>Ga0307982_1000433_pt1 | contig 33072 bp, 24 predicted proteins | sample OrgLakmetagen989_FD_201847 | JGI IMG/M metagenome (GOLD analysis project Ga0307982, IMG submission 201847) | Saline water microbial communities from Organic Lake, Antarctica - #989 | ecosystem: Environmental > Aquatic > Non-marine Saline and Alkaline > Saline | place: Antarctica: Organic Lake...
AACAAAAATGGTTTCACGATTTCATTTGTACCAAGCAACAGTTTGAGAATCAAATTTTCAGCCAGACTATGACCTCGGCACTCTGCATAGCAGCCTCAATCGATCGCCACAAACATATACGAAAACATGATATCATCGCATGTATTCAAAGGTCAGTGTGGCGTGTTATTCGCCGAACTGAGCCTTTCGCCCGCGTCAGGCCTGCAGCTCGTTTTGCGCCCGAGCGCGCAGGCGTATATGCTGCAGTGGGGCGAAACCGGGAGCCAGAGGCACTGGAAGATTCATGCTGATCAGTGCTAAATAGGCCAGCAACAAAACCCCGCAGGCGCTGCGATGTGCTGGCTGCTCGCTGCACCTTCAGCTCGGCAGGCTTTGCAATGAGCGGGTTGCCCTGTCGATCGTACGTCACCTCAAAATCGCGAGGAACTGCAGCGTTTTTTATGCGGGCTGCCTGAGCTACTCGATGAGTGAGCTCTGTGCTGTCGTCCTCGGCAGCGGCTCCTGACAGAAGCACATACCAGAACGCCACGAAAAGCAGCACGAACAGCCCAATAGAGGCTGCAAATATCAGCTGAGCAAGAACAGAGGCAGTTGCACCTGCAGACACCTCCTGCTCTTGTGGGGTTTCAGCGCTAGGGTCAACTTCTGCGGGGGATTTTGCTGTGTCGGCTGCTGCGGCTTCTGCCTCCCGTGCCAAGCTCCACATCACTGCGTTCAGCACCGAAGCTGCGGCAGCAAGCAGCAGACTGTACACCTTCACCGGGCCCTTCCACGACTCGTCGTATCGGAAGCGGGGGTGCATAGCCAGTATGCCCACCATGCCCAGCAGGAGCAGCACTGTGACTGCGGCCCTCCCGGCAGCGCTGCGGGCAGAGGCAGGCGCAGCCCAGAAGGTCAACAAAACCGACAAAAGCGCCAGCAGCAGCAAGTCCAGCTGCCGGAAGTAGAACATGCTCACGCGGAAATCATTGTACGTGAAGTGTATCAGAGCCTGGTTTTCCTGCAGCGATGGGGAGGAGTCCAGCAAGGCATGCAGGGATTGCTGGGCCCGGGCGGGCTGGCACTGGAACTGCACCTTGCTGCGGCCTGCACGACACTTGCGGCTCGCCTCACGGCAGTGCCACGCCATTGCAGGCCCAATGCAGGATGCGCACTTGCTGTCTGCGGTGACCGGCCGCGGCTCTTTCGCACGGTCGCCTGTCCCCCCTGCAGGCGCGCCGGACGCTTTGCTGGTGCTGCGAGCACCAGGTGCCTTTGACACTTGCTGCAGTGGGTTGTTGTGCACATCTAGACTGCGGGCAAGGCGTCCAGCTGTATCTCGCCGCTGCTTTGGGGGGCTGGATCGCGCTGCATTGCCTAGGGGCGTGCCGAGCAGGGGACACCAAGCTGCGCCCCCAGCGGCAGGTGCTGCTGCGTCAGGGCGACCAGGCGCACCTGGCAGGATGTGTCGTGCAGATTTACTGCTGTTCAGCAGTGCCCTGTTGCTGCGAGCACTGCTGATTGCTTGCAGAGTGGCTTTGCCTTGCCCCGGGCCGCTAGTTGGCACCGAGCGCTTCACTTGCAAAATGGATGCGAGCGGAGAAGCAGAGCTGGCTGTAGAAGCCACTGGTGCCTGTGCGAGCAAGCGTGCAGCCTGTGTGCGGGATCGCACAGCATCCATGCTGCTGTGGCCTGCTCCGGCCGAGAGCACTTGCGCGTAGGAGGCGACACCTGCTGCCGCCAGCTTGGCTTCATGTTGGCGCATGCCACCTTGTTGCAGCTCTTGTGCCCGCAGTGCCAAGTTTCTCTGGGCAGTGGAGATGCTTTCCGGCTGGGCAGCATCGACCCCGTTGGCCCCTTTGCCCAGGGGGACAAGTTCAATGTTTCGTACATCCTCGCCATCCGAGTCACTACTATCCCAGCCAGAGCGGCTGGAGGAACCGATGCGCACTAACCCATTGTATGCACGCGAGGCCCGTGCCTGCACTGCTGCGTACACCGCCTTGTTGTCTGAGCTCATCATTTCCACGTGCAGCGCTCGAGCCACCCACAGGTACGTCAGCAGAGGATAGCCCAGCACATACACAACAAGAACAACCACTGCAACGGCCCCCAGTGCGGTGTGTTCACCTTCCCAGCACACCACAGAAGGGTGGGCCGCCCAAAACTGCTGCCCGCTGTCCACATCTGATTCGCAGTGCACTGCGTCTAGCGCCGTGTTGCACACCATGGCGAACAGCAGTGTTGAAGCTGAGAATACGCCACGCAGGGCAAGACCAATCCAGCGGGTTGAGCACGCACTGCACTTGGGAGCTGGCTTGCGCAAGTCGCGCCAAACAGCAAACAGTGCGATGAGCGTCGCCATCAGGCCCAGCGCAATCAACAGCGGGATCAGACTTGTGCTCACCGGCGACGAGGTGTAGCAGCTGGGGTGCAACACTCCCTTTGAATCGAATTGCAGAACATTCAAACGATTGTAGAAGTCCACCAAATACGATGGCAGGCCGGGTGCTGTGGTTTTTCCAACTTGCACCACTACTTGCATCATGGTGACCATCCACACCACAAATGTGGAGCTGCGTTGAAGGCCGCCCCAAATGGACCCCCCCCGCACCACCATGACAATGTACACTGCTCCAAACATGAGTATAAACACAATAAGAAGGCTGCCTGCAAAGATCGCCAGCGGGACAAGCACGGCGGAGATAGAGTCAGCGGCAGGGCAGGCAAGGCAGGCCCCGCTGTCTGAAGGGAAGTGCCCAGCCGCGCACTCACCGCAGCGGCGGCTGCCCTGCAGGTACTCTGCCCCACAAACTGAACGACCGTCGCTTGCGCTCCAGCCGAGACAGCGCTCAGTGGCTGGGGCAGCACACGCTTGGGCCGCCTGGCGACTGTCACTCGCCGACGCCCAAAAGCCAGCAACGGGGAAGCGAAGGAACCCCCCTGGACACACAGCCCCCTCGCCACACGGCACGCAATCCAAGCCTGCCCCAAAGGCACATTGGGCTCTGGTATTGGGCTCGTAGCACACGGGGCCAGGCAGTGGGTATCCCACGCACGCTTGGGTTAGTGTGAAGCCCAGCTGCCCCCCCGCCAGAGGATGAGAGCCTGGGCAAGCGCCTGGGCAAGTGGAAGCTCCGCCCAGCACGTGTGTAGACACATCTAGAGTCCATGGAGCTTGATCTTGCAACCACTGCGTGGCTGTAACCTGCCAGGCTGCATCCTCAGCGGCAACCCAGCCAGGCTGCTGCCCTGAGACAGCAGCAGCTGCAGCAGCCTCAGCTGCAGATACCCAACTGCTGGGCACAGCAGATGGGTTGGCCAGCCACAAACGCATCTCATCATTGCTGGCACAGGCTGTTGCATTGCACAGTTTAGTGGAATCCGGGATTCGAAGCAGCGCAACTTGTCCGTCCAGGGACACCGCAGTGACGGGGACAGGAACTTGCCCCAGCCAGGCCCGCATGCCCGGGGCAAAGGCTGCCACTTGTGTAATTGTGCCAGGCCGACCAGCAGACGATGCCCTGTGGGCTCTGTCTGCCACCACCGCGATCTGCAGACCGGGGGACAGGGGGCGACGAAACGCCGCAGAGGACGCAGGGAAGCTGCCCGGGGCTACAGGGGTGAAAACCTGGACCACACTGGCATCAGGGGTGTCTGTGGTCGCTGTCACTGTTGACACGCGAGCTGCTGATGCAATCTCGGAGAAGGGGTCGGTAGCGCCCCCCCCCCGGTACACAGCTGAGCTCCAGGCCGGATTGGAACTGGGCCAGGAGCTGGACCAGGTGGACTGCCCAGGGACCTGCACCAGTACGTCTGCAAATACAGGAATGGTGGAGGGCACATTGGCAATGTCAATGGCAATGGAGTGGTTGATGGACGCCCCACCAAAGCCCACTGTGCATGCCAACCTGTCACTCTCTGCGGCCAAGCGCGCCGACTGAGACGCAGGTAAGTGCAGGGAGATGCTGCCTGGTTCTGTCTCGACACGCACACCGCGCAAAGATGCAGTTGTGCACTCCAGGGACGATGGGGTGGCTGCGGTTTGCAGTGGAAGTGTGAGACCATCCGGGGTGGCGGCCAGCGCCAGCAACAGAGGGCTGGCGACTGAAGGCTGCTTAGGCTGCTGCAAAGCTGCCGCATGTGTCAGCTCCAGCGGTGGATCAACTAGTGAGCCTTGTTCCAGTGTTGACAGCTGCCGCTGCACTGCACTCATGCCCAGCACTGGGCGAAATCGGCCAGGCTGGGAGTCGGGACCAACAAACGCAAGGGCAGGCCGCAGAGCAGATGTCTCGCAAGTCCACGTCTGCAGCAGGGCGGGATCCAGTGCACTGGTGGACACACTGCTTGCCGCACTTGATCCCCCGCGCATGGTGACAGTGACGTTGCTTCCTGTCGGCAGCTCGGTGGCTGAGCGTGGCACTGCGGTGTCCAGCCCTGGCAGTGAAGTCTGCAATGCAATTACCGGCTCTGAGATTTGACCAATTGCTGTGATGCGATCGGCAGTAGACCCCCAAGCCACGCTGGTCACATGAGCTTGCGGTGAGTCCAGTCCAGCAGAACTCATGACGCTCGCCAGCACCCAAGACACGCCACCGCGGGCTGCGGCTGAAATGCGTGCCCACTGATCCTCGAGAAGTGTCTCCACCTCAATCTGGCAGTCATTGAACAGATCAGCCTGTGCGATCGCCTGACACGTCCCAGAGGAGCGCTCTCTGCAAGGCAGCACGGCCATGCCCGGGGGCAGGGGGGCAAGCGGCTGCGGCGAAACCCAAGGCCAGGCAGCGGCAAGCTCAGCCCACCCAAACGGCATGTCGATGGAGGGTGCAGCTTGCAGCTTCCACTCAAACCGCAAGCTGCTGCCGCAGCTTGAAGTGTACCCCAAAGCAGCAACCTGCGCCCCAGGCACAAACACACAGCTAGGAGCAAATGGAAATTTGTGCAGCAGGTCGGCAGCAGCGGACAGGGGGGCTGCGCCTGCATCTGCCCAGCGCCACTCGGCACCAGTCATGCAGCGCAGGCGCCCAAGCCCCAGCAGTAACATCCCAGATTCGCATGCAGCAGAGCACACCGTGCCGTCGTGTAGCGTTGCACTGCTGCATGACCACCGGCCGCCAGCAGGAGCGTGCAGAGGTGCACATACAGGGGTTGAGGGTGTCGGGGTCGCACTTGCAGTGGGCGTTGGAGACAAAGTTGGCTCAGCTGTCTCAAATGGGCTGGCTGTCGCACTGCGAGTGGAGCTTGGTGTGACAGTTGGGCTTGCAGTGTTCGTGGCCGTCGACATGCTCGTTGCTGAGCCGCTCCCAGATGCGCTGGGTGTGACGGTGCCTGACATCGACTGGGTGGGCGAGGGCGACTGACTGCCGGTGGGTGTGCCAGTGGCGGATCTTGTTGTTGAGGGGGTCCTTGTGGGCGACGGTGTCGCTGTGGACGTGGTGCTCGGCAGCGGCGGGACCAGCCACGGCTGCATGGGGGCAGGCTTCGGGGCTGCCATGCACAGCGGCTTGGGAAGGAGACTCAGGCAGTCTGTCCAAAACAAGCCACCTGTGGTATCTAGTGCTGCACATGCGCTGCCTGTATGCCTCGGGCAAACATGGCCTGCATTCCACAGGAGACCATAGTCGCTCGTCGAGGGGGCGTAGATCGCAGGATTGCCGCTGAATGAGCACCATGGGGTATACCCTGGCGCCCTATCAAACCATAAGACGCCTTCAACACTGCTATACTGCGCCCCGACCCACAGTGCTGCTCCGCCATGTTTGGTGAGAGCATACGACCGAATTGCCAGAATTGACTCCTCTGAAGTCCACGAAGCCAGCGAGGTGCCATCCAGCCTCAAGAGGGTGTCAGGCTCGGCCTGCACCGCCAGTCGGCATGCCAAATCCGCCGCGGGGAAATTCGTCGCACCAGGCAGTACCTTGTAGCACATTTCGTCAGCTGCAAACCAGTCCACAGGGCAAAGCCGCCGAGGGGGGCGCTCGCACATGACTTGATGCGAGGTGCTGCACGCTGCACGCTCCATGAGAGCATCATCACCGACCGCCAAACCACAAGATATGTCCGTGGTTACTGGGCTGGCTGTCGACGAGGTGCCAATGTCCCCAGGGGCCACGAACCACGGACGGTGCTGACTAGAGACAACCAGCTGAGGTGACGTGCCAAAGCCACCCCACACCCAAGCGTCTGACGGAAACGGTGTGGACTGGTGGTAATGACGCAAGTGCACCCACTGTCCGGCAGCCAGTGCACCGGGCGACTGTGCAAGCCATGCATGAGTGTTCCCATCAGCCAAAGACGCAAGCGTGCCGCCTTGAAACCCACACTCAGCAGCACCATCTACCCAGGTCCATGCTGATTGTGATGAACGCAGACGGTCAGCGCCCGAATCGCTGGGTAGCCACACACAGCGCCCTGAGACAAAGTCAGCCCCTGTGGGACAGGTGTGGGCTGATGCGTCCGCTTCCACCTCGCACACTGTGTGCGACGGCTCAGAATTGCAGCCGCGCCTGTATAACCTCCACAGCTCTGGTGGGTTTGCTGGCTGCACCTTGGCAGCCATGCACTCGCCTGCACCGCCTCCAAACGACAGAAAGTCGGACTGAGGCTGCTCTCCACCTAGTGCCAGAAACTGGGGCCCTCCAGGCAGGAGCCACGAGCAGCCAGGCAAGCCATTCAGACATACACCAGAGGTCCACCAGTATTCGAAACCGCTTGATGGCCCCAGCACCTTGCCCACCAAGATAGCTTCGCTCGCCTGCAGGGGGGACCACAGGGTGCCCCCCTCCGCACTGCAGGTAAGAGCGGCTTCAGCACGGGTGGCCAGCGCCTGGAAGCGCTTGTAGCACTTGCCCTGCACCAGAAACCACCCGGGGGCACACTTGCGGTAGCCATGTCTCAGGCCACAGACAGCGCCAACGTCTGCCTGCAGCTCAATACCCCCCCAGACGAACCGCTCCAGGGTGCTGAATGGCTGATTTAAAATCATTGCCATGGCCTCGTCGCCTACGCCCACCGATGCCGTGTGGAAACTTGCTCCAGGAAACTGGGCGGTTGAGTCAAGAAGCTTCCACCTGTGAGCTGTGGGTTGGGGCAGCAGCCCATTGAAGTCAACACCTCCTATCCAGCAATACCGTGGCTGTGCGGTAGTAGTGGCGGCGCCATTTGCACAGAAGAAGCTAGGGATACCAATCGTAGGTGAGTGCTGTACACAGCCACAGATTTGCTCATTGACTGCGTTTGTTTCAGCTTGGTTGGCTGGAGCAAGCAGCTCGCCACCCCGGGTGTGGCACATGCGGGCAAGGCTGCTCCACGAAGGCAGCTGAGCAGTGGGCACAGTCGGGTCCGCCCAGCAGCTGCCAGCCAGCCCTAGGAAGCCATGTGGACACATGAGCGGCGCGGCTGATCCAGCCACAGGTTGCTCACACAGTACTGTCTTTGGGACAGTCAAGCGGTCCGCAACTGTCAGCAGGGCACCCGCATCTAGCAAGGGGGGGGCTGAAGTGGGGCCCCCTCCCCCTGAGTCGGGTGTCATGACGACCGCCCTGCCGACGTTGAACCCATCATTTAAGTCAACTGCAGCTGAGACTGGCAAAAGTGCAGCCACTTTGAATTTTGAGCGACCGGACAAATGCACTCCAGCAGAAGTTGCGCCAGAAGTGACACCGTCCTGAACAAACCCTGTGGATACTGGCGTATCAGCCGAGTCAATATCCAGTCCTTGCCGCATCCAGCATAGGTGAGATTTGTGCAAATGGGTAACGCTTGCAATCTGCGTCAATGGGTTGCTTGTTGCACAAACACCTTTCGTATTTGAACTCCAGTGCTCATTGCTGTGGACTTGTAGATTCGCCAAGTTTGCAGAATTGGCCTGAGCTGTAAGACATCGGTCGCCATCAGCCCAGGTTCCTGGTGGACACCGTAAAGCAGGGTCCTCTGGTATTTCACATATGTACGGAAGCGAGGAATCAACAGCAAGGTCATTGACTCCCCATGCTGTTGCCGAGCCAGCAGGCCAAATTAAGCGCAAGGCAAGGTTGCCCGGGTTTCCCCCCATAGAGTTGCCTCTGTAATTTTGCAAATTATCACGAAATATTTCAACAAAAATGTCGGTTGACACCGTATAGGGCACGATTTGAGGCGGCTGCAGCAAGTTTGGATGCTTGGCAAACACCCATTGCATCCGCCAATCAGAGGTAGACCTGGCGTGGTCAACACAGACGTCCGATAGGCCAATCCACAAACCGTGACTAGAGCTGAAGTCTCCAGTGCTGAAGAATGAGGCTGGGTACCCATACAGAGTTTCGAGAATGCTGCCCAGGGTATCTAGCTCTGCTTGGCCGTTCACATGAGACAGCAGATGTCCACCCTTTGCAACGCATCTGTAAAGGGTTTATGTTACAGTACAGTAAAGTACAGTGCAGTACAGTCCTATGCTGTTCTGTGCTATGTGACGCGGCTCAGCTGATCGTCCAGTTCAAGCCTTCGGGCAGTCCACAACATAACACTCACTGTTTTTCCGCTTCCACCATAGTAGTTCTGCCGAGCTGGGAGCTGTAGTTTCCGGATACATAAATGCATTTTTTGTAGGGAGAAAGCAAATGCCACTGAGCTGGGCACGATGCATAGCCTGCATGGGTCGCAGCGATCAGGTAATGTGGCTTGGGAGAACTCCTTCCAAAACTTGCACGACTCACACAGATTTGCTGTAGATAGTGCTAGTATGGCGAACAACTTTAATAACATTGAGCCTGTTTTAGTTACGACACAGTGGACCTTGTATGTGGTAAGAAAAGGCAGCAAGCCTGCAAGCAAGCTCGTCTCTACTAGCTTGGCATATGAAAAATGATGAAGCCTTTGCTCGGCTTGATGGCAAAGATCCCAAGTGTAACTGTTTCAGTACAGGCAAGAATGAATTCATCTGAGCCCACCAAAATGCTTGTGACTGTGTTATGCATTGTCCATCGCCTGTAAAACAAGGATGATCTACGGAGAAGGCCCCCTCCAGCCCACCCATTGCAAACTCAAACCAATCGCTTGCTAAAACACAATTGTACTAGCTGTTGTATGCCTAGTGATATGACCTCCGGGACGAAGCAGTTCACAGTTAAAAAATCATTCGAATTGAGACACCTCACAAAGCGTCTACAGGCTTGAATTCAGCGCAGACAACATGGCAGATGCACAGCACGCTGCTGCCCAGGAAGGACATGCTGACCATGAGGCAGACAAGAGCCGCAGTGCGAAGATGACTGTTGACAAAGAGGGCTTCCTGTCAAAGCAGAGTGAGAACCTTCGTTTGTCTATTTTGCTTGCACAATAAGCACAGTTCTGTGCAGGCATGTGGCTGAAGGACTGGAGAAACCGGTACTTTAGATTGGTTGGGAATCAGCTGCACTTTAGTAAAACTCCTGAGGTGTGCATGCGACAAGCCTGCCATTTGCTCGCATTGGTGCGGAATCTGACCTCCTCGTGCATTTGCAGGATGCCCCACACGGAGTGATTGACCTGTCGCAGTGCCTGACAGTCAAAAGTGCGAATGACAAAACTGGCAAAAGCTTCAGTTTCGAGGTGGCCACACCTGATCAAGTCTATTTTATGTGCGCAACCGATGAGGCCACTAAGGATGACTGGATTGGAGCCATTGGCCGAGCAATCGTTCGATACTCAGCCTCATACACGAAGAACACAGGGCCTGGACCGCAAGTTGCCATTGAGCAGGATGATGATGTATCGTCAGATGATGAGTGATCTGTGGTGGGTCGTGGGTCGAGATGGCTCAAGAGGGTCACAAGCCAGCACTTGACCTTGGAGTGTGTTGCGTCTGAATGTACTGTCACAACAGCATACAGGCACAAACAGCAGGATGTGGCCGCGTACTCCTGGAGTCTCTGCACTTGGACATGCACGAGTACGGCGCGCTGCCACAAAAAGCTGCAGCAAGGAAACGAGACAAGAGACACCAAGCCTAAAGCATGCCACTCCCAGTTTTGTGCAGGCGGGATATAGTGCAGGTCCCCTCTTGAGCAGGGCTGGCTAACGTGGGCCTCTGGGCGTAAGTATCCAGATCTGGGGCTGCTGCGGGCTGTAGTATAGCGCCAAGAGCGGGAGACGCGTGCCTCAGTGCCCCACCGAGCGCACCACAGTAAAGCCTGTCTGCCACTTCGCACATGCCCATCCTCGGTCACAAGCTCCCTCTTGCCGTTGCAGTCTACGTTTGGGCTGCAGCTTGCATGCCCTGCCCGCCGCCTGTGTTCCAAGCTGCGCACAACAGCTCGGGGGAGACTCCGCTGGGTGCGACACTTTGCCCAGAAGGCTGGAGACAGGCTCACTGAACTGAACTGAAATTTCTCTGAGTGGAAGCAAGTAGGTTCCTGTGGACAACCTGAAGCAAAGTGCGCTTGTTTGACAGCCTTGGGGGGGCTCTGACAAGTCTGGCAAGGGTGGGGCACACCCACTTGGCCTTTGAGATGCTCGCAGCAAAAAGAAAGCAGCTCACAATATGCTTCATGGTGGCATGGGAACATTGTCTCCAACAGTTTTCGGGCTTTGCTGAAATTGCCAGCTGCAGTCGAGTCCCCAGTTGTCGCGTTGCGAAAGAAGTTTCAGCAAACAGTTTCTGCACTGCACGCTTCTCAATCCGATACGCTCCTGCTTACTGAGAGCGATAAAAACATTGTCGTTGTTTCTTTGAATCGGCCTCCTTGATAATATGTACGGAGGTGCCTTGGCACAGTAAGTGTGGAGCTTGTCGCATGCGAAACTCTGCCGTTTCTGGCTGGACGGCCAGGATCTGGTGTGCCGTTGAATTTTCAGCGTCAACTGCACTGCCGCCAGTGATATCGTGTGTCTTGAATGTTGCTGGAGTCTCAACCCAGCTCTTAGCTGCACTTACTGAGCTCTGCATGGTTACTACGGCTGCGTGTGCTTCCATCGGCTTGTCTGAATTGTCGAGTTCCCTCGCTCGGGAAATGGTCTGCGCTGGCAAGTAATCATTCATCATATGTCGCAGAATCACTAAACGCGCAAAGGCCTCCAAAGACGCGAAGGATGCTAAGGAAGCAAAGGACCGCCCGCGGTCCCCCAGAAGTCCTCCCACCGCCCGAAAGCCTGTCCGAGCTGCGTCTATGTGGCAGTCCCGCGCTTCAGTGAGCAAGACCAGCAAGCAAGATATTGGAGCCTCGGGGAAAATGGGTGCAATTTCACGGAAGAACAAATCGAACTTTGGTGCGTATGGAAGCCTTGCTTTCATTTTTGTCGCATGCGACACCACCCGCATGCAGGCATCACAATGGGTGACATTGTCGACGACGATTCAGCATCGGACGGGTCAGATATGGGCACGTCTGCAGTTGCTCACATGCCTAAAGAGCGGCGCAGGCGCAGGCACGACAGCGGCGAAGCAGCTCCTCGTTTGAAGAAGACTTCCAGTGCACACGGGCACGGCGCAGCAGGCGTGCTTGCATTAGGCCAAGCTTTGCGCACCGACACTGATGGCTCCGACAAAGACAAGAAGGCGCGAGTGCCGCGGCCCATTGGCCAGTACCGCTCCCGCAGTGTGCTTGACCATCTGGACTCGCCCCCCCAGACTTCGGCCGGCACCACTAGCGGCGACGGCGGCACCACCAGCAACTTGTTCTCCCGGGCATCACTGCGCACAAGCAAGAAAATGGGACAGTCGCGTCGCAGCAGTGACTTGGGGCTGCGTTCCGGCAGCAGTCGACTCCTAGACTCCCCCTCAAGCGGCCATTGGGGCAGTGGCAATCGCCTGAAGCGCAAGACCTCCAGACTCTCCGTTCACACAGGCGGGCGCGAGTCCAACGAGGTGTCTTCCAGGCCGAGAGAGGAGGTGGGGGGCGGCGTGGAGCTGGACAATATGTCCCACCTGCACGGCAGCCACGGCGGCAGCGAAGACTCGTCACGCAGCAGCCGGGGCAGCAGTGCAAGCAGTGCATCCAGCAGCGGCAACTCGCGACCGCCGCATCATGTGGCCAGCGATGGTGGCAGTATCGACTCGTACACGCCTGATGAGCACCTGGCCGAAGTGTACAGGGACATGCCAGACTCGGCGTCGCAGTGGGGGGGTGGAGGGGGGGGTCGCAAGCGAGTTACACGAGCTCTACTGACTGAAGATGACGTCGCCAAGCGTCGACGCCGGTCCACAAATGCCATCACGACGTACTTCCCTGTCACCGACACAATCGTGCGTGAGTATGGGGCGGTGTGGAGCCGATACTTCAAGTTCGTGGTGCGGGGACGAGACAAGTACGAGGAGGGGTTTGCGCCGTACGACACCGCACGTCTGGAGGCTGAGTCATCAGGGTGCTCTCATTGGTGGTACTACGCAGCTCCGTGGGCGCGCGACATCCGCAGCCGCCTGTACCTGCTTCTGTCGGAGCCCAGCACCGGGCGGGCGGCGCAGTGGTTCAGCATCTTTGTCATGGTGGTCATCATATTGAGTACGTGCTGCACCTGCAGGATCTTGTCGCAGGCTATCATTGCGCATTTTCACAGGTTCTATCACTTTCGTCATTGAAAGCTACCCACAATATCGAATCGAGGCGGAAGTGAATGGAAACGCAAACCCCACCTTTGTGCTTTTCGAGTTGGTGGCGGTCATAATTTTCACCATTGAATACGTCATGCGGCTTTTCACGGTGTCAGCATACCCCACTGTGGCAGAGCTGACCGATGTGCGTCTCCTGCGCTTCTTTGCCCCCATGCCGCCGCAGTACACCGTTTTTTCCGCAGATGAATACCTTCATGGTGCACATGGAGTACGCCATTTCTGCTGCAGTAGCAGAGCAGGCCGAGGAGCGCCAGGCACTTGCACGGGATGTGTGGATGGCTGAGCTGCAGCGCAACGAGATGCGTCGGTCTCAGGAGGAATTCAAGGCTGGCGAGAGATCCCCTGTGCGATCCATGGCGTCCCCCATGGTGGTCACGCCCAACGTGGCCGCCCCTGGGGGCAAGTCCATGGAGGGGGGGAAGGCACGGTCGTCGCTGAATGCCTGGGGAGCCCCCCCCTCCGCCGGCAGTGGGGTGGACGACAGTGTGGAAGAAGAGGTGATTCAACACGTGGATTCAAAAGCCATGGACCCGGTGCAGCGGGTGCTGCACAGTCTGCAGGGTCACACATCTGCGCAGGACTCCATGGCCCAGCAAAAGCCGCAGCGTAGGGGGGGGCTGAAGGGAGGTGCCCCTCGCATGGGCGAAAGCGAAATGGTCCGTCTTGTGAAAACTCCCACGGGGCTTACGACTGCAGCCACCAACAAGAACGAAACCGGGCCTGTGCAGAACCCCCATGCCCTGAGCAGCGCCGAGAAACCGACTCGCTCCAGCACCGCCACCCCATGGTGGAAGCTGAAGGCCCCTCCCCCGCCGCCTGTGTACGACCGCACCTGCTGTGGGGTGTGTCGCAGCGACACGCCCTCCAAGATTTACGCCTTCCTTCGCAGCCCCATCAACCTCATAGACCTGCTGGCCATCTTGCCGTTCTACATTGAGCTGGCAGTGGGGGGTGCAGCTGGGAATGTGGGCCTAACAGTGTTCCGCATTCTGCGCTTGGGCCGCATTTTCCGCATTTTCAAGCTGTCCAAGTACTCCACAGGCATGCAATTGATGGGGCGGGTGATCGTGGCCAGCGCAGATGCCATGGGGCTGCTGCTGTTCTTCATCACTATCGGTGTCATCGTGTTCGGGTCAATCATGTTCTTTGCTGAGGCGGGCGAGTTCGACGCTGCCACTGGAGTGTACATGCGCCGAGCCTTCACGGGTGACGAGATGGAGCCCACGCCCTTCACCTCCATCCCCATGGCGTTCTGGTACGTTGTGGTGACTGCCACCACAGTGGGGTACGGTGAGATGGTGCCCACGTCTTTGATCGGGCGGATGGTGGGCGTGTTGGTGATGCTGGCAGGCATCCTGGTGTTGGCTCTGCCCATCACCGTGTTCGGCGCACAATTTGCCGTGGAGTACGCCACCGCCTCAGAAGAAGAGAATGAGGACGAAGCAGAAGAAGGTGAGCACTATGCGTACGATGAGTACGGCAATCCGTACTACATTGGTCCGGGTAGCGACGACGCTGACGGTCCGGCATTGCCTGATGACGTCTCGGTGGTGCTGACACCAGAGGCACTCAAGGCAGCACACACAAGCGAAGCCTCCCGCGCGAAATCATTTGCCCACTTGGAGCCAGAGACCATGACTTCGCGTCGCCGCAGCGAGGCTGGCACCCTGCTGCGCAACGTGGGGGCCCCCCCCATGATGATCCAGGCCCAGGGAGGGGAGGAGGGCGGGCAGAGCACCCCCAGCAGTGATGCCGCTGAGGACCTGTTGACTATTCACGAAGGCAGTCGTGACGAAAGCGCGTCCCACATGGGCAGTGGGCAATTGCTCAGCAAATCTGTCTCTCCTCGCTTGGCCGCTGCCACTGCCGGCCCAGGTAGCGACCGAGAATTGCTGGGCGGTGCCCCCATGGTGGGGGAATCCATGCAGAACGGCACAAGCTTTGCATCAGTGGCCCCAAGAGGTGCCCCCCGCAGCTCCCTGCGTGACATGGTGGCCAAGGTGCGAGCCTCCTCTGCCCGTGGCAGCAGCTCTGTGACGCCCTCTGCGGCGCAAAGCAGTAGTGTTGTGAGCTCAGGTATGGGCAATGCTGCAGCCAGCAACAGCCTGGAGTATGGCATCGTGAGTTCAGGTGTGGTCGGCTCTGGGGGGGGGGACAACCATGTGGTGACCATGTCGGCGCTTCCTGCAGGCTCGGCCTCCGCCTCCGGGGGGGAGTGCAGCTCAGGCGCCAACAACTCCTCTGGGCTGGTCTCTGGTGGGGACTTGCCTCGTGTGGGCAGCGACAATTCGTTCCGCATGGGCCCAGTGCAGTTGGGGGGGGGGGCACCGCCCGGGGCAGGGGGCACCCGGCGGTCGCTGCCCGGTGTCGCCCTGCAGATGGGCGAGGCAAAGGACTTCCACGCCATGTCGTCACGATCAAGGGGGGGGGGGCTTCGTCCAGCAGGAGGGGCGGCGCCTGGCCCCCCCATGGGACCTCGTCCCCCAGCACAACAAGTGAACCGCCACCGGCACTCCATTTTTGGAGCACAGAAAGACGCATCCCCTGCCAAACCCAAGCCTGAGCGGGAGCGCAAGAAGCAAGTCACGGAGCACATTCTCGCCAACAACCCCATGGCGGCAGCCAAAGTGAATGCCATGCGAACAGCTGCTGGGGGACCCACCGTGGGGGGGCCTCAACCAAGCCTGGCAGCCAAGTCTAAAGGGGGGCCAAGTGGTGCTCGCAGCAAATTCCAGCAGATTGCCAATGCGGCCATGTCCACTGCCTCCCTGTCAGGCCCGCCCCGTGGGACCTCAGCCATTCTTCCCAGCTCAACTGGATTCTCAGCCACAATGGTACACGGTATTTCAGAAGACGCTGCTGCAGCCCGCCGGGGAGTGGAGGAGCTCAAGAATCTGGTCAAGGGCCTGGCGTCAGAGCTCAAAAGTGTGCGCAGCGAACTGAAGTCCCTACGAGGTAGTCGGCGTCGCAGTCTGTCAACAAGCACGTCGCGCCGGGAGCTGCCCGCAGCGGAAAACACTACAGACGACGAGGGCAGGGAGAGCACTACTACCCGCGGCCCCTCCCCTGTATTCTCAAAGGGCATTGAGGGCAATGCCTCTCCCACAGCTTCGTCTGCGCGGCGTGTGAGTGCTCCTGCTGTAGCGCATTCCTCCCCCACGTCACATGACAGCGCCGATGCATTCACGGGGCTTGGCCGCAGCCCTGGGGAAGTCAAGCAGGGGCCACGGGGCTCGAGGCGGGAGGCACCTGCTGGTATCAGCCCTGCAGTGGTTGCTGTGGATGATGCGCAGGCAGTCGCACGCGACGCTGCAGGGCATTTGGATGCGGGCACAGGCTCATCTGCATCCACCCCAGCTGAGCCAGTTGACGCGACTGCCCTGCTACTTGCCCGCCTAGATGCGCTGACTGAGCAAATTACGCAACGTGTAGCAGCAAGTGTGTCGGCGAGCATTGACAGACAAGTGGACAGAAGGCTGGAGGCCGCTGGGGTGTCTCCACGAGGGGACTCTTGACAGCTTGCAGACCCCAAAAGTGTCACTCTTCCATCAAAGTCCAGGCTGCACGCAGACAAAATTTAGTAAATGTTTCAGGTGATATGTGCAGTTATTCACCCAGTGCTGTCATGCTATCACGAGCAGACGTCCAATATCACGAGCAGATTATTTTTGACTCGACGCGCACGGCCTCGCACCTCCTCAGTTCGGTTGGTCCGAACAAGACATTGGCTTCGACGAGCAAATGAGTGCAAAGCGCAGCAGGAAACTGCTTTCCGGGGGTTCTACAGGGCGAAGCGCTGCCAGCTCCGGTCACTTCAGCGAAGCATGCCATTCTGTGCGGAATTCGGCCAGGTCAAGTCACACCGAAAGCTCGAGCGTGATTTCTCCTGGTGCACTTCAACGCACTGCTCGAAGCCGAAGTAGCACAGCAGGGGAAATAGAATCTTCATGGGTCCCCTACAGTGCAAAGCGAGAGCGGCGTGTCCAAACGCGAATTATGCGTGATTATGCGTTGCCTTCAAAGGCTGCCGCCTTGGGCAAAACGACAGTTGACGACGGAAAGATCGATAGGACCATTATGCGGGTCAGGGCTCAATTCACTACGAGTCGAAAGCAGCTTCGGGAATTCTTCAAGCTCTGGGATAAGAACGGGAATGGCGTTATTGAAGTTGACGAGGTGAAATTGGCCTTGGACGACATTGGGCTCAACTTGACAATGGATGAGTGCCAGGCCCTTGTCGACCGCTTTGATAACAATGGCATCCCTGCCATTCAGTATGACGACCTTGTTGACTTGTTGTGCGGGGGAAATGAGTTGCAATCTTTCACAGCATCACGGCGTGCAACGCAGTTCATCACAGAGCCAGGAGTTGCTTTGAATGAGATGCGTTTTGATGAAAACCTCACGGGCAAAGTAATTTCTTGGGCAGGAAGGCAAACACGAAGACCACAGAACATTCAAGATTTGTCTTCAACCCCTGGTACTACTGTCTACGGCGCTTCGTGTGGACTGAGCGAATCTGCTGTTTTTCACGATTACTCGCGACGAGCAGCTGCATTTGATGCAGGTGCTGTGGTCGTCGGAGAAATCGGACAACGTAACTCAAGAGATGCATTGGAAAAATTGAAGCAGAAGACCATCAAGCGATTTCAAACAACTGGTAGGAACCACCTGGCAGTAGGTACTGCTCCAACTTGGTTTCAAGCTCATGGCGACGGAACTTCAATTACACCCAGCTTGGCAGCCACGTTCGACCAGAAACAGGCTGAGCTGCAATGGCTCCAAAGTAGCGCACTTAGTGCACAGGTTTCCGCTAGTGCCATACCTGATTCGCCTGCCTCGTCCAATGATGGTCGCCTTAGCTCCTATCGCTCGTATGGCGATGGTGACTTCAAGGATCTGGTCCTGCGCCTGCGTGAGACGCAAAGGCGCGGCCAGGCTCGCATTAACAAGCACTTCATGCCTAAAGGGCATCTTGGGAAAGATTTCGGTAGACAGGAGAATACTCTGGCGAACACCATGAAGCACGAACAAAGGCAAGCACAAACAAACCTGGGGTTGCATCGGAGCGTCTTGTACGAAGGACTACCGCTTGTCACCTCAGAAGTGATGAGACAAGAGCACGAATCATCACATGCTCTGCGTGTTGCTCCTGACAGTGGCATGGATTTCGAAGGGCTTGGCGGCGATGTCCGCTGGAAAACCACTTCACAGCTTTTTGCTTCAGGGAGGGCACTTCCTGAACAAGAGTTCGACAAGGCGGCCGAACTGCAAAAAATTCGATTGGCGAAAGATGCAATTGATCAATATGAGGCTGTTCTGGCAGAGCGGGAGCGAGAAAGGAGGGAGTGGGATGCCGTTGAAAAAGCTCAAAGGTTGCGCATGGCTGCAAAGGCCTCAACAATGATGGAGGAAGCGGCTGCCAAAAGGAGGCGAGATGACCTTTGGGAACACCAAATCCGCAAAGACCCCAATGTTGTCCATTCGAATCCAGCCCAGCGCTCACATGCAGATGCTTTTGGCTTTGGGTTTTTGCCCGGGACCAGGTGATTTTGGCTAGAACACCGAAAATAGGCCTTGTTGCCTTGTTATGTATTTGAGCACCTATCGACTCGTAGGGGCGTCTTACGACGCACCCTGGCAGGGAAGCAGCCGGGGGGACACGCGCCTCACAGCACAGGTGTCCCCCCGCGGGGGCTCGGCGTAGCGGGCAGAGCCGTTTACAGCCGGCCTAGTTTACCTAGTGAAGTATTGATGCCCTAGTAACTCAAAGCCAATGGAGAATGCCTACGTCACGCGCACAGTCGCCCCACCGAGGCACTTGGGCGCTCGGCCACCTGGGCAATCTGGCAGGGGCCCATCTTTAGCCACAGAACAGCAAGTGCCTATGTTTGCACCCACACTACTTGGCTGCTTCTTGCCTGGGTGGGGCATAATACTCAGCGAGAAGTGGACCCAAGCAGCTGGGGGGGTCCCGTCTGATCACGTTTTGCCTCATTAACAGCCCTCATAGCGTAAGTTCTGTTATAAGTACGAACGGGAAGCCCCATGAGGCCAACCATTGCGCAATGCGTTGTTCAAAGCATACCGGTAGAGAGGAGAACTAGCATTCCCCTGTCCTGTGTTTGAGGCCCCTGGAAATGCCTGACTTTTTTTCACATTGAAAACCCAATGTTGGCTAGGCCTGTAGCAGCTGTGTTATCATCTTAATTACCGATATTTTCTGCTGCACAGCATTTGCATGAACAGAAGTCAAATAGCACAGGTGGTCGCCATGGATTCTCACCAGCAGCTTGACGCAGACTTTGAGCAAGCATCCAAGTACCTCAAAGACCTCACAGAAGTGTATGCACACCAACATGACACAGAAACTATCGAAGAAATACATTCATTGCAGCGTCAGCTCGCTGGAGCATTCCAGGCAAAGCAGACAGGCGTAAAAGATACTATCGCAGGTGAGCTTAACGGCACTGCGGGCTGTCCACTTCGTTGCTCTCCAACACCATTGCTCTGCAGCACTCCAACGACAGGTTGAAAAATCCCAAGAAACCACACTTCGTCCTGAGGATGCTGGTTTCTTCGAGCAGCGCATGGCAGATCTTGATGCAAAGCGGCAAGCAGTTCTGCAAGGGATTGCAGAGCTTTCTCAAGAGAAGGTCGCAACACTGGAGCAAATTCAGGCGCTTCGCGTCAAGACCCAAGCAGTTCAAGAAGCTGCAGAACAGCTAGATGCCGAACAAGCCGCCAAAATCCCCCAAGCGAAGTCAGTAATGAGTTTTGCGTGCAAATGGGTCTCGCACACTGTTCGCTGCTTGCTTGCAGGCACACGATCAGCTTATATGCAAGCATAACTGGGATCAAGTGGGACTATAACAACCATAATATTGCTGGCTGTGAGTCACTGCGCGTTCTTCTTGCTCTGTTGCGGCGCATTGTGCTTTGCTCCGCAGACATCATGCCTGAGGGCGGCGCAGTGAAGAGCTTCAGCATCAAGAAAGGGGCTGTCAGCGACTTTGAGCTGGCAAATACACTGTGGGACATGATAGGCGAGGCTCATGGTTTGCACGCCTGACTCTCAGCACCCCCAATGCCAAGAGGGGCCTGGCGCCTGTTTCATTGTGCACGCCCATACACTGGGCAGGCCTGCAGCTGGCTCTATATGTCGCACTGCAGCAACAGGACCACAGAACAAGAAGTTGCATGTTCGGGCATTCTTCCATGCGGCACGTGGTGTGGGTGAAGCAAGCGAAGTGTCGGCTTCAAGGTGCACTTGGTGGGAGAGCATCTTGCTTTGTCAATTGCAGCTCACGCCATATGCGCCTTACAAGCCCTATCATGATAATGAGCGAAGGGATGTTCTGCAAGTTTTGGTGCCACGCGTAATTTTTGACCCCCCTGATCCAAGCGGAACCAGGTGAACTTGGCCAAATATTGCAATCGGCGAGCTACTAGGCAAAATGCATAGTGTGGCAAGATAGAGCACGAAAACATACCAGGAGTATTGCTTTTCGTATCCTGCGTCAGTAGAAATCTTGCACATCATGGCGTCCAGGGTTTCTTTCGTGGCTGCCGCCGTGCTTGCTACGGCAGTGTCTGCTCTGGACATTGTTGTGCCTTCCGGCAAGACAAGCAGCGAGTGTTTCATCGAGCGAATCGATGCCAACAATAAGCTGACAGGTTCGTTCGAGGTCATTTCTGGCGGATTTTTGGACATCGATATGGATGTGAGTGAGGCGGACAGCAGGCCGAAACGCGGGCATAACGCCAATCGGTGTATTGCAGGTCAACGGTCCAAACGGGGCCCAGTTGTACACCGCCACACGCGAAACGCAAGGGCACTTTAACATCTTGGCACCTATGGCTGGTGATTACCAGATTTGCTTCAGCAATCGTCTGAGCACATCAGCTGAGAAGGTGGTGTCTTTCAGGCTTCATCAAGGTGAGCTTCCCATCTGCCTCCTCACACAAGTGGTGCCATCACAACCTGCTCCCCCGACTTTGTAGGTGACGAAATTTTCAAGAGTGTGGCAATGAAGGACGAGATTTCCCCGCTTGAGAATGAAATTCTGCAGCTCAGCGATGCTCTCGACAGTGTGGTCGACTTGCAAAAATTCATGTGGGCTCGCGAGCGCTCAGCTCGCGATACGAGCGAGAGCACAAACATGCGAGTACTTTGGTTCTCTGTGATGGAGCTGATGGTGCTTGTGGGCGTCAGTGCTTGGCAGATCTACACCCTGCGTGCCTTCTTTGAGCGTGCTGTGCATACCTAAAATTGTGGCAGGAGGCAGGAGGCAGGTGCCGAGTTGCACAGGGGAAGGCTGTACACTCACATACACACACACACACAGAAATGCATGCATTGTCAAAAGAAACACCGAAACCAGACAATTTGGCATGAACGCAGCAGTGCAGGCTGCCTGCGCTGCAGACACCCACGGCAGCCGATATGTACAGTGCGAGAGTTGGACTCTTTGAGCAGAGCAACACCATGCCACAAGAGCAGAGACACGCGTCCCTTCGCTCATGAGTGCATGGGGTTGTCCACAGACGTGCTGGAGCCCTCTGTGCTCTGGGCCACCTCCTCGTCGTCCTCATCTACCTCCACTGCCACGTTGAGCGGGTTGCTCACAGCAGGGTCATCCTTGCTGCCGCCACTGCCCCTGCCGGACTTCTTGGCGGTGAGTTCCACTGTGGTAGGCGACGTCTTACTGTCCTTGGCGCCGCCCCGGCCACCCCCCCCCCGGCCACCCCCAGAGGCAGGCCCACCGCGGCCACCTCCTCCACGGGCCCCGCCACCACGGCTGCCTCCACTGCGAGAGCCACCGCCTCCTGCCTCCACGTCCACCTTGGATCCGCCCGACTTGCTGGCTGCTGCTCCGCCTGACTTCTTTCCGGTGTCCTCCTCGTCGGCGCCGGGCTGGCAGCACGCAAGGCACGGAAACAATTTGTAGTAGGGCACTGGTGCCACAATCTGCACGAGGAAGGCAATGGAGATGAACTCCAGCACCTTCTCGATGAGCTTCAGGCCCCACCACAGCCACTTGTCGTTATCTTTGGCATCTCCGAAGGCTTGAGTGCGTGTGAGCCAGGCCAAGAAAATGAGGAACAGCAGACCAATCTCGTACACAATGAAAGAGGTCATTCGTTGAAGCTTTGCCTTGAGGGCGTCGTTCAAGGACATGGAACCCATTTTACGCATGAGCGCACAGCCGAAGTACACGCCAATGCCAAGCACTGCGGCATAAATGACTGCCGTCAAGAATGCTGACCCCAGCCAAATTGCTCGTGGCAAGGTCAAATCTGCCACAGCTTGAAATGTACGACTGATTGTGTATGCAACTATCACGCCAATCACGTAAGGGCGAAGCCTGCAAATGAAACGTTGGTGGTCGCGGCGACGGCAGCGATTCATCAAGGCGCCTTACCTGTCAACAGAGCTGACTTTACTCATGGAGCTTTGCATCTCCACCCAGAACATGACAATCAACAGAAATGAGAGCATGATGAACACCTGTGCCAGCCAAGAGGAAGTTGAAGCGTGAGGTGAGGAGCTTGCGGAAGCGTATACCGAGCACATCGAATGTGTAACAAGCAACTCACGTCTTTCAACAGACGAAATATTTCCTCAAGTACGCAATTTGTCTCAATGAAAGATGGTATTCGCCAAATACAGCCCATGGCCAGTGAAACGATCACCTGGTACTTATTGCTTGAGAGAGCTTTGCTCGTGCCTTTTTTCTGAGCGAATTCGTAAAAGTTGTAGAACAAATGCGCAGCAAGTGCGGCGTATGCCAGCATGCCAATTGCCTGCAAATATGAAAAGCTTATTAGCAAGAGTCGTGGCAGCATAACTCTACTGTAAAAAAGCAAAAGCCGCAATGCCGCGCATGAAATCTTACCACGTAAACATAGTTCACCGGTGTGTCTTCAACACGTTCCTCATCAAGTACGACTTCACAAATACCCCACACAAGCGTTGTTTCCTTCTCGTCCGTCATGTTGACAGCTACTTGTCTTGAAAGCCGGTCGATCGTGCGAGCTGCAGCTGCACGACGATGACGCTTCTTCGATTAGGGAGTCCAGCAAAATGTAATTGCTTGGCAACCAGTCCACACAACTGCTCTATTGTGCAATTGTGCAGGCTTCTTTTACAGCTTCGCCTGTGGAAATGCAAGCAGTATTTGCCTGCGCAGCTTGCTGTGTCGAAAACGTCAAACTTGACATAGGTCGCTATTCAGGTGCACAAGTAGACCGGAAAAATACAAGAAAGGATGCAAAGTTATTCGATAACAAGGCCTATCAGACCAACGTAGGGCGTAAGGTGAAGTGGCTGTGCCCCCCAAGCTTGAGCGAGTGCGTAAGAAGAGTTGTCCCAACCACAGTTCGCTGGCAAGACTGACCGTGCGGAGCAGCTTTCCTACATCCCAAAATTGAGAGGAATTTAACACAGTGCTTCGTACCTGAGACTCGTGGCAGTTTCACTGTGTTGATGTGCTCGCAGAGCCCGGAGACAAATATGCACGGCTACAACAAAAGCTGTTAGCTGCCAACTATTCAGCTAGCAAGCCAACGAGTGATGGGTTGCTGTTGTAACCTCACAGTATGCAAGACTCCTCCCCTTGTGTCCAAGCAGAAGAGCTATTCCAAGAGCACGTTGAGGTCTGCAGCGCCTGAACTGAGAGTTGTCAACTGATAGCGGGCAACGCCCCAGGTGCACCGCTGTACTTGAACAAAGGGAGGTCAGGGCAGATCTTGGAAGGACCATCTACTTGTTTTGATCAGTTCCTTTTGAAGGCCGCTCGGTTGCCTGAAGACAAAGAAGGGGGGTTGTTTGTCTCATGGGGCTGCGTTAGTTTTTCTCCGGAATGCAGGGGTTTTCTTTCCAATGCAGAGGCCCTCCGGAGATGCCCGACTATGAAGTTACATACTCAAGCCAATATCAGCTGGGCCTGTGAGATGGTCATGTAAAAGCGGCACCCACCTGGCAAGGAGAGGTCCCAGGGGCGGTGTCTACCGGCACCTGGTTTGCACTACCTAGTAGATACCCAGGTAGGACGCCTTGAGTATTCAAAAGTTCACAGGTGGTTCAATATATAACTACGTTAACTACTGTGTGTGACGAGCCTGCCCTGGGTACGACGGGTGGCCGGGGGGGCCTCCAGCCACCTGGTCACACTGGCTGCTTTCCCCGTCGTGCCCAAGCCAACCCACGACAGCACAACTCAAGAAAAATCAACACGCACATGAGTGTGTGTGGACCGGATTTTCAGCTGTAAAAGGCCCTGCCCGCTACGCCAAGCCCCCGCAGGGGGACACCTGTGCCGTGAGGCGCATGTCCCCCCCGCGGCTTCCCTGCCAGGGCACGTCACAAGACGCCCGTACAAGACGATAGGTGCTCAAATACATCACAGGGTTAAACAAGGTAGTGCTGCCTACCCCACCTGCTCATGTAGGCAGCACGCCTTACATCACAGCCAGCAGAGCAAGGTTCCAAGGTTTCACCTGCCAAGGTTGCAGCTGTGTCCATCTCGCCGAAAACACTTCCACCTGGGCATGCGCTGCTTGAAATGCGGCAGCTTAGCCCAAAAATTGACTAAAGCTCACCGGCACAACCGAAAAGTGCTCGCACCACTGCTTCAGCTTGTGCCAATTTTGCTTGCGATGAGGTGGCGGGTCTTGTCCCGCGATATCAAAAGCAAATTGTTCCGGCCATGTTCCATACGTTATGGCCGGAACTGTATGAAAGGCGCCACTTGGATCGCGGGGAGCATGAAGCTGGCTGGGGGTGCGAAGTAACGCCAGGTGTAGAGCAGGTGCACCGCTTGCTGCTGGTGCAGAATGTTGGCGTGCCAGCATGCCAAGGCCAGCTGGTCGGCCTACCGCCTCAACTGGAAGGCTTCCTTGATGCTGTAGCTGCTGCCCCCCCACCTGCCTCAGCAGATTTCGCAGCAAGTGCGTTTTTTCCACTCGACTCGGCAGAATAAAGAGGCAGCCTGGATTATGCTGCAGCAAGTTCGCCAGGGCACCACGGCGCCCACCGAACTCAAACTCGTGTCCAAACTCGTCCAAAAGGCGTGTACAGTCAGACACGACTTTCGGGTAGCTGCCAGAGCCCCAGTCGACACCCCACATGACGCGAATGCACCCCGGTTGGCTTTCGGAGAACGTCAGCATGAAACTGCCCTGCGGTGCAGAGATGAAGTCTGCTTGAGCGACACACAATCGCTCAAACCCTCTCAAGACCTCTGGGCTTCGCGCATTCCACATGTCACGCAGACCATTGCACAGCACCTTGAGTGTGGCACCCATCCACTGCCAACCCTTTTGAAAGCTACCAGTGCCTGAATTCCCATCCAAGCTCAGTGGGGTCGATTTCCACTTTGCCTGCATGATCTCCGCTTGTGCAACGAGTTCATCACTACGCTTCGGCACTCCAGGCAGTGCTGCACAGTACCGAACACAAAGAACTGCTTCTATACACTCACGGTGCGCAGCGCTGAATTCGCGGCAGTTGTTGCCCATGAGCACGCGCGCCGCTGCTGCGACGGCGTTCATGACTGCAGCTTGCGATGCCCCGGGGCGCCCAGAGCAAGCTCGCAGCCACACCCACTGTGCCACGCCATCGTGGGGAAACACACTCTCCACTTGCTTCAGGGCAGTAGGTTGGACGTTTGCAGGAGCGAGCTCACCACATGCAGAGACAAGCAGCGCCATGGCATGGAACGAAGCTGGCCACACCGGATTGCTTTGTGGGGTGCTACCAATGATGCTGGCAGCAGAACTCCCAGTCGCGTTGGGCACGCCGCTTTGGCGCTTGTGAACTTCAGCCTGCTTCTCCGAAAGCTGTGATTCTTGCAAGCTCAGCCACAAGTGTTGGTCGCTATAGGGATCTGCACTGACCGGCAGTTGTCGCAGATTGTTCATGCATAGGGCCAGGGCATCCTCTGACCAGCCACAGTCCGGCTCCATTGCTCTCCTGGCGCCAGCGCTGTGATCCTGTGGCCCCTGTTGCATGAGGGAGGTATATGCAGCAGCCACCGCATCGGACTGGAGGCTTGCCGCCGTATTGCGGGCCACAGCTTGCTCCAGCAGGCCTGCTAGGTGCTCAATCACTCTCGGGATGAAGCCTGTTTCGCGCAGCAGCGGACTGCGCCGCAGGGCAGCCCGCAGGGCATGCCAGTCGGCGAAGCGCTGCTCGTCAGCATTGCCCATGGTGGGCACCAGGTGGTGCGCTGACACTGGCCTGGACAGGCGCCGCATGAGGAGATCTGCCGCTGCCAAGCCGTTGCTTGGTAATGGGTCAGCTCGATACCAGCTGTCAGCCACAGAAAGCTTGGAACAGCTTGTGGTGATCACCAACCCTTGTCCAGGGGACTGAGCCTGCGCTCGCACCACGAAGTCCTCGATGCAAAACGCATCGTGCTCCTCGCCAGCCTCGGGTCCTCCAGCAGCCGATGCTGTACTGGGGTAAGCGCTTGGCAAGGCAGCGGCGTCATGCGACAAGGTGCCGGCCCTGTCCACTGCACACGCAGCTGCTGTGGGAGGAGACAGGGAGCGCAGCGCACTATAACTGGAAATATTGTGTCGCAGCCACGCGTCCACACCGTCCAAGAGTAGCAGCTTGTGGAAGTCTCCCAAGGCGAATATTGAGCGGAGAAGAACAGCTTCTGATGCTGAGGACAGACGCAGGGCGGCCGCCACCACCCGCCATACAGGAGTGACGCCAGGCGTGATGTGTGGATATGCTGCAGACCTTGCGCTGGACGGAAACCTCACGCCCAGCACCGTGACTCGCTCCCCTCGCTCTGACATGTGGCGACATGCCTCAGCAGCAGTTCGGGATTTGCCGACGCCAGGCGGCCCAAACACGTGCAGGTGGGAAATGCAGCCGCGCTTGAGACCATCTGTGATCTGCTTGCGCAAGTTGTATACGCTCCGCGGGTTGACAAGCGTCGTGTGGCGCCAGTCGGGCAGGTTCCCCAGCTCGTACGCAATAGGGGAGCGGACCTGAGGGGTGCTCTCGCCTGCCGGCTTGCGCTCTGCAGCAGTGAACAAGCCTGGTGCAATGCTGGGCTGGGGAGCAGCTCGTGAAATTAAAGCGGGCCTGCCCAGCAGGCTGGACGAGGCTTCGCGCTGGGCGTGGTTGCGCAGCTCAAACCAAGGTGTCTTCCGGTCGCTGCAGCTTCGGCTGGCAGCCTTGAATGCATCCTCCACCCCCACATCCAGCAATAAGTTGCTATACAGCTCTTTTGAAAACTCGTTGCAAATGTGATCTGGCACTGCTGTGCCATCTGGCACACTGATGACGTGCGGCACACGGGGAAAAAAAGCATGCGCAACGAGACTGCTGTGACACGAGGCTAGCACAACCAGCTTGAGGCGATTGAATGCGGGCTGCTCCAACATCTGCCTGATATCTTCTGCAAAGTATTTTTTGTCGCGGCCAGTCCCTTTGTCCTCAAAACTAAGGTAGCCAACTCCTGTAGAGGACTCGTGAAATTGCGTGTGCACGGCGGTAGACTTGGGAAAGGGCACACACCATCTGTGCGGCCACCATGGCCAGAAAAATGCACCATGAGAATATCAAATTCTTCTAAGCTGTTCAACTCGGCGGAAACAGTTGGCGTTGCTGTGCGCACGATCAGGTGCACGCGGCGCAGGCCATGGAGCAATGAGCTGCAAATGGCTTCCACTTCGCTGCTGTAGTTATTGTCACACAGGCTGTCCACATCTTTCACACTGCCATCATTACCGCGGACCTCGACAAGAGGTCTGCTGACAAGAAACAGAATTGCTGGGCTGCGTTGCGCCCGGGCAGCTCCAATAGCTGCCATATGCCGCAAACTGTCGTCGAATCGGCGGCCCACGTCCCAGCGTGCGAGGTCGAAGGAGGCAGTCAAAGCGAAACGGACAACAACAATGCACCCTGGACACTCCACTAAATTGTGTACTTGGTATTTCTTGTGGCGACATCAATCCGAACGAAAGTTCGAGGAACGCAATTCTTTGACCCCACACATGTCAGCTGAGACCCCCCGTCTTGGCGATAGGGGGTCTAGGCGGTGAGAGCCTGATACCAGTCAGGGGCAGGCGGAGCAGCTCATGTCTGAAGTTACTTCTCAAACAAATCGCTATGACGCAAGTATGAGGTATCATCTGATGAAATTGCCATGACTAGATTTCTTCGTAGCCCCCTGCTCGATTCACAGTGGCTCCCAGACATGCAGGCCATAAAAGCTTGTGAGAGGTCTACCATAGCACCAACCACGAAACAGCGTTGTATTGTAGCTTTGCTTGGTATGACATGTGAGAGAAGGCTGCAGGGGTGGGCTGGGGCCCTCGCCTACTCGTCGCTTGCAGCAGCCCCCAGCTGCAGCGCTGTGAGGCGCACAAACCACATCTTGTCCAGAGCCAGGCGCTCCTGCACGGCGCCCAGCATCACTCGCACAGCAGCATCCACAGACTCCTTGTCGCCGGAGCGCCCCTCCTCCTCCGTAGATGCCAGTGCACTGGCTGTTGTGAACTCTGTTTTGAGCACCTGCAGCATGTTATCCATGTGGGCCCTGCATTCCGCAAGCAGCTCCGGCAAGGTGGCTTCTGCAGGCTGCACTGCCGATGGGACAAGCGCACCTTGCATGTCTGCCACCACCGGTATAGTTGCAGCAGGAGCTCCGCGCTTTGGTTTGGGCGGGCTTCCGATGACCGGTGCAGATTGGACACTGCGCTCCACTGCACTGCTTGCGTTCTGCGCCGGTGCCCCCGACACATCAATGGCCAGGTACTTCGGCCGCACAAACACACCGCAGCCAGCAGGGCAGGAGAAGTACCGATGCCCCTTCACACGGCCATCGTGCTTGCCTGTTTGGTGCTCAAGCTGCAGTCCACACCACATGCCCTCAGCAAAACTGGGAAACCCCATCCACTGGATCCACGCAAGCGCAAACTTCCGGGTGGGGGCATCCCCCCCATGAGAAGGGGGCAGATACAGCCGTACAGCGTCCCCCACTTGCAGCACATGCCCGTTTTTGTCCGGGCAGTTCTCCACTTCGCTGTCATCCCCGAAGCTGCTGCTGCCCCTGGCGGATCTCAGGCTTGAGCTGTCTGCACTTTGCGTGCGTCCCAGTTGCAGGCTTGTGGGGGACACATCGTCCAAGCTTGCGTGCTGCGTGTCTGTGGGCCGGGTGTCAGCTTCGCCGCCCCCGGCCACGTGGCCGTCCACTGGCTCCCAGTGCTGTGAGGCGCCGGTCGCGGAGGGGGTGGCGACGGTGCTTGCAGTTGCACTCAGAGACTTGCCAGTGGAGCCAAGTGCCTCAGATGACCGCTCGCCTGTGCAATGTACCGGTGCCACGGTGTCCACTAGGCGGTTTGGGTCCTGCCACTCCGGCAGCTCATGCAGGGCCTTGGCGTCTCGAGGCTGCATGCGCTTCAGCTGTGCCTCTGTGGCGCCGCGGAAGTGAAAGCGGTGCACGGCGATGCAGATTCGCCCGGTGTTTCGTGCAGCTTCCGATGCGTCAGTCACCAGCCGCAGTGCCAGTGCCAGCATGTCATCTTCGTGCTTCTGCAGCTCAGCCGTCGGGTAGGTTTCCAGCGCTGTGCGGAGGCACTCTGCACATGCCTCGCGGCATGCTGGGGAGGGTGTTTTGAAGCCTCCCGAGCCGCCATCCAGCACATCAGCAATGACGGCTGTCAGGTTTCTGGGGCGAGCAAACATGATGACTGTGTGTACAAGCTCGCCGATATACGCGGCAATGACGCGGTTGCCGCTGCCAGCAATGTCGATCAAGGTGTGCACCAGCGGGTGTATAAGGGAGCGTGACGCAGGTCCCATGATAGTGACCACGCTGTTGAGCGCAGTGCACACATCACGGACGACCTGGCTGCGGCGATCCGTCAACTGCAAAGTGAAGTACCGGGTGGTGTTGCCGTGCCCTTGTAATACTGTCAGCAATACGAACCTGGACTTGGATACTTTTGCTGAGCGCCCGCATTGCTTCGGACTTGAAGACCTCGATGCGTTTGCTGTTGGATTCCACCAGTTTCTGCACGAAGAAAATGTGTGGCGCTCCGCAGCAAGCAATCCAAGAAACCCACCTGGAAATCGCTGACTGCTTCTAGGCGTTGTTCCCATTCTTCTGTAACTTCTTCGAGGATAGAGGCAAATTTATGCAAGCGTGCAGACACGCTATCCGGGCTTGGAAGGGAAGCCTGCAAAAGGAGCAAATACCGCACTGCTGCAATGTTCGAGACTTGCAGGCTGCACCGACCATTTTTCACGAGTAAACGGTGCTCACAAACGCGAAAATAAACCTAGTTTACAATGGAAGTTCGTTAATGCTTGTGTCACTTTCGAGAAACTAATATGACAAGCAACTTGCGACTTAACCGTCGAGAAAAAGCTTCGATGAGCAGGAACCGGGAAGGACAAATGAGCGTAGGCTGTGGATAATAACAAGCCGAACAAATCAATTCATGAATGTTTTGACTGGCGAAAACCCACAAGCCGTATCACAGCTTGGTGATACTGCCCCCCTGCCGCGCACATGCAGCAAGCGGAGCAGCCATCAATTGCCAATGCTGTCTCGGACCTTGCACCACACAACAACAATCGGCAAGCCCGGCAATCTGGATGCCACGTACTCACATTGTGCGTGTGGTGAGGTAGAGGTCTGCAGCCGCTGCGCATGCGCCTGCGTGGCCGCCGAGGCCAGGCGCTGGAGGGCCGGTGCATGCTGCTCCTGTGTGTGCAGCAGCACACAGCTGTTGGGCGGCATGCCTGGCAGTGTGCGCCGCAGCAGCAAGTGTGCCAGTACAAAGTGCAGTGATGACGGCAGCATGGACAGCGTCACAGGCCACACACCAGCAGCTGCAGGGAGCCAGTCCAGCAGACCCGGCTCTCGTGTCAAACAGCTCAAAAGCCACGGGGGCAGCGCCGAATCCTGCGACACGACATCACTATCAACAGGCAGCTGCACTAGGGTGACGCTGCTGCTGCTGCCGCGTCGGCCCTGGCGGCGGCGCGGCATCCCCAGCTCCGCCGCAGCACCCTCTGCCTGTGCCCCCGCCGCCCCTGCTGCCTCGCTGGGCTGGGTGCTCTCACCAACTGCGCTGCCCGCTGCCACTTCGCGCGACTCGTGTCGCAGAGATACACCTCGACCCTTGCCGAAGCGCAACCCGCCCTGTGGCGAGTACAGCAGCGCTGCAGCCAGCTTATCCCACGGCAAGGGGGGGGCAATAAGGGGCACCAGTGCGCCGTCATCATACGCCCGGGAAAGCAGACGCTGCACAGTGCCGTACGCATCCCGCCGTCCGGTCCGCCCTGCTGGAGCTGCTTCCAGTAATGCATCAGCCACAGCCAATGGCACCCCCGCCCCCACCACTGCGGCTGCCTCGGCACCGTGGGCAGCAGCAAGGGCAGCACCCCACCCCTCACGACGCCACGGCGTCAAGTGCAGAAGCAAACCAGCGAAGCTTTCCAGTGCATCGAATCTGGTCAGCTCTGCTGGTGTTGCGCTGCCCAACTCAATTCCTATGGACTTGGTGCCCTGGGGTGGGTGTCGGGCGCTGCCTGGCACCGCCAGCGCTGACGCCGCTGCTGCCAGCGTCTTCAGAACGGCTTGCTGGTGGGGCGCTACGGCGCTCTCCCTTGCTTCTGCCGTCCAGCCGGCCGACCACAGCGGCACAGATAGGGCTCTGTGCCAAGCATGTACAGCCTGCAACGCTGTGCCCACAGTCCCCTCACTGGCGGCCCCTCGGGCCACTGGGACTGCTGCTGCAGCTGCTGCTGCTGACTCTGGTACGGAGCTTGCAGCTGCTGAGGACTGCTGTCCACGAGCACGTGGCAGCGATTGCTCAGGGATCCACTGCATGGCCTCAAACGCACCAGGCAGCACAGCCACCCCGGCAGCAGCTTTGCGCAGGGGGCGAGCCTTTGGCCCAGACAGCCGCAGCCCCCCGTAGGACGCCACCAATCGCAAGCCAGCCAGGGAATGGGGCAGCCACTGTAGCACGTCATTGCTGTGCCTCCCACGAGCAAAGGAGGAGCAGCAAGCCAGGGCCTCTGCAAGGACGTCAAGAGACACGCTGTTGCCGGTGGCTGCCTTGGCTTCCCCTGTCAAGGGGGGCTCATTGGAGCCCCCAGGAACTTGAAAGCCCGTGCTTTGCAGCAACACCCACATGGATGCAGCGCCATCATTGCCTTGTCCGCGTCCAAGTGTGCGAAGCAGTGACAGGGCCGCCTCCAGTGCGTCGCGGTGTGCACTGCACCCCCCCGTCACAAGCAAGCTATGCAGCAGCACAGGCATGGAGGAAGACGTCAACGGAAGCACTGTACCACCCCACTGCACAGGAAGGTACAGCGTTGGTCTCTGGGCTCCGAGTGATTTGATACCATGTGCAATGCGCAGCGCTGAACCCCCGCCAGCGCCCCCCCCAAACGCACGGCCTAAGCCGCGAAGCGAAGCAGCGACAACCTGCCCTCGACGTCCAGGCAATGCAGAGTGTTGTGCTATTGTACTGAGCACCTGCAGGGCCCCGTCAATGTCTCGCTGGGCAGTGCAGGCCGATGCCACCCGGCACGCAGCCCCCACAAGCTTCGTGCTGCTGTCGCCTGGGTGCTGCTGCAGGGCCAAATCCAGCACAGCAGTTGCGTCTGTAGTGCTGCCTGCTCGCACACATGACGTCACTGCGCCGGCCAGAAATAGGGCAGACGGGGGGTGGGGCTGCTGCATCGCCAGCAGCACGGCTTCCCGTACAGCAGCTACCTGGCCCGAAGCTGCACACAGCTTCACGGCGCCGGCCAGTGCTGTTTCTGGCAAAGGTAGACCAGATTCTGCAGCATATTTCAAGAGCAGTGACACAGACTGCGCAGCTTGCTGTCTTGTTGCGCCGCCGTGGATCGACAGTCTGCCGTCGTGCACATGGGCTGCTGCGGTTGACAGCGCTGCAGCAACCTCCTGGGCAGCCAAGGTCCGCTTTGAATCAATTGCTACTGCAGCTGCTATCAAATCACCCATTGCAGATTGTGCCGATACACCCTCGGCCCCCGCTGTGTGCTGAAGCCGTCGCGAGACACCGACAGTGCTGACTGCCTGCGGGGCTTGGCAGCCGTAGCCAACCTGGGTTGTTGCTGGCCACAACACAGGGCATGCAGCACGAGTGCGGCGCAGCGCGACCGCATTCAGTCGAATCATCGAGGTGTGTCTGTCGCAACCAGCTGGAATGCAGGCCGTTAATAGCCGTTGGCCACGGCACAGCAGCAGCGCTGTGCAGCAGCTCAAAATCCGCACGCAGCTATTGAGAGGCTGGAAGCAGAATATGCAGCAGATAACAGCACCTTCAACCATGCCATGTTCACAGTCACAAGTAATGTGCCACATCTGCCATTTTATTGGATTCCACAGCATGGGGGGGCTGAGCTCAGAGTGATAGGGTGTCGGCAAGCTGACATGTGACCATACAAGTCATTGAATTGCCTGCAGCGCAAAGCTGCAAGAGATTAAATCTAAAGCTAAATACAAACACGGTGTATA
>Ga0307982_1000434_pt1 | contig 33064 bp, 41 predicted proteins | sample OrgLakmetagen989_FD_201847 | JGI IMG/M metagenome (GOLD analysis project Ga0307982, IMG submission 201847) | Saline water microbial communities from Organic Lake, Antarctica - #989 | ecosystem: Environmental > Aquatic > Non-marine Saline and Alkaline > Saline | place: Antarctica: Organic Lake...
CGCCACAAGGAGCTCAACTCTGGCCTAGCCTCGATGCAGGCTCTCGTGGAGAAGACTGCTGCTGACCAGGGTACTAGCGTGTCTAAAAACGCAGCCAGTCGCATCTCCGAGCTGGAGACCATTTCAGATGGTACAAGGAAGGCTGCCAAAGAGCAAGAAGACGGGCGCCGCAATGATAAACTCGAACTAGGACTAGCCTCGATGCTAGCATTGGTGACCTCCACTAAAGAAAACTTGCAAACGCAGGCAGAGGCGAACACAGCACAGCGCAACCAAGAGCTATCAGCGATCTCGACTGGTACTATCGCAGCGGTGAAGGCGCAAGAAGATGGGCGCCGCCACAAGGAGCTCAACTCTGGCCTAGCCTCGATGCAGGCTCTCGTGGAGAAGACTGCTGCTGACCAGGGTACTAGCGTGTCTAAAAACGCAGCCAGTCGCATCTCCGAGCTGGAGACCATTTCAGCCGGTACCATTGCTGCTAGCGAAGCGCAAAAAGATGGGCGCCGCAATGCAGAGCTTGACAATGGTTTGAAGTCGATGCAAGCTCTAGTGGATGCCACAGCTTCAGCCGCTGCGATCGACTTCAGTGGTCAACAAGACGATCTCGCAGCCGCGCTTTGCGAACTAGAGGGAGGCAACGCTCGCCTGGTAAAAAAAAGTACATGTTTTTGTTGATAGGTTCATGGAAAATGAAGAGAGCGAAATGAGTACTTGCATCGACACTCCTTTCACAGAACCGAATTTTTAAAACATCGTCCTATATCAAGTGTCGCGTATTCATGCTTCCAGCCAAAATGAATTCTTGATATTTTTGCTTGTTGCTGTGATTCAGGCCCATGCCAATGCTCTGACGGAAGCTGACAAGGTTCTGGAGAAGAACGCTTCCGAGCTCCAGAGCAACCTGGCTACTCAAAGGAAGGGGCTCGATGACATTGGTGTGAAAATGACGGAAGAGCACGGTGAAAAACAACTGTGCCAAGACCTCGAGGCAACGCGTAAAGCAACTAATAACGCTCGTCAGCACTGCCTGGATGACCTGCAAGCACAACAGGTACGACAGATCTGTAGATCATTACTTCATATATATATCTGTAGTAGTAGAAGTCCCGAGGCGTGTTAGAGGGCCATTAAAGATTGCAGCTTGATGACTAGTACAGAGAATAATGCCATGTCGAAAATGCTTGATTTATTGCCAATGCCAATTTCCAAGGAAGATATAGCCTATTGTATAAATGTGTTCGTATTCTAAAGGATGTGTTTAGTGCAGTATCTTCTCCCTTTTGCTCGTTCCTCATTTTGGATTTGTTTGTTCTATCATGCCACATCAGGACGAACTCCGGGCTCAGGCCGCTGAATTGCAGCGCACACGCGACGAGAACGAAGCTGGTCTCAAAGCTACGCTCGAGTCTCAAGCAGCGCACTTGCTCGCCGGGCAAAAGCAGCACCACGAACAGCTTGATGCACAGGCAGCTGCGCTGGCTGCCCACCAAGCAGAATTAAACAAGGCTGCGCAAGTCCGAGCTGACGCACAAGAGGCCATGACCAACAAGGTGAGCAAGAGTGCGGAAATGCTAGGATAAGCCTCACCTCACTGCCTTCAGCTTTTCACCACACTTGCTCTTCCTTTCAGCGTCCTCCTCATGATTGAAGAAGCATTATCGAAGTGCGTATTGAATTTTCTCATCATGATGATGCTCATACTTAAAAAAAAACATCCAGGTGATGGCGGGAGTAGCGGAGCTGTTGCGCGAAGGCATGGCGACGTTAACCAGCCAATCAGAATCCAGCATGAAGGAGCTGACAGCACAAAACGATGCTTTGATGAAGGCCAACCGTGACCTCCATGCTCAGGTGTGCTGACCTGCCTCTTTTGATTTTCTGGTGCTATTCAATAGACTATAATCTCTTTTTGTCTGGCGCCGTATTCTCCTTCTCTACAGCTGTCTTTTTAAAATTGAAGTATTTTCTCTCTTTTCTCTCTCGAGAAACATCTGAAAGACACTTATGAATTTACTATTCTTCTCAGGTGGCCAAATTCACTGCGGAAGCGTTGACGATCAAGGACACAGCCACCTCCGAAGTGGGCACCTGGGGCTGTGCCAACAGCGACCTCAAACAACAAGTTCTCGCCACGCAGCAACGCTCACACGCCCTCACTGAAGCCGAAACTGCGGCGGGTCAAGTGTTCAACCAGCAATGCGACGATCTTGTGACGGAAAGCCAGCGCTGGGGGCAGTCCAACCGTGAAGTAGCCGCTCTAGTGGAGATGGAAGCAAGGTCCAGCACCCAAGCTCATGATGACGTGGGCTCTTTACGTGAAACCTACGGTCAAGCACATGTAAGATTGCAGCAAGAGACGTCCGGCTGGGGCAACAGCAACCGCGACGTGGCCACTCAGCTCCGGCAATTGACCGAGAACAGCGCGGCGATGGCCGCCGCGCAAGTGACTTTCACGGAAGAATTCGCGCCCCAGCAGCAAGAAGCTCTCGCACATGTAACCGCATGGAAGCACAGCGACGAGTCGGTGGTTCGTGAGATGCAGAAATTGGCCAAATCGACAGATGCTACAGCCAATGAGGTGGAATGCGATCGTAAGGCGTTTGTAGCCTCTTCAGAGGCCTTTGTGAGTGCGTTCACGCCACAGCAGGCAGAAGCAATCTCCAACGTTGCTGCGTGGGAGAACAGTGATACGGAGGTTGTTGAAAAGATGCAACAGTTGGCAGCAGACACCGATACATGCAGTGCCAAGGTGACCTCAGACAAGGATGCCTTTGTGGCCTCAACCAACACGTTTGTGGATGCGTTCACCTCACAGCAACAAGAAGCTTTGGCACATGTAGCCGCATGGAAGCACAGCGACGAGTCGGTGGTTCGTGAGATGCAGAAATTGGCCGAATCCACGGATGCTACGAGCGACAGTGTGGACTGCGATCGTGCTGCCTTTGTTGAGTCAGCGAATCAGTTTGTGGCTGAATTTACGCCACAGCAGGCAGAAGCAATTTCCAACGTTGCTGCGTGGGAGAACAGCGACAAGGAGGTAGTTGAGCAGATGCAGCAGTTGGCAGCAGACACCGATACATGCAATGCCAAGGTGACCTCAGACAAGGATGCCTTCCTAGCGTCTTCTACAACCTTTGCCAAAACGTTTGCGCCCCAGCAACAAGAAGCTTTGGCACATGTAGCCGCCTGGAAGAGCAGCGATGAGTCAGTCGTCAGCGAAATGCAGAAATTGGCCGAATCCATCAACGATCGCAGCGCACAAGTCGGAGCTTGCGCAAAACAACGCGACGAGCAAGCCTCAGCCGCTGCACAAGTTGCAGCAGGGGTCGCAACGCGCACGCAGGCCAACTTAGGAGCTGTCCAGCTAGAGCTGGGCAGAGAGGGCAATGATGGGTTGAAAGCTTCGTTGGCTGACTCGGATAAACATGCGCGTGCCAAGGGCGACCAACTCCAACAACAGGTCAATAGTAATGCCCGCAATACATCGGAGCACAGATTATACGCACTCGTGTTGATGTATACTTGTACACACACTGTCCTGAATGCGTTTTACACTTTCATTTCACATGTTTGGTTTCATTGTACAAAATTCCCGCAAATCCATACCCGGCCTTTCATGCTTTCGTCTACTCTATCCACCAGGCGAATGCATGGCGTACTGCGGTGGCGACCTGCCTCTCCACGCAAAGCAAAGCGATTGAGGATGGCCTCGCGCCACGGCCGGAGCTGATGGCTGCCGTTCATAGGCACAGCGACGCAGCTACCAACGAACTGAGTGCCCTCGCAGCTTATGCGTCCAAACAATACCAAGAACGGCACGACCATCTGTCTACTGCTCTGACAACCCAGAGCGAGAAGTGGCAAACGGAAGCTTCCTGCATTGCGCAGGAATTGGCGAACGCGCAGGCCGAAGTCCAAAAAGGCACCTCCGCTGTGGCAGCGGCGTGTGAAGTGCATCGTGAGGCTCTGACCATTGCTGCGGCCAACACACGAGCGGTGAGCCATTTGGGACAAGGAGAGAGGCAAAGAGAAATGGTTTGTATAAATGTGTGCGTAATTGAGGAAAGCATCGTACTAATTCCTCCTTCTAGGTGCGCTCATTCTTGCTACTTCTCGCTCATCAACTCACTTTCTATATTTAAATTAATTTTATCTCTCTGTAATAACAGGTGCTTGAAGGAGACGGAGTGCATGCTACCAACGCTCGAAAAGCCCTTGCCGAAGAACAAGACCTCCTTGCGTCTTTGCGGCGTCATGCTGCCACTCTCGCAACTGCTGACCTACCTCCTGTTGTAGATTCTGCCGCTGCTGATGAGAATGGTGACGAACACAGCAATAACCAAGAGAACGAAGAGAGTGAGGTCGAGAACTCTAACATTCCGAACGTGTCCTCCTCCTCCTCGTCCACGCTGCTGCCTCGGTCTCCGCTGGGCCGAAGCAACAGCGGCAACGAAATTGCCGAGCCCTCGGGCTTTTTGTCCCCCGCTACCAAGGCGGCAGCCCAGGAAATCATTGCCAACGCTGGCCTCAGTGGCAGCAGTGGCAGCGGCAGTGGCAAGCACCATCCTCAGGCACCTCGGAGCAGCCGTGGTCGTTTAGCAGCGCGTCTGCAAGCCACAGCGAGGTCTCCCGGTGGCGACAAGCAAGTGATGGAAGCAAACCTTCTGCCAGAGCCACCACCTGAAGACCGGGGCTCGGAAAACGCAGCGCCTCCGGTGGCGCTGTGAAGGTCCCAAATGAAAGAAGTCAAAAAGAAAATGTGAAGACGAACGAAAGAAAAAGAGTTGAACAGGAAAAGCAAAAAGGAATTGAAATGAGAGCTGCGAGTGAGGTAGATGAAAAGCGAAAAGTAAGGAAAGAGAGAGAAAGAAGAGAGAAGCAAAACAGAAGCTGGAGAGGATAATGAATTGTTTCTCTATATCCTTAATCGCGGTATTCGCATAAAGCTTCGAGCTGCATGAAGCATACAAGAAGTTTTTGGTACATGAAAAGGCGCCGAATTATTTCACTGGCTAGTCTAGTCTAGTTAATACTCTCCCAAAAAAACAAGGAAAGGCACGTACACAGCAGTCACAGAGGCACATAGAGAATGCACTTGAGCTGCATATGCGCTAGCAAATTCGCTCCAGAAGGCCAATTATGGCTCCAACTGGCGCTTTTCCTCCGAACAAGTCGGCAAGACTGAGTGCTCGTTCGTGTGTCACGTCCCAGGTCCACGAGGCAATTCTCTGGGCTATCTTTTCACTGGCCCCTGTTCATTTCGTTCATTTAGGCTGCTGCATGCAGTTCTCAGAATTCTTGACGGAGGAAGGGATCCTTCCTTACACGCATATCAGGTATATCACGCCGAAGTTATTGCTGCACAAACAACGCCCACCCTTCTACCTTTTACTTTTCTGTGGCTGGCTGTGGACTGTGGATTGCAGGGTCTCGCGTAGAGTTCTCGTCTTGGCTGAGGATTATGCTCGTTTTTCGTCAACGATACGAGATTTAGTTTCGATTTTGTCGAGAGCACACCCCAGTGGAGCTCAAATCAATTTAGTGCTCTAAATAGCCAGCACTAAATTCCAACACCAAGACACGGCCGACCCTGTAAGCCACGGGGGCTTCAATTTTATGTTAAATTAAACGTTATTTAAGCCAATTAAAGCCCACTTAATTGGCACTAAATCCCAACACCAAGACACGGCCGACCCAGGAAGCTCTGGGGGCTTTAACGATAAATTTAGTGCTAATTTCAAAGCTTAAATTTAAGGTTAAATTTGGAGCTCATATGGTGACCTAAATTTAACGTTAAATTTAAGCCCCCCAACCCTCAAGTGACAAGAGGCTGTACTATAGATGTAATCAGCAGTTTTTTCACAGTTGTCAGCATATTTCAAAGTTGTCAGCAATTCACTCAGGAATTAGTAGCAGCTAAGGATGATGGGTGTTAGGGGAAGCGTAAGCAGAGACAGATAACCCCAGACTTTGAAACGTTGTACAGGTTTCTTGGATTTGATTCAATAGATCAACGTAGTTTGATGTTTAGTACCGGCATCTCAAAACTGCTCTCACTGAAAAATGTCTGTGTGTGTGTGTGTGTCACATCACATTTTTATCTGGGTACATATGTTCTGACACCTTCATTACGTATGTTCTGACACGTTGTCACGTCACTGAAATCAACTACGTTGATCGTGGCGCGGCGGCGCGCGCGCCGCTGCAGTTCCAAGCGTCTGACTCAGATAGCTTGCTCTAATGTAGCGATCGTGGGAATCTCCGGCTCTTGAGTTCCCACTTCCTTCCTTCGCGGGGTTTGTGCCTCACCACTTGCACTCAAAGTGGCAATAGCACACTTGGACGCCCCCTTCCTTCACGGAGTCAACACCAGGACGATGCAGATCCAGAGTGGTCAGGGGGCTTAAATTTAGCGCTATATTTAGTGCTAAATTTAGTGCTTGTTTAAGCTTTTTAGTGCTATCGTAGGAGATTAAATGGGTTTAAGCTCGCAAGGGGTGTATTATGGTCAAAGGAGAGCACGCAATTACGCCGGAATAACGCGAAATGGTGCGTCATTTAGCGAAATAACGAAAAATACGGCAAAGTTTGACGATACGATTTATCGTAATACCCCGCCAGGGTTCCCTTATGCCCCATGTAACCGCATGGAACACGGGACCTCAATAAGAACAAGTCTTTAAGTTTTAATATAGGACGCCGAATCCTCTAGCTGATTCTCTTGCTTAAAGCCGGGGATTTTCTTGATTTCGACCGCATTGCTCGTTGAAGTCTGTACTTTGTAGTGTTAAAAAAAGTATAAGAACAAAAACCGGACTCAGATGAGATATACAACAAGAACAAAAGGATCTATGGTAATTTAGCCACTGGCCTGAGCTAGGAAGTGAAATTATTGTGTCCCTACTCCCATCTTACTCTGCTGCCATAAAACTTATCGCAGCTGGGCACCATGCACTATGCACTCTTAAAAAAACAAAAAAACGCCTGAATGCTCTCCCTTTGGTTTGCTCCACTATCATGCGCCATATCACACGGGCGCTTTCGCCATCTTTTTATCACATTCCTTCACTTGCCTTTCACTGAAATCAATCTAATCTAAAAGCATAAAAAAGAGGCGGCAAAAGAGACGGGTGTTAGTTTTTTAAATCACAGAGAATCGCTAAGTACTGAACGAGTTACATGTATTTCGTCTTAGGAAATTCGCACGCAAGCTAAGAGAACGAGAGGTAGTAGAGAATTAGAGGGTGGGAGAGGAATAAAGGAACAAAGAGGCATACTTAAAATTGGGACGAACATTTGCTTACAATTGCATCTTTATTCTTTCTTGAGGAGGGCTACCGCCGCAGTGAAATTAAACCAATTGGCCCAGTACAAAGCTGTTTTGCCATTCTGCGTGAATGTTTAGCAGCAGCAAAAGGCACACAACAATCACACAGAATCCGCAACCAACGTATTTCTTCGGGATTAAAGGTGGCATATCCAAAGTAAAAGAAAGGGAATGGATGAAAGAGTGATGGAAAGAAAGGGAACAACAAGTGCCTGAGTATATGTCTCAATCTCTTGCCTCATCTTTGGAATATTGTCAGCATTAGCTTCCAAAAGAAGCTGCACAATTGCGGTATGCCCTTCACGTGCAGCCGCCATGAGCGCTGTTTCGCCACTCTGTACGCACATGGAGAGAGGCACCATGCAAACAGGCAGCTTGTGAGAAGTAGAATAGAAAGAACATAACTTATGAAGAAAGGGGTCAGTGAAAAAAAAAAAAGAAAGACGAGGAGGAATAGCAATTATGTCAGTGTCTTCGTCTGTGTTTCAATCTCACACCTTATTTTTGGCATTCTTATCAACCTTGGCTTTCAATAGGAGCTGCACAGCTACAATGTCACCGTTGAAAGAAGCCCTCATGAGCGCTGTTTCGCCATCCTATACACATATAGTTGGAGGGAGAGGCGCCATGCAAACAGTCAGCCTTAATGAGGTATACGAGGAAGAACATATAAAAAAAGGGGTCAATGAAAAAAGAACGACTAATGGGTGAAAAATATGTCGGTGTCTGTGTTTCAATTTCTCACGTTATTTTTGGTATCCTTGTTAGCTCCAGCTTCCAAAAGAAGCTGCACAATTGCGTAGTGACCATTGGCTATGGCACAAATGAGTGCTGTATTGCCACCATACTACACATGGATAGAGGCACACCACGACAAAGGAAGGTGAAGTAGAGAGAAAGAAAGCATGGACACAGCAGAACAAGAAAAGAGAAAAGAAGGAATAGAAAAGTATAGTGAGAGAAAAAGCGTAATGAAGACGTGCACGTGGAAACGAGCATGTGTCACTGTGTGAGAAAAGCTAAATGTAGCCGCGCAGGCATACAGGTTCAAGAGATGCTCAGTAGAAACGTGTTTTCGAAATCACACGCAAAAATATTGGCATTACTTCGAAGGCAAATCCATACCATTCTGAAATCAAAAAGTTCTGAACTTTAAAAATTACATCATCACGGTACAAGAGAGATACATCAGCGAATAGGTACACGTGTCCAATACATGATACTCATTTCACTCTCTCGAACGCTCCAAGACAAAGGCGCCATAAAAGAAAGAAAAGCAGAATCTGTTCAGTATTGGTCGTCCCTCGAAGTGCTCTCTCGCGCACCATGCGTGCGCACGCGTACTTCAGCCTACGTGAGCCCATATGCTTCCACACTCTCGCGTGTATACCTCCTTTTTACCGCAATGCGATTTAGAGACTCTGTCTCTCTACCTTGTACATTGTCCTTCGCCTCCTTGTCAGCCCCTGCTTCAACCAGGAGCTGAGCAATTGCAGTGTCACCTTGAATCGAGGCACAAATAAGCGCTGTTCGGCCACCCTACATATACATAGAGAGAGAGATCATGCTAGGATAAAGCAATGAAGTAGACAAAAATGCAACAGTGGAATATAATATAAAACAACGCAAGACAAGAGTACTTAAATCATGCTCATTTCAAAAGAATTTTTTTAGGACAAACGCAATATTTGACATTACGTTACAGGTGAACATGGAACGCACCACATCGATATGTCAAGGCTGGCTTTCTTTGAAAGGCAATCTTGCACGGTTGCCAAGTCGCTCTTTCTAGTTGCTGGCACCAGCTCAGCCGTTGCCTTTGCCTGAGTAGCAAGGGAAAGAACCAAAGTGAAGCACAAAACAGACGTGTACAAGATGCGAGAGTCTCCAAATAGTATGCACTGGATTTATCCAAAGAAATGACAGCGCGTACCGAAACTGCTGCGAATGCAAAGTCAAGCACTGCGCGCACCCAAGAGAGTGCTTCTGGGGACGAGCAGTGCGTTGCAATATGCAGTGACTCGGTGCGCGTCATTTCCCCCTCGAAAAATGTGACATCACAAGCGCAATCATCCGGCAGCCGGTCAAAGGGTGGAGTATTGGCCAAAAGTTGAAACATGTAAGCGTTTCGTGCCCAAACACTCACTGCAGCGCGGGCAGCAGGTGGGGCCCAGAGGAAAGCTGGATCAAGTTGATGTGCGCGCAAGGACAACGCCGTCGCAGGCACCAGCTCCTCAGAGGCCGAGAGTGCAGAACAGTGCCCACGAGCAGAGGCGACCAACGTGGCTGAATCAGAGTTGACCATCGCATCGACGAAAGCGTGATGTTTGAGAAGCTCACGGCAAGCGTCATCGGTGGCCAGGTCAAGGGGTGTTTTGCCATTCTTGCGTCGTTGGCACATACGATAGCCGTCCACAAGAGAAAAATCACAATAGGGACGCATGTCATCGAATACTACCACGGATATCATGATTCAATATTTTATGTCTTTCATGGCCTACCGAATCTTTGGTGCTCACTTCTGCGCCCGCCACGACGAGTGCTTCCACCGTTGCAGCATCCTCGTTGACCACGGCTTGATGGAGCGGAGCACGCCCAAACTGTGCGTTGACACATGAAGATAATGCAAAGATACACCAAAAGAGTAACCCTGTTACTTCAGCAATATCTTGATTTGAGACTAGGACAAAAGGTGAAGCGAGGAGTAGAGTGTGGGGTCTACCTGCTCCAGGCTTGCGTCTGCATAGCTTCCTACTACTTCAAGGGCCTTTGGTAGTTCAAGGCCACCGATTGACGCCTGGTACTCGACAAGGGCAGCACGGGAAGCTGCTGGGCCTATTAACAGGGCTGATCGGCAGCTTAGTAGGCCATTCACTGGAATTTCAATACCCGCAGACTTTTCCGGCGCATGCGAGAGGTACACGGATCCACGGATTCACAGAGCACAGATCACAGACGACTTCTGCCCATCTAATAGTCCGAGGCTTGCTCTAGTGAGCTCGATTATAAATCTGTGGTTTTGTGCCCGATCTCATTCTAAAATTATCGCTGCTGTGGTCATGGCTGAGAAGAAAGGCAATAAAAATGGATTGACGAAAGTCTGCGGTAACTGCCTCGCATCCGAAGGAAGTGCGAGCTCTCCCAAGCTCTCGGCGTGTGCCCGGTGTGGCCTCGTGTTGTATTGCAGCAGAGACTGCCAGCGGGAACACTGGAAGGCCAATCATAAGCAGCATTGCGATGCCAAAGCTGACCGGGCGCCGCAGAACCATAAACTTACTAAACCTTGCGTGAAGGTCGCAGGAGAAAGTGTGCCATCTGTCTGGATCCGCTCCCCGGCACGCCTGCATGCACTCTAGAATGCACCCATACGTTTCACGCCGCTTGTGTGGCTGGCTTGAGGAAATTTGGGGTGAAGCAAGCGTGCCCCTTGTGCCGCACCTCCCTGCCTCCCGGACCAGAAAAGCTTCATGGATAGGCTGCACAGCACCTCGTGGTGGTAAACCAAATGGTCACGCGAGGGAGAGCCTCTTGGTCGAATCTCCCAGCCGCAGCACTGCGAGAGTTGAAGCTTGCTATCTCGAAGTGGACAAGCACGGCCAACGAAGGCTACGCGCAATCCCAGTATGCCCTCGCGTATCTCTACGAGAATGGTTATGGAGTCGCGCAGAACGGCAAGGAGGCAGCGAAATTGTACAAGGCGGCGGCTGACCAAGGCCTTGCATGCGCCCAATACGGTCTTGGAGTTATGCTTGCGTCTGGCCACGGGGTCACGCGGAACGATGGAGAAGCGGCGAAATGGTGCAAAAAGGCAGCCGACCAAGGGGACGCAACAGCGCAGTGCTACCTGGGCTACCTTCACACAAGTGGCCGCGGCGTCGAGCGAAGTGCCGCAATCGCAGCGCAGTGGTACCGCAAGGCCGCGGACCAAGGGAACGTGGAGGCCCAGTGCAATTTAGCGACGGCATACGCAAACGGCCAAGGCGCCGGTCAAAGTTACGCAGAGTCCGCGAGATTGTACGGACAGGCGGCGGAGCAAGGGTATGCGATGGCCCAAGCAAATCTGGGGTTCCTCTATGAGAAGGGTATAGGCGTGGCGCAAAGCGGCGAGAAGGCCGCGCATTGGTACAAGAAAGCAGCTGACCAAGGGCACACGGGAGCAGCGAAGAGCCTTTCTCAGCTGAGGAGGTAATCCTGTACATACGACTTTTTGAGGATAACCACGGCATACCTAATGAGTCTTGAGAAGGAGAGGAGTGGACAGAGTGAGAGATGTGCCAAGGAACTACTGAATTCCATCAAGCATCGGAATGGCTTTCTATAACTGCCCCTCCAGTATGGCCACAACGGCAGTTATAGAAATCTCACTCAACCATAGCATTATGAAATGAGCGATGCCTTACGTATTGTGTTACACAAACACAAAGACACATGCCACATGCCACATGCAGGGCAAGAAGCTCCGTGGGCGGTTTTGGTTTTCGAACTTAAGCATAGAACTAAGACCTTGGGCCTAAGGAACCTGCGTCGGGAATTCGGTGTTTAGTAAAGACGCACCAATAACGATTTCTGTATTGCTGAATTATGCATCAAGTGTACTCTTCCCCTCTCTCTCTCTCTCTCTTCCTCTTTTTATTGTTCGGCGGAGTGCGCAACACCCACAAAAACCTCGCTTTTTGCAAATTTTCCGAGGAATCTGGCCACTGCCCCTCTCCCTCCTGAATCATTCCGCACTTGCTTTGTTTGCGCAACGCACGCGGGTTCCAACTTATTCCCGAATTATTGGCTTCTGTGCCATTTGGGTTTGTGTTAGTTCGAGTTCCCTCTCTCTCTTTCTCTCTCTTTCTCTCATATTCGATGCAGGGAGCTCAATCCTCTTCTCCATTAGTCGATTAGTCCCCTCTTCCTTCCTTCCGTCCTTCCTTCCTTTTTTTCACTCCCATTTCTCTAGTGGCGTCGGCTCCCCGGAAAAGGGTAAGCAATCGCCGCCATTTCCCTCGCTGCGTCTTCCTTGTTGGCCCGCATGAAGAGCGCGTCCGACGGTCGCAGCGCCAAATACGACGGCACTTCTTCGCCGCACGACTCCATGTTAGTAGCAAGATAGTCACGATTTGCCGACACGACTGCCGCTGCTGAGGATGAAGACGATGATGATGGTGCTTCTACGCCGCCAGCAGCGGCACTAGAGCGCGGTAGCACACTATTCTCAGGCACCGTAGCCGCCGATGATGACGACAACAAAGAAGAGGTTGCTGGGTTCCGGCGCCGCATCATCCAAGGAGCAGCACTTTTGCTGTTGTTGCCTCCTGTCATCCCTGTATTGTTCCGGGACTTCCCCATGTTTTGGTGTTGAACACTGCCACTGCCACTGCCACTGCCGCCGCTGCCACCGCTGTGATGATTCCCCGTGAAACCTTCGCGTTGATCATGGTCGTGCTCATTGCCGTTGTGCCCTTCACCGTTGGAATAGTGGTGATGGTGGTCGTGTTGGTGGTGGTAATTACTACTCGTACCAGTAGCTGCGTTAGTAGTGGTTGGGTGCTCTAATTGCTGCACGCCCATGACCGTTGGCCGCAGTGCCCGAGGAGCCGCCGCGCGACGGTGCTGTTCGGCCGACAAGCACACTTGCCCGACTTCTATCAGAACGTCCAAGTTCGCCAGCACCTATTACACAGCACAGTATAATTGAATACATACATTCAGCGCATGCAAGCAAGGGTCTTCTTTGGCAGGGTTGGTACTCTAGTAGGAGTAGTAGTAGTGGTGGTGGTGATGGAAGCTTAGGAAACCGAGAAAGGCAAGACGGAATGAAAAAAGGCGCACCTCGGCAGTAGACGCCAAATGCGCTCGGGTCTGTTGGTCCATGTTGTCGTAGGCTACGACCAGCAGCCGAATTTGCTTCAGCAGTTCGTGCTGCCGCCCCCCGCTGCCAATGGCGGCTAAGGAGCCTGGCGGCAAGTGCCATCGACGCATGTGGCGGTTCTGAGGGCCGGCCACCTGGGGATGGGGTGTGTGAGAAGAGATCATGGAAAAGGGAAGAAAGAAGAAGAAGAAGAAGAAGAGAGAATGAGAGGAAAGAGTGAGCGAGTGAGTAGGTGACAGAGAGAGAGAGATAAAGACAGAGCGCGCGATGAGAAAGCACAAAGGCGAACAATAAATGCCACACAAGAAATACGCAAAAAACCGTTTTTTTCAACTGCGAATTGAGCGAAATTGAATATTTAGAACAACAGAGCTTTCAAGTCTGCAAGCATCTCACCTCTAGCACCGCTCTTTTAATGCACAAGTGCGCTTCTCGAAACAGTTTCAGCTCAAACCCCGCCGCACAACTGGCGATGGCCTGATTGAGAAACGCCTTGTCGTTGGGCCTCAGCAGCAAGAGGTGCCCTTTCAAATACACCATAGTAGTCGCAATCGCCGCCTGTACCGATTCCATCACTGCTTCGGCGCGTGCAATTACATGTGGATCGTCGTCGTTGTCGTTATCGTCGTTAGTCGCGGAGGCAGCAGCGGCCGTTGCTTTGTCTTTTTGGCTCATCAACTTGTCAACTTCCGCCTGCAAGCAAAGAGAAGAAAAATAAAACAAAACAAAAAGCGGGGGAGGGGTGTACAGAGAGCAGAGAATTGAGACGTGGTTGTGAAGAGAGTATAGTTGTCACCAGAAGAGAAGTAGGGAATTGAGTACCTGCAGAGTGAGCGAAGCAGCCTCTCTTTCCATCGACTCTTGTCGAGTTAACTTGGCTGGCAAATCACTCGGAGTCGCGAGCCTTGCGGTCAGTTCAGCCTTGGTGTTGGCGAGTTCCCCCTGTAATTCGGCGAGTTGAGCACGCAATTCGGCGATCACGTCGTCGGCCATCGCCAACTCTTCTTCGGCGATGCCTCGCACTTCCTGGGTGGTTTGCGCGATGAGCTCAGCACGCTCATCTTCGCTGAGAGGGGCAGCGCCTGCTGCTGCTCCATCTTCTCCATTTCTTGCTCCCGCTTCTCCTCCTTCGCGTTGTAACGATCCTTCATTCGTGGCATTATTTTCAAGCACTTCAACAACCCGCCTTTCTCCTTTTCTTACCCCACTTGTGATGGTTGAAATTCCACCGGCTGAAATCGAGGCGGCTAGTGCTAAGGCGCGTTTCGGTGATAATGCCTGATTTTTGCTCTTGCCACCACTGCTAGCGTTCTTTTCATCACTTGCGCCTTGCGCTAAATTGACAACACGAAGTTGCTTGATAGTTGCTAGTGCTTTTTGGCGCTCATTCTCCAGGGATGTGAGTTCCACCAACAGGCTATCTGCTTCTTCTCTCGCAAGTGCCAGTGCTTCAGCCCACGCTGCATCAGTGCTCTTGTTGTCGTTGGTGGTGGTGGTGGTGGTAATGCCATCTTTTCCAGCTCCTTTCTTCGACACACGACCACCACCGCCACCAGCGTTATCATCATTGCCAGCAGGCTGCTGCACAAAAGATTGTTTCTTGGCAGAGGCGATTTGCGTCTCTAGCTCTCGCACCTGTAATACATACATCCACAGACATGCAACAGAAATGGGAGTGAAAAAAACGCCAAAGGAAGACGATGATGAAAATGAGGGTGTAAAAAAGAGAACCAGTGAATCACACGCGAGTGAGATTGTACCCCACTTACGAACGAACAATCTCTCACATAGGCACGCTCGTAAACGCACACGCACAAACATGCACTCAGCGAGCCCATGCGAAGGCATACACGCACGAACCACACACACGCACGCGGGTGTATAGATGTGTCCACTGCGTTTATGCTCACCTTTTGCGTGAAGAAGGTGCGGGTCGCAGCTGCCCCTTTCAACAGTCTCTGCGTGGACACTTCTGAACGACCGCACGCCTTCATTGCCTCGTCTCGCTCTGCCGACAGCACCTGCATTTGCAACTGCAAGTGTTGCAATTGCGTGCGCAAATCGTCCTCTTCGTCTCCTCCTTCTCCTTGTTTAACGCCTCCGCCGTTGCCATTGTTACTGTAGTTAGCACTCCCTGCTCCGGGGGCCCACACTGACTGCAGAGCCAATTGCACGATTGCTCCTGCCTCCGCTGCTTCCTCTTCTTCATTACCTTGTCCTCCTTCTTCATCATCAGTATCCTTGTCTTCGTCTTCTTCTTCTCCGTCTTCGGGCAGCCGTTGTTGTTGTTTCCGTCGTTTCAGCGCTCGTTTCAAACTCTGTCGCAACACCAGAGCTGCCATCTCCGCTCGAGCTGCTCGTAGGTCACCTTCGGCTGCTCCGGCCGCTTTGGCAGCGCTGATTCGGGCTGCAGTGAGCCGTTTCTGCCGTGAAAAAGATGACGACAGAACTCCTTCATCTCCAGCACCAGCTCCTGTACAGGGAGAAGTTTAAGACTTGAAATCAACATGATTCATAATTCACATCCACAACTGCAACAACCGGACTAACAACAAGAACAGAATTAGGAACAATGCAACTGAATGCCAAACATTATACAAGAGCGAATATATGCCTACTTAGCTATTACCTTGACTTTCTTCTTCGCTTTCATTGTTAGCCATCAACAATGACATCACGCCTTGTTCTGCGCGCAGCGATGCGTTTTCCACCGTGCATGCCTCGAGACGGCGGATCTATTCAGGTTGAAGTTGAAAATAGGAACAGAAAAAGGGCGTAAAAAACAGAAGGAAAAGTGTATAGCTGTCAGAGGAAATTAGTGAAGTGGAGGGAGGGAGAAGGATAAAAGTAGTTGGCTGCGTGCCATGACATCAGGCGATGCAGAGCACGAACATAGACGCAGAAACAGAAACACACGCAACTCCTCGCTTCTTTCTCTCTTTTCTTGCGCTTACCAGTGCTGCATTGGCGGCTGCGAGCCCTTCCACAGTCAAAAGGTTATTTCCACCTTCTTTTTCTGTGTCTTTCCGGCCAATGCGGCTCAAAGTCACCAGTGCTTGCTTTGCTTTCTTGCCACCGCCGTCTGTCCTCATCGACACGAGTACTGCGCCTCCTCCTGCTGTAGTTCCTGCATTACCACTAGCGTTAGCACTAGAGTTAGCAGCAGCAGCAGCAGCAGCCGAAAGCTGGGATCGAAGTTCTTCGACTTCTTGTGAGAGCACCGCAGCACGAGCCTCGGCCGCTAATGCACGCTGATTGGAGATCGCGGCGGCTTCAGCTGCTGCTGCGGTAGCGGTGGCATACTCACCTTCTTCTCCTTCATCTTGTTGTCCTGCCTTCTTCTTCTTTTTTGAGGCGCGGGAGTGAGGCGGGATGAGCCCAGAGCTATTAGGAGCCGCCACTACGGCGACATGCGACAAGCTGGAGAGGTTGACGGAGGTATTGGTACTAGAAGAAGACGAAGAGCTTCCTGAGAATTCATCATCATACCCATACTCATCTTCATCATCTTCTTCGTCATCATCATCATTGTTGTTGTTGTTGAAGTTGTAGTGCACCGTCTTTTTCTCCGTTTGCATGGTCTCCTTCTCGTGCAAATTCTTCTCGGCCATAGCTAGTTGAGATGCTAGCTCGTCAGCACGTGCGCTCTGATAAGCAGCTAAGGCCTGAGAGAAGGAGAAAAAGAGTGGGGTAGAAGAAGGGTAGAGGGAGGGAGGATATTTAGGACTGAAAGACTTCAAGAGCGAAAGTGGTGTGTAAAATGATTTGAACAAGAATAATGTAGAACTATAAGACTATTACGCTGCATACTGAGCTTTTACTCTATTTGAGAGGAACCAATAAAACTAGGATACTGGCCTAAAATAGTAGATGTTTTAGAGATGCCAGCAACCAACCTGTGCGTCCTTCAATTCAACATCGCGCGACACACGGGACGTAGCACCAGCTCCTTTCTCGGACACCTGCGCATGTGATCACACCCGTATTTACGTGAAAGAACGCGAAGAATGTATGCACTGACAGACAAGCAATAAATCTAGTGTTGCCATGCGTGTACCATTGAAGCAACCCTTCCAACAAGAATGGGTATAAAAATGCACATGTAAATTTAAGTAAAGGAATGAGCCATTTTTTTTTTAACAAGCACGAATGAGTACATGTAGGAAGCATTGAAACAACGAACCTCTTTCAGGCGCTTGTGTACATGATCGTGGTACTTCATCAAGCCTTCGCACCGCTCCGCCAGAATTGCGTTTTCGCGCTTCAATTCTTCGGTCAAGGACACTGCTCCTTCTTCGTTTTCTTCTTCTTCTTCTTCTTGATCGTCAACGTCTACACTGCTCGATCGAACAGAGCTCGCACGGTTGCCGTCCTTGTTCCAGCTGCTGTTGTTGCGGCCGCTGCTGTTGCTGATTTTGTTGCTATGGCTGCCACGGCGGCTATGCTTGCTGCTGCTACTCGTAGAAGATGGAGAAGAAGCCAGAGGAGGGCGTGAAGTGCCCTTTGGTGCTCCGTGCTGAGATATCTTGCGCTCCCACTCCACCCACGCTGCTTGCTCTTCTTCCCACTCGTCCTTTTTTGGTTTCGTGCCGTACGGAAAGATGAAGAAAAAATTAACGAATATAGCCAAGGTGCAAAGGTCAGTCAAAATGGTGGTACTGAGAGGCAGAAAACCATTTAAAACAAGAAAAATCAGAGATTAAGCTCATTGAGGTAGTTTAAAAGGTGGGAAAAAGATGAAGGGGAGCGCGGAGAGAGAGAACAGAAGAGATGAAGTAGAACAGAGCACAGAAACAGAATAGAATAAAGTAGAGAACGTAGAACAGACACCTGTTGCGCGCGCAGGTTTTCGGTTTCTTCGATTTTGGCCTGAAGCCGCTGCGTGGCGTCCGTTAAGTCGATGGCTTGTTCTTCTACTGCCAACCGCAATTGCTCGACTTCTTGCTCCAGCTGCTCCACTGCTTGCTCGTTCGAGGATCGGTAGGTCATGACTGGAGAAGAAGACGACGACGGCTGCTGCTGCTGCTGCCTGTCATTTTCTGCTCTTTCATCTCCTCCAGTGCTTCCTCCGACACGAGGAGGAAGACGGAGAGACGCAGGAAGAGAAGATGCAGGACCCGCCGCCGACGACGACGACGACGAAGGCGACGACGAAGAAGAAGGAGAAGCAAAAGTTGTCATTTCGGACAGGGGCGTGACGTGCTGTGCACGGCTGGCGCGGTGCATCAGTTCGGCGCACCAGCACACCACATTCACTTCATGAGCCCAGAAACTGGGCGCGGAGGTGTCCAAAAGCCTTGGCACGCCAAACACGTGGTTGGCAAGGCTCACCACTTCCCGCCAGTTTTTCACCCAGTCCTTCTCGTACAGGGGCGCGGGGAGGCCTAAAGTGGACGAAGCGTGGTGAGAGCTGTTGTCGCTGTAGCCACTGTAAACGATGTTCCCCGCAGTCATGTTCCCCGTGCTGAAGCTCTGCCTTTTCTCGCTGCTTGGAGAATCGGGCGGCGTGTGCAACAAATTGTCGTGAAGGAAGTACGATGACGAGGAGGCTGAAGATTCCGATCGCACCGAAGAAGAGGAAGACGAAGAATGACGAGGAGGATGATCGAGGTTGTGGTTGCTGTTGTTGTTCGAGGCCCTGTTTGAGCTTTTTGATGGTTTTGAGAGCGCAGCAGCTGCGGTTAGGCCGGGATGAGGGCATTCGAGGGGGTGCATGGAGTGCAGCACAGCCAAGAGAATCCGTCCGTCGCGCAAATCGAAGGCCAAGGACGACGCGCGCACCTATCAAGAACATGAACGAGTGAAGGTGGGAGAAAGACGGGACGTAGGCGTTCACAAATATAGCTGCAAACATGGTACAAAAGGGTTTACAAAGCAAAGCAGAGTAAACTTCATATCTTATAATAATGAACCAAGAGAAAGCCAGCACACAAAGGTCAGGACAAAATCAGCAGCACTACTAGCTATTTGAATATGAACATTGATTCTATGCATCCTCTCACCGGCGACAAATCTATGAACCGGTTGCTTGCGTGGCGGTTGATCCAGGCCGAAAGCGTGTTTTTCAAACCTGGCAGACCCCTAGCGCCGTCGGGGCACCACAGCGGCGGCAACAGCAAGCACAAAATGGTGCGCAACAATTGGAGGGTTTCAATGGGCCGCCCGTGCACGATCGCGATGGGACTGATGGAGCTGAGAGTGACCGGACCCCAGTCAAAACTCGATGCTGAAGACGAAGTTCCGCCGCCTCGTCGTTCTCCTGTGTCTGCTCCTGCTCCCTTTCCTTGGCCCCCTTCTCCTAATCCTTGGCCTCCTTTGCCTCCTCCTATCCAAGCACTTGTGCTGCTGCTGCTGCTGCTGCTGGTCGTCGCGTCATCCGTAGTTGAACTACGGCGGCGGCCACCTCCATTGTTGCTGTCGGAGCCCGCCCAGTGCATTTGTCCGCTGCCGATAACACTGCTCACAACTTTAGATGAAGAGGATGAGGATGAGGTCGCAGCAGCACCAGCAGCTACAGAAGAAGAAGAGGGATTGGCACTAGTACGGCTCGTACGACTAGCAGCCGCATTCACGTCATCGTGGGAGAACGCTGTAAAATAGGGGGTGCGCTGCAGAGGTACGGTGCGGTCTTGCGACAAACTGCCTCGCGCGAGCGACCGCCCGGCCTCGTTTGGCTCCGTCACCAGCTTCAGAAATTTGAACACCACCACCTGTGAAAACAGTGAAGAGTGTACAGGATGTTCGGTCAGATTACCACGTCTGCTATGACTTAAGCAGTGAGTGCATGTATGCTTACGTAGCTCAGACGTTGCATACTCTAATATGCCGAAGACAAACATACGAGCACGAGAGCATATGAGCTCACGTGAGTACGCATGTGTGCACTTGTGTACACGTATACTACGCCCGCATGTGAATGTTGCCTAAACCCGCATGCACAAATATAATATTATATACTAGTAGTAATGAAATACCATTCGCTTGAAGCACAGGCCCATGGGATCTCCTTGGTGCGCTGCGGCGGCGCCTGCGGCCACGAACTCTCGCTGGCTCTTTTCTAGTTGCGCCGCCTGCCGCTGCTGCTCCTGCTTCTCCAATTCTTTGCTCCGGTTCCTCTCTTCTTTGGTTGGTTTTTGACTCTTGCTGCTGCTTTTCTTGCTCTTGTCCTTGTGATCAACATTAGAGGAAGCAGCAGAAGAAGACGAAGGAGAAGACGAAGAGGAAGACGAAGAGGAAGACGAAGAGGAGGCAGCAGCAGCAGCTGTATGAGCTGCATGAGAAGGAGTAGTAGCAGCCGCGGTGCCAGCACTTTTGAGAGCTGTCGCAGTGGTGGTGAAAGTCTTCACCGCCAGACCGCCAGCAGCGAGCAGTGCTTCGGACGAGCGATGCGCAGTCAGAGACTGAGCCGCCGTGTCCGGCGTGGGGGGTTTTACAGAGGCGTGGGCGATGGGGAGGCCAGGCACGTCGGGCAAGCGCTGCCCGCTCAACACCTGGGGTGACAGGAAGAGGCAACAGATACATATTAGGTAAGGGGGGGGGGAGATGAAGATGGCGAGGAGAAGGAGGAGAAGGTTAAGAAAGGTAAATATGATACAGAAAGAAAGAAAATACCGCGAGAACACTTCGGCGCATTTTTTCAATCCCCCTTCTTTCTATACATCACCTCTCTACGAACTACACATATGAACTTATCTCGCACCTCGGCTAAGTGGGCCAGGAGCACGCCGCTCCTCAAATCCCGAAACAAATCTTCGACAAACAGTCCTCGAGGAGCGAGGCGAACGTTAATCCACGACTCAAAGGTAAACTTCTCTTGCGCCACCTTTTTTATTTGTATAAAAGAAGGGAGGCATCAAGAAACAAGATATGTGTGATCAACTGAAAAGAGTAACAAGGAAAAAAAAAGCATGCTGTCAGTAATGTACACTACTAAAGATAAGAGGTTTCTTGCGTGAGCGTTACGCGCTACCAATAGCACATGCATGGCATCGCATCATATGTACATGTGCAGGATTCTTCTTACCAAGTCCGCTTGCTTGAGGGGTGCTTGCGCCAACAGCGGTGCTGTTTCTGGCCGCCCTAGGCTTGAGGCCCGGGTGGTATTTTTGCTTGATTTCATATTAGAGGCCGCCGCGGGGGTGAGACGCGGCGAAAAAAAGGGACCCGTGCTATTACTAGCGGAACCACCACCACTGCCGCTGCCGCTGCCACTGATGACGCTGTTGCTGCTGAGGCTGCGCGAAGGACCCGCGAGAGACACAAAGGGAGGCGGTTTTTCTCCCTTGGCTGCGGCGATCGTGGCGGCGAGAGCTGCTTCTTGTTCGACAGCTCGCGCTGCTGCTCGCGCCCTAGCTGCCGCTTTGGCGGCGCTTTTGCTGTTGTTGTTGGTGTTGCCAGCGGTCGTGGAAACAATGCTGCTGTTGGTACTGTTACCGCTGCTAGAGCTAGAGTTACTGCTATCACTAGAACTGCTTGAACTGCTAGAACTGCTGTCGGAACAGCTGCTGTAATCAGTGGAAGACGAAGTGGAACTCGAACTAGAACTACTAGAAGTAGTGGCAGTTTGGACAACGGCGAAGGGCGCTGCGGCCGCGAGTTCGCTCTCTGCCTGTGCGGCTGCCCGCTGCGCTGCGGCCTGGCGAAGAGCCGGTAATGCTTCTTGAAACGCTTCCGCTTCGGCCTAAGTGTTGCCGTTTTTTAATTGTGATTGGAAATGGTGAATGGTAGATGATGGATGATGATGACGTAAATGGTGAGAAGGGAAGTATGGGCAGAACAAAAAAGGGGAGGTTAAATAAAAAGGAAGAGACCGAAGAACAAAGACACAGGGGGAGATACATTAAAGCGACAAGAGCTATTCAAAGAAACACTCGTGGCATATCCATGTGCAATTAGACAGATAGGGAAAAATAGGATAACAAGATTGCAACACTACACTACACCTGCGCTGCTTCTTCCGCTTCAAGCACTGCTCGGTCATGGTCAATCACGTCGACAATCAGCTCGAGGTGCTTGCTGAACCCGCTCACCAGTTCCCCAACTTCACGGTGCATGGGAGCATACCTGGAATAGAGAAGGAAGAAAAGCTTGAAGAAAGGAAGGAGGCCAATTCATATGGTTCTTGGAAAAGCATGAAAAAAATGCACCTCCAAACCCAAGTCGCGCGTATATTTGATCTCTTTATGGTTCATGAATTTGTCTTGTGCGGTGGGAGGAGATTGACGATAGAGTCACGATAATTCAAAACGAAGGTGCAATAAAACATGAACGAGTGTGCCTTTTTCTTTTTGGTCGCTTGAGTGGGATATGTAACCAACGATTCATATTTTTCCTCTGTATTACCGTGCGTCAACTTCACGGCGCAACCCCAGCACTTCCACTCCACTCAGCAACATCCGCTGCTGTTGCTGTTGCTTTCCATCTTCATCTGCTTGGTTGTAGCCACTCAATGAAGAGGGTGTTGACGCTGCCACCGCCACCGCAGCTGCTGCAGTTGCTCCTTTTCCTCCAGTAGTCAAATCACTCCTTCCTCCTCCTTCAACAAGAGCCGCTGAAGAAGAAGAAGCAGACGAGGAATCGCCTTCGGTAACCTCGCGTCCCTCGTCCTCAAACGCTCGCAGCACTTCTGACCACACCCAGCTCACTGGCATGTCACGCTCCACTCCCTGCACTGTGAACAAGAGCCGCTCGCCGCTGCCAGACCCGCTCACCCCGACCCCGGTGCCGCCATCTATATCTCCTCCCTGTAGTTGCGGCTGTTTTTGCGGGTGGCCGACAACGCTTGACGCCGCAGCGGAGGTGGTGGAGGAAGTGGTGCCTTGAAGAACCGCACTGCCAGCGGGAGTCGTGGCATTCGCACTAGCATTTGCGCTAGCATTGGCGCGAGCACTGCTGCGAACGGGCCACCACACTTTGCCACTGTTCGTGGCACTGCCCCAAGCTTCCGAGTCCGTGAGGGTGTTCACGCGCACCTATACATGTAACAAACAAAGAAAGCGAAGGATGAAGTTCAATCTTTGAAAAGAAGATTTGATGGGGGGGTGAAACACTAAAATCATTATGTCATCCCGCAAAAAAAAAAAAAAGACAGTCATTACTTTATTCTTTCACTTATCTCTCGCTTACCATCAGAGTCACAGGCCCCTTGATGTTCTGCCGGCGGTTCGGAGAAGAAGCTGAAGATGACGCGGTGAGCGGAGAAGTAGGCGAGGTAGGGCTATCAGCAGATGATGGTTCTGGAGAAGCCTTATCTGCTGCTGTTGTGGCTGCACCAGCAGATGATTTGGCTCGTTTGCGTTGGTTCAACGCTTCTTCTTTCGCGACGGCGTCAGCCAGCGAGGCGCAGGTTTTCGCTTTTCGGAGCAATTTCTTCGCCGCTACTTTGTTGAGGCCGCACGCTGTCAGTTTGGACTCGCTCAACTTCGCTACATGTGCGTAGGTGCCCTTGCTGCCACCGCTGCCACTGCCGGCACTGCCGCTGCTGCTGCCACCAACACTGCTGCATGCTTTCAGAACAGCGTCATAGCACGACAAAGACCCCACAAACTCTAACAAGAGCTGGCTCAAGTCGTCTTCTTTGAACTCCTGTTGCTGGTTACTGGACTCTTGAGAAGCTTCTTGAGGCAGCATCTCCTTCTTCTGCTTGGGAGGTGAGGTAGGCGCAGCAGCAGTCACAGCAGCAGCAACAGAAGAGGAAGAGGACGGAGATGAAGGAAGAGGCCTTCTAGCGACAAAGGTGTTGTTCCTTTTCCTGTTGCTGGAGCCTCCGTCACTGCTGTCGTCGTCGTCGTCGTCATTAAAGACTGAGCTGTCGGTGTCCGTTTCAGTGTCGCAGTCGAGCGCTGCTGCCACCTACGGTGAGAGCGAACAAAGAGAGAATTGAGGTAAGTGAGGGAGAAAAAAACAAAAAGTTGAGAAAGAGAGAGGAAGAGAAGAGGAGTACAGGCTGGTACTCCAATCCAGAGTTTAGGTGTTGAGATTTCGTTACTGAGCTCGTTCTTTTGATATCTGTCTCACTCAATGTTCTTCGGTTTGAATCTATCCCTCTCTTCATCTCCGTTTCGATCTCTGTCCTACCCGTCTTTCTGCTTCCAGCGCAAGCGGTGACTTCAGCCCCGCCGCTGCAGACTGGGATCGATTCCCTCCTTGTAATGTGCCACTGCTGGCGGCGCGGCGGCCTCGCCTGGTGCTGACGCTGTTGCTACGAGAAGGAGACAATGACGCTCCAGCTCCTGGCGGAGCACCAGATGCCTTCTGTTTCGCCGCTGCTGTGCGAGTTGACACTTTCGTTGAAGAAGAAGAAGAGGCAGGATGGTCGACGGGAGCAAATTCGTGCACGCAAGTGACGAAAATCAGTGACACCTGCCGCGGTTGAAAGAAAAGAAAAAGGTGTAAACTGGAAGTGTAATTTCTCGAGTATTTAAGTAGGCACCATCGAAAGTTCTCGTGCGGAACTAATGCTGTCACCTTCTCTCGGTGCAGTGCCGTGGAGTCGCTGCGCAAAAGCACGCTCGGGAAGCCCAACACCGCCGCGGCGTCGCAGCACGACGCGTGCGCGACCATCGCGTCGTTTTTGCTCGCGGCACTGGCACTGCCACTGCTGCTGCTGCTGCCACTGCTGCTGCTCCTGCTAGAATCCGCGGGGGCTACAAGGGGGGTGTTGTAACGCCCTGCAAACGCAGCAGCAGCACCGCCGCCGCTACCACTGCTGCCATATTTGCCTCGCTCCTGAGACTCTTCCTCGTCCACGAAGTTGCTGTTGTTGCTGTGGCCATAAGCACTGCTGCTGCTGCTGCTGCCTTTTCCGCGCATGTGCATGGGCAACCGAGAAGGTGGAGACGACGAAGAAGAGGGTGAAGAAAGGCGCGAGGGCGCGTTGTGAAAGCCAACTGCGCCAGTTAAAGAAGCAGCATGCTCCAGCACCGTCCAGGCGTCACTCTAATTTAGTAATTAATGCGCAACGTTATAAGAGAAGAAAGAAAGAGTAGAAGAGGTTAAGACGAAACGTCATTTCCTTGCGAGTGCACATTAAAAAAGAGACAAAAGTGGAGGAAAACCTTCAAAAGTTTTAAGGTTAGAGAAGACTAGAGAGAAAAAAAACATTTGAGCATCATTCATCACTGCTTTGCTCTTAACATTGATCAAGCATTACAATCGAAGGCACACCCTTTTACACCTACCAGACTGATGGCGCCGCGAATCGTCATCCGCTCCGCCGCCGCTCTGCAGAGGTTGGGGGTCGCCCCCGCGAGCTGAAGCCGCTGTTCCAGATTGGACGCCCCCCATTGGCGGAGCCGGGGCGCGGCATTGGCCCCATGCAAAAGACTGCCACCGCCATTGCTGCTGCCGCTGCTGCTGCTGCTGTTACCGCTGTGCCGTATTGGGCTATTGGCGCTGGAGGGTGCATTTGAAAACGAAGAAGAGTTGTCGTCGTCATTTTGGACTCCTCCTGCGGTTTCCGGCACCGGCCGCCCTTGCGCGTCCAAACGATAAACCTGCACGCACGAAGCGTATAGTTTTCACACGGGTATTGTTCGCATAAGAGCATGCACAACCCGTGGTACGTACGGAATTGTGGGAATGACGACAGAAAATACTGTTTGAAGAAAAGACAAAATGATGTGGACTAACTTTTCAAGAGTGGACTCTCAGACAGAAAAAAAAAAAAAAAAAAAAAAGAGGAAAAAACGCACACATTCAAAGGATATTTCGACATCAAGCCAATCAACTCACCGTGAGCACGTGGCTGTCGTTGGGCTTCAAGTGTTGCACTAATATAGCAGCGGCGCCTACAGGGGTGAGCTTGGGATTCAAGCGCCGCAACTCCGCAACCTTGACGCGCCGTTTGAGGGCAACGCTTGCCAACTAATGTAGTACAATATCAGACAGCAAAACAATCAGGGGCGTATGAAACCACATCAAGCAAGCAAAGAAAGAAAGCAAGGAACGAGCCAGAAAACAAAGAAGTACATAATATGTTTCTATGCCTCCCTAATATATTATCATTACCGTATCGCCGTCTTGGACCACGTACTCTTCTTTCACAAACGATGCACCACCACCGCTGCCACTCTTCGGCGGTGACTTAGGTGCGATCGCGTCTGAGCCAGCAGTAGCACTAGCAAAATTGGTCGTATTTTTGTCAGCCGTACCATCATTAGGGCAGAGGGTGGCCAAGCTGGCGCCCAGAAAGAACCGCCACAGCAATTCAAGAGTGGCATTTCGGTCGTTGCCCGAGGCCACCGCACTCGCCGTCAACAAAGCAGGAGAATGTTCACCATTGCTTATATTAGGACTGCCGCCACCACTGCTGCGGCTGCCACTACTGCTGCTACTGCTGCTGCTGCTGAGACTGCCAACGGGGCCAGCAGCTCCAATGTGGGATGATGAAGAGGATGCAGAAGACGCAGACGGCGCAGCGGCATTGTTGGAAGAGTGCTGTTGAGAACGAGGCAGAGACGAGCCGCGTTCCACGGAAGCTCCCACCACCACCTTGAGGAATACAGCACATGAAGATGGTTTTGTTGTGAACAAAAGGAAGTCGGGAATAAGAACTAATAAGAATGAAAAGGGATTAGACAGCATTGAAGAAGGGCAAAAGAAGCTCGGCAGGCTGGAGCTCACATTTGTGATCGGGAAGTACGAAAAGAAGACACGAATAAGAAAGAAAGAGGATTCTCCATCCCCCTACTGTAATTCCACCCTCCTTCATCCTCCACTTCTGTTCTGCAACACACGCACCGTATAAGGGCCAGGCCCTTCAGGTGCCGGGAAAGGGGGCAAATCAGGAAACGCGGCCGTGGCCGCACGAAAGACTTCATGGATGTTGTCCAAACGCTGCGCGTAGCTTTTGGGTCGGGGATGCCATCGCTCACGACCTACAAAGAACCCTTTCAAGGCATTTTGCTGCTGCCTAGTAGTACCGTTACTAGAAGTAGGAATGGCTTCCTCTAGTTGGGCCACTAAAGATTGCAGCACCATTTCTAGAATCAACCCGTCTGCCAGCGCCTGGGTGCAAGAGAAAAGGCAATTGCAAAGAGGAAAGAAAGCGCGTAAAGTTGGCAATGACGAATCTTTTGCAATAAAAGTGCTTGATATCCCTCCTCCTTGTTCATTCTCTTGGTATTTTACTAGCAGAATGACTCAGTGTGTGTAGGGGCTACTACCCGTCTGCTCCCTCGTTTTTCTCAGAGTACTTCTTCGTTGCATTCACAAACCTTGGTCGCCAGCGCACGCTCGTGCAATTCCCCATAGTTGAGTAGCAGCGGTGTCAATTGATTTTGGCCGCCACTGCGCCAAGACAGAAGCAAGGGAGTGAAATCAAAGAGAAATGAGACTACGTGCTGGGGAAGAGGGAAAGACCACTATCAGTTTGTAAATTGGCTCATTGGAGGCAAGTATTCCCATGATTCGTAGGAAGCTTGTTTCTTCCTACGCAGGCACACGCACTCGTCGACATTCATTAATAACAATGTGAACTCGTCTGTATACTTGCTCTCCTCTCGTGAGTTTGGAGCACAGCTAATCCTACCTGCCCTTGCGCAACACGTGGTCTACCCACGCCAATAGCGCATACTCGTCGGAGTCACGGTAATCGTCCATGATTGCCTCAAGCTTCACTCTACAAGTTTGATTGATGAGCTGCAACTAAGGACGCCAGCACTATCGCTCTCCTCAATGGTCGTTTATGTAAGAGAAGAAAATAAAGCCGGTGAATTCAAGGCTTCATTTTTGTAAACTGTAGCCGACCGACCGACCGACACCGAGAACAACACACGACAAACGACAAGAGCACCAAAATTTCGTGTCGGGGTAAACACCATCAATATTTGCAACGGCTCTTTCTTGCACGAGCATCACGGTGCTGAGCAGCGTGGGACGTGGGGCATAAGAGTGCGCTCCCCTCACAATATGATTCAGCGCGGCGTGGCTGCGGTGCTGCTCGCGCAGAGCGCTTCTGCAGCAGTTGTTGCGGATGTGCGCGCGGCAAAGAAAGGTAAACGACGGCTACGCCGCACTTGATGCATTCATTCCTTCTTCCGAACTGAACCACTTTCACCCCCTCTACCAAGCAGCGTGTACAACTGGCGGCAAACTTTGTAGAAGCGCTTCCAACTTTGCTAATTTAGGCAGTCAATTACGCTACTGAGCATACCGACTCACTTTAATTCTTCATCCCACGCTTTTCTCTATCTTTTCCCCTATGTCTGCGCGACCGCCCTGCGCATTTCCATATACGCCTACACACACTCATGTGCCGTTTTCAGACCTGGGGGCACCCCTGGAGCTGCCTACTCAGTTTGCCTCCACCCCCACCGCTACGGCGGCTGAAGGGGCCCCACACATTGTGGTGTTCATGGTCGACGACTTGGGTTATGGGGACGTGTCCTTCATGCAAAGTGACGTGGAGGCTGCGGAGAGCCTCGACACAGTTGCGTCGACGCCGGCTTTGAATGCCATGGCCTCGAAAGGGATCCGCTTAACGTCGTTCTACACCAGCCCGACTTGCACTCCTTCCCGCGCGTCGTTCATGACCGGCAAATACACCACCAACCTGGGGCTCCAGGATTCGGTGATTCACGCCACGGAGCCCCGCAGCCTGGCCCTGGACCACACTCTGCTGTCGGAGAAATTGTCGTCGGCAGGCTACCGCACTCTGGGGGTCGGGAAGTGGCACTTGGGGTTCCACCAGCCGCAGTACTTGCCGACGGCCCGCGGGTTCGGGGATTATTTCGGAATCTTGGCGGGGGGCGGTGGCCACTTCTCGCACCAGTCGTCGGGGGAGTTCACCTTGCGAGGCCCGTACCAGAGCGCGACCGTAAACGTGGTGGGCTACAATTTGTGGCACAATGGCGTGCCCGTGACCGAAGCCGATGTCAACGTGGCGGGGAAGCACAGCACTACCCTGTACACGGACGTGGCCCTAGCGCAGTTGAAGGCACATTTCGCGTCTGACGAAGCGGCCAACCATCCGTTCTTCCTGTACATGGCCTTTCAGGCCGTGCATGCGCCGATGGAGGTCCCCGAAGAGTTCACGGACGGGACGGTGCCCAACGGGTGTGCGTACATTGCAGCCGATGCCGAGACCGGTAAGCACGGAAGGAAATGAGGGAGAGTGAACGAGAAGTGAGGGAGGAGAGTGCATGGGGAACTGGGATTGTTGGAATGATGAAGTATGAACTACTATAGGAGTTTGTTTTAGGTGAAGATGAATAGGTCTTTACATTTCTACTGCTTGACTATCAGTGTGCGTGTTCTCACGTGTAGCCCCTCTTTGTTCTTTGGGCACTATTTGCTGTACCCACAGGGAGCACGGCGCGTCGGTCGTTGTGCGGCATGCTCTCCCAATTGGACCAATCAGCGGCTTCCCTTGAGAAGACGCTCCGCTCCGACGCTCTCGGTAACCCGAAACAAGAACAGGACTAGTTCTTTTTGCTACCCTGGTCGCCTCAACTCCTTGTTGTTCCATTCACTGGCGCAAACACCTACTCTGGGCTCATTAACATCCTTGTTATGCGTGTTCGCTGCTGTTGTTCTTGACATGACGATAACACCAACGACCAACCTCAACCAACCAACCAACCAACCAACCAACCAATCAAAACAGGGAACGCGTGGGACAGCACCGTCGTAGTGTTTCTGTCGGACAACGGCGGGATCCCAGAGCACGGGTCCAGCAATTACCCCTTCAAAGGGGGGAAAGGCACCTATTACGAGGGGGGTGTTCGGGTCCCCTGTTTCTTGGCAGGCGGGTTTGTGAACCGAGCACTAGTGTCGGCGGGCACTACGGCAGGCTACGCGACCAACAGCCTGGTATGATGAGACAGAAGAGTGTGTGAGAGGTATAGAAAGAGAGAATGAGGAGAAATTGTGCTTTAAGGAGAAGAGAGCGTCGTTTTCTTTGTTGCGTACTTCAATGGGTGTATGGATAGGAATGTTCTTGTGCTGCTCATTCTTCAATTCAAGTGCCTTCATATGCCTGCCCCTCTTCCTTTTCTCTCTCGCCTCTATTCTGGTATTTTTTTAATGATATATCATCCTATCATATTAGGTGCACGTCACCGACCTGCACGCGACGCTCTTGGGCCTTGCGGCGGTGCCTTTTACCACGAACCCTGCTCCCAACAGCCAATACGCTACTACCAAGACCCGGCGCCAACTTGCCACGTCAGAAGAAGAGGTGAACGGAGAAGGCGGCTACCACTGCTGCTGCTGCTGCTGCTATGTCATGTCTCCTTTGTACTTCGAATCATCTATCTCAGAAATTTGTCTCAGCTTTTTTCTTCGCTCGTATGCACATGTAATGTCTTCGTAACATTAGGCCAACGGAGCAGCAGTCGACCTGGCCGAGGCCATCGACGGCGTGGACCAATGGCGCTATTTGATTGGTGGAGCCGAGTTCGCCACCTCTACAGGGGGATCGGCATTTGCGCCGAGGACCTCCATCTTGCACAACTTGAACAGCGACGCGTTTGGCAGTGGGGGGGCACTGCGGATTGGCGACTTCAAATTGGTGGCTTCGCCCAAGGTGCGTGAATATGCTTGTGTGTGTCGGTGGTGAAACGGAAATTGCCTTCGGATGTTTGTGGTGACGGCGCACCGTACTGCAGACCCGCCAAAAAAGATGTGTATTTCGGGGTTCTATCTGATACGCGATCGCGTGCATTCACTCACCTTCCTAACCCACATGACTCAAAACAACAACAACAAACTAACGTAAACCAACCAACTGACGTGTCGCAACTCAGGTGAGCGAGGCCGAGGTGTACACCTATGCGCAGCACGTGCTGCAAGACGGCGACTTCGCCACTTCGGACCTCATTTCGGTGGTGGGCTCAAAGCTGCTCCAGGTGAGAAAATGCCTCGAAGATGCTGTTATTTTGAGGTCGCGTGGACTCTCACTCTCTCTTTCGATCAATGAACTCTCCATTCATGGGTTATTCTCTACTTCGTATGCACCCATTCGCCCACTTCTAATCATCTTCCTTCCTTCCTTCCTTTTTCTTCTTCTTCTTCTTCTTTTTTTCTTCTTTGCAGCAAACCGCGCCCAGCTTCAGCATTTTCAACGTGAAGAAAAACCCCACGGAGCGCAGCGACACGACCGAAGTGTGGTCTCAGGACCAAGCGTGCGTGGACAACGGCGGCGCCGAGGCGTGTGCGGACTTGTTCGGCAACGAAGACTATGCGCCCGTGCAAGCCGCGCTTCTGAACCAATGGGCTGCTTACAGGTATAACACGACACTAATGGGTTCTGGATTTATTCTGCTGGGGCAGTTGAGAAAGGGGCAATGTGAATGGCAAGAATTAGACAAGAAAAACAGTCGAAATATAGAGTATTTTTTCGTTCTCCATTTCTCATCTCAATCACGGGAAATGATTGATACCCTTCATTATGATTGCTGAACATGGGACGCACCTGCCTTCTTCTTATTCGCAACTCTTGCTATCCGTGCTTACGCCATCCGTGTGCTCAAAATGACTCCGTGCTTATCTTATCGTCGTGTGTAGACCATCCGTGTGCTTACGTTACCTCTGTGCTTACGCTCATACAATTGTTGTGTGCGCACAGGGATATCTCGGCGCCTTCCGAAGCGGTGACTTTCGCGGACGATGGGCCCTTGGCAGACCCTGCGCTGTTTGGAGGCTATTGGATGCCTTGGCGGGACGAAATGGGAGTTCCCTACGCCACCTACGCGACTTCCGACCAATTTGCGGGCAAATTGGACCCAGTTACGGGAAAACCTACGGATAAAATGGCCACGGACAACGGCAGCAGCAGCAGTGGGAGCAGCAGCAGTGGTGGTGTGGTAGGCAACGGCGACGGCAGCGGTGACAAGACGTGGAAATCGTCCAAGGACTTGTCAGCGGGGCAACGAGGCCAAGGCAACACCGAAGAAGCTCTCCTGGTGCGCTCGGCAGCAGCTGAATCGTCGTCTTCTTCCTCATCTTCGTCGTCCTCCCCTGCGTTCCTCGTGTCGGGAGGTGCGATTCTGGGGGCGCTTGGGGCTGTCGCGGTGCAGGCTGTGCTAAGCCGCAACGCCTCACCGCCGCGAAAACGCGAGAGCAGTTACGCGGCGGTGCGCTCGGAGGAAGCATAAGAAAAGCCGAAGGAAGCACGCGAGTTGTGGCTTTAATATTCATATGTGTTCTGTTTCCTGGGTAGCACTCAACTAATTCCATAGATAATGCTTTGTAACCAGAGTCTAGGACGTTTGCCCTCCAGTAGCCAAGATCCAAGAGAATATCTGGGCAGAGACCACGCCCATCACGAAGGACGTGTAAAAAGAAGTGCAAATCGCACACAGGCAGAAAGGCAGTGAGTTAGTGAAGTAAGAAGTAGGGAAGGGAGTTCGGAAGGGCACAGCACCACCAAGGAATAACAAGAGCCCGTATTTTAACGATATTTACCGCGCGTATGGCACACGTAAATTGCGCGTAATTTACGTGTTATTTACACGTGAAGTAAAAAATAAGCTCGAGGCGCGTAAATTGCGCGTGTACGTAAATCGCGCCCTTGACCAGCTGCCTGCGATTGTGATATCTCGTGTGTTTCGTGTGCATTTCGTTTCTGCCTAATGAATTCTTTTTGCTCTCTTGCCGTTTCCCTCTGATTGAATTCGTCGCCCCGTGTCTCATTTATACGTGCTTATCTTTTGATGCTGCACGTGAATGTGTGCACCACCTTTTCCTTTAGTTTACCCCAATTCCCTTTTTCTCTAAAATTCACCAATCACTGAGCTGTCAATGCTGGGAGGGGAGGGAACGGATTCCTAGGAACTTCGGGCCACCGACAGATGATGAACCCTTCCGTTATGAATTTGCAGCACCGCTTGGTACTTGAATTATCCGTGGGACTCTCGTTTGATCAAAGGCAGGCA
>Ga0307982_1000435_pt1 | contig 33049 bp, 42 predicted proteins | sample OrgLakmetagen989_FD_201847 | JGI IMG/M metagenome (GOLD analysis project Ga0307982, IMG submission 201847) | Saline water microbial communities from Organic Lake, Antarctica - #989 | ecosystem: Environmental > Aquatic > Non-marine Saline and Alkaline > Saline | place: Antarctica: Organic Lake...
TTATAGGCACGATAGCCGAGGGCGCGGCAGCAACAAACGATAATAGCGGCTGGACAGAGCACACCCTACAAGCGACAGCCCCCGCCCTCGCTGTTACGGCTGCCGTGATTGCTACCGTTAAGGCAACGGGCGCGGCGGGTGAGCAGTTCTATTTTGACGACGCCACCACCCAGCCCGTCATTGTGTCACGTCAAAAAATCAACTTACGCGGCGCGGTTATTGACACCCCAGCCAGTAACAGCGTCACGTATTACCCGGGCGGGGGTCGCATTAAACAGGTGGCAGCCGACTACACTGTCCAACAGAACGACGACGGCGCCACCCTCGAAATTGACGCCACAGCCGCAGCGCGTGCGATAACGCTACTCAACGGCGTGGCGGCTGAAACGTCCATAAACCTACTCAAGACGGCAGGGGGTAACGACGTGACCGTTACTGCCGAGGGGACACTCGTTGGCGCGGCTGGCACGATCAGCGGCGTGTATAGCGGATTGCGAGTCTACAAACGCGACGCCACGACGTGGGTGGCGCTCCCTTTTAGTGGGGGGAGCGTCGGATCAATCGTGCAAGCCGCGACAGCCCCCACGGATGGTACTTGGCTTGCAACTGATGGCGGTGTGTACTTACAGGCTACATATGCCGCCCTGTATGAGAAAATTGGGCTGATTTTTGACGGTTTAGGCGCGGATGTTGCCACAACACCCGCTAATGCGTTATCGGGCGGGGATAGTGGCGCAAGTATTAAAGATAGGGCGTTTGATAACAACCCCTCATTTTTTTGGATATCGCAACAATTTGGCGCGGCGATTATCGATACGGCGTGGATTGGCTACGACCTTGGCGCGGCTGTTGGAATTATGCAAGTTAGGATACAGAATTTAGGAGTGTCTAGGATACCCTCATCCTTTGATATCCAGTTTGCAGATGATGCGGCATTTACAACTAATGTAATAACGTTTAGCGTAACGCCAATATCCGAAGCGGATAACGCTTGGAATGATTATAACGTGTTTGCAAATCAGCGTTATTTTAGGGCGATAGCAAGAGCACAAACGGGCGCGGCTGGCAACTGGGGAGTACGAGAAATTGAACTCTTACCGGGTGTGTACACATACAACGACGCCACAGAATTTGTCACGCCAAACATCACAGGCGCAAACATGTTCATCAAGGCGGCTAACTAATGTGGGCATTTGCTATCCGCGACGGCTACTGGTTCCCTGCCGGCGATGTTGAAGTGAACCCCAAACAGGGCGCGCCGTCTGGCTACACATTTAGTGACCCCCGTCCGCTAGGTCCGAATAAAGACCAATGGGTGCGTAGGACAGGGCAAAACGCGCCATTTTGGAAACTAACAGGCGTCATGCCATCGTGGGATGTTGTGACGTACAACAGGCGTTTAGACACTGCCAAGGTTATCGCCATCGCTGATGTGGAGTTTCTTTTTGACTGCGTTTGCGCACTAGGTATGTGCTACGACTTTGGGGCAACGGGCATCGCCGCCAAAGCAAATGACGCCCGTACACAAGGTGGCACAGTGAGTTTTGAGGCAACGCTCGAGCACCCCCACAGCGACGTCATTATCGCTGTGGGGCATGATGACGGTTTTTTGCATACCCAAGCCCGTGCTAAAGACCGGGGCAACCTAAGCGACGTAGCTAGGCATATGGTGCGGCGTGTGAGTCGAGGCGACGTGTCACCGCTCGCGTGGCAGTGTACTGAGAATATGCTCATACCCCTAGACCTTGCAGGGTTTGACCAGCTATCGTTTGCCCTCGGCGAGTGGTACTCGACGAAATTCTACGAGCTACAAGTGCATAAGCTGACAATCCGCAACATGACCAGCATTCAGGAGGTAGTTGATTATGAGCCAGCGTTTAGCGCCAATTAAAGCAGACGCTAACCAGGTTTTGTGCATGATGTGCAACGAGTGGCGATATAGCCCAGCCGCGTGCGCTCGTGCCAACTGCCCATACAAACGGGCGCACTTAAGGGGAGTGACCATGACAGAAAACGAGCCACAAACAGTCGTAGACGAGTTTGATGAAGAGTTAAGCCTCGACGCATGCCAAGTCACCGAGACTACCGCCAGCGCGTGCCAGATTAACCCCGAGGGAGGTTGCGAGAGTTGCCAGTAGCATTAGATATTGACGAGATCATGGGCGCGTATCCGATACGTCCCTGGCAGTCGTGCAAAGTTGACGCGGGCTTTTTGGACGCTGGCTATTATCGGGCATTTGGACGCTGGCATAAGGGCGTAGACATTAATCTCAAGTCGGGCGGTGATAGCGACTTAGGCTACCCGGTGCAAAACATGTTCGCCGGTAAGGTTGTTTTTGCCGAGCGTGTTGTCGGCTCGTGGGGTGGCATTGTGTTAGTAAGGGCAGGCATCGTAAGCGTGCAACATGCTGCCGATATGACAGGTCTTGTCATGGACGTGCTTGATGTGCAATACGCCCACCTGCACCACGTCACCGTTAAGACTGGTGACATCGTGCGCGCTGGTGACCATGTTGGCAGCATCGGCAAGGGGACACGCAACCAATACACGGCACATTTGCACTTAGAAATGCGCCGCACTATCCGCCCGGCAGCTGAGGGACAAGGCGGCGGCGATGAAGCCAAGCGAATCGCAAAAGTCCACTACTTAGACCCGCTAGCGATGATGACAGCGATAAGGCTGTCGAACTATGGACGCGCTCATGAAGCTTAGGGCGCTTTTTTGGCTTATCACGCTGACCGTGTTTCTGAATGGATGTGCGGTTTTTTTTGCGCAACTAAATCCTTGTGAAACCGAATACGACGTTGTGCTCGAGCGCACAGGCAGCTATCGAGCCGCGTTTGACGCCTATATGGACTGCCTAGAAAGAGAAGAAAATGAGTGATTTTGTGATGCCGATTGTTGTTTCTGCGTTGGGACTACTAGCTACTGCCATCAGCCGTTATGGGTTGCAAGTGGCAAGGGAGTTAGTTGGCTCGCGCAGGCTAGCCGAATTCGCTAGCCACACCGTGGTGCTTGCCCTGCGTCGGGGCGTGGTCATCCTCAAAGAGGAAATCAGTGTTGATGGCTGGCAACCCGAAGACGCTGCTAAGGCGCTGCGCGAATCAGGACGGGTCATTTTGGGCGCAGCCCTCAGCCAAGACGCTATCAACATGTACTTAAATGAACTGCCCGACTGGGTCAAACGGCAGGCGTTTGGTACAGACGTTGATGCCAACATCACCCTAGACCCACGTAACCTCGAGGCAATTGAAGCACAACTGGCGGGGGCGGCTGAAGGGTTGATTGACGGGGGTGGTAAGCAACTCGCGCTGGCTGATACATGGTTTAGGGCTAGGGATGTCGAGCCAACGTTAACGGCTCGCATCAAAACAGAGGCGGGACGCGTTAGCCGCTAGTGGACGTACTGGCGACAATCGCCCAAGTATTCCTCGAGGATGGCGTGCCAACGTGGGCATTGTTGCTAGTAAGTATTTTTGCATTTATTTACATTTTGTACGCCAAACGCTCGGCAAACAGTAACGTTATCCGCGCCCAACTCGACAGCCAATACCAACGCTTTGTCGACGACATCCAAGAGCAGTTAGCACGTGAGCGTAAGTTTGGGGTGGATGCCGCCCACCGGGTTGACAAGTTGAGTGAAGACCTTGCCTACCTACGAGGGCAAAATCAAGTGCTTGGCACCCATATACGTATGTTTGTGGCGTGCGACAAGCAAGATTGCCCTTTTCGAGATGTGCGCAAAACGCTCGCGTGATTTTACTAGTGGTGCTGATGTTGGTGGTGTTACACGCGGCATTCTGGAGTCTCGAGCAGCACACACGATTAGAAGCCGTTTTGCTCATTTGCCTTACTTTGCTCGCACTTACACTGATCGCTGGGGTCGCGATATGTCGGGGCGCCGCAACCCCAGAACCACCCAACACAACCCGCGATCTAATTGCTGTCGTTTCTGCAGGTTGCTTTCATACTGCCATCCTCTCGCAGACGCCACCCCCGGTGGTGTTATTTTTTGCCCCAAAAGTTGCCATAAACCAAGGCGCTTTTAGGGCGTTTTTGCCCTACCCAAACTAACACAGTTTCACTAACCCAAACTAACACTGTGTCACTAACCCAAACTAACACAGGTTTACTAACCCAAACTAATCCTGTGTTAGGGGGGGGATAATCCTGCGTTAGGGGGGGGGTAATCCTGTGTTAGTTAGGGGGGTAATCCTCTGTTAGTTAGGGTATTTTAGACAAATTGCCATTTGGCACGTGACAGACGACAAAAACCCCAAATAGCCTAAGTGACACAGGATTACCCTAATGGAAGTACTTAATTACCAGTCTATTGAATTACCAGTTGAATAGAGATCCGATTCGCTACAGAGTCAGGGGGAAATTTTGGTTTTGCCCTCGGGGGAAATTTTGGTTTTGCCCTCGGGGGTATGCTCGGTTTGCCCTCGGGGGAAATTTTGGTTTTGCCCTCGTAGGTATGCTCGGTTTGCTAGCGATTTGGCTAACGTTTGCCGTCACTGATTTTGAGATGTTCCGCGGCGTTTCACAAAAAGCAATAATTAGCAACGCGTCAATTGTGGGTAGGTTATCGGCTGCTATTTTGGCGTATGCGCATTGTGAGCCGTTTTAAGGCACGCCCAAACTCGCAAACGTGCAGATATACCCAAAAGCATCTTACAAGCCCGTTTATGGGGCTTGTGGTTTAAATGGCGGCATATTGTGGGGGTGCTCGTGTGGCGAGTTTGTGGGTGTTGGCTTGGTTAGGTTTGCCAAAACAGACAATAAGCCCGTGCTAGACGCTCGACATCCCAAAGGGCTTGACAGACCAGTAGAGAGATGTTAAGATTAGCCAATACCAAGTAGGGAGAACGGGTATTAGATTGAGAGGTTGGTTTTGCAAGTTTATGCGCCAGATGCGAAAAATATTCATGAAGACAAGGGAGATAATGTGATCGAGTGGCGTAGCCCAACAACTAACGACTGGCAAAGTTTGCTCGAGCCGCTGAAAGACCGTCCCAACGTATGGGCAGCCGTGGCAAAGTATGGGACATCAGGCAGCGCACGTTCTACTGCGCATCAGTTACGTAACGGCGCATACCGTACCCCGGCCGGGCGCTATCAGTACCGCTCGAGTAAGGGCGAAGTCTTCGCCCGTTACCTAGGCGAGTAAGTCAAAAGTAAAAAAGGGCTTGACAGACCAGCAAAGATATGTTAGGATTAGTCAATACCAAATAAGGGCTGCATTAACAGCCCACCCAAAGGAGATTTACCATGAAAAGCCACAACCCGAACAACTACGAAGTAACACACGGCAGCCTGCTACATACTGGGTCTCGCCGTACCCACAACCCGAACGATTACGAAGTAACTGCGAAAGATCACCTTGTCAGTCTTGACAAGCAATCCAACCTAGAGGCGTGGACTATTACCACCCCCGACGGCGACAAGCTGGTCATATCCGTTGCCGTGAACCACATGAGAGGGATCGGCTTTAGCACCACCGACTGGCGGGGTCCGCAGCCGCGGACGTTTGACGAGATCCGGAATTACGACTGGGTAAGCTTTGATGGTCAGGGCGTCATCTTACCCTTTGGGATGTCGACCTTGTTTGTGTAGACCTACCCGCACAGCCGGGGGCTCCCCCCCCCGGCTCAACCGAACAAAAATAAAAAAGGGCTGCATTAACAGCCCACCCAAAGGAGATTTACCATGAAAAGCCACAACCCGAACGACTACGAAGTAACCGCGAAAGATCGCCTTGCTAGTCTTGACGGGCAATCCAGCCTAGAGGCATGGACTATCACCACCCCCGACGGCGACAAGCTGATCATATCCGTTATCATGGACCACATGAGCGGGGTCGGCTTTAGCACCAGAGACTGGCAAGAAGCGCAACCGCAAACGGTTGGCGAGATCCAGGATTACGGCTGGGTCGGCTTTTTCCTGTAGACCAAAGGGCTTGACAGACCAGCAAAGATATGTTAGGATTAGTCAATACCAAATAAGGGCTGCATTAACAGCCCACCCAAAGGAGATTCATATGAAAAGCTACAACCGCCACAACCCGAACAACTACGAAATAATCGCGAAAGATTGTCTCGCTAGCGTTAACGACCAAGTCAGCCTAGAGGCGTGGACCATTATCACCCCTGACGGCGAGACACCGACCATATCCGTCGTTATGTACCATAAGGACGAGATCGGCTTTAGCACCACCGACTGGCAAGGGTGGCAGCCGCGGACGGTTGACGAGATTCAGGATTGCTACTGGGTAGATTTTGATGGCGGGTCAGCCGTCTGGTCAGAAGAAGGCTTACCCACCTAGTTTGCATAGGTCTACCCGCACAGCCGGGGGCTCCCCCCCGGCTCAACCGAACAAAAATAAAAAAGGGCTGCATTAACAGCCCACCCAAAGGAGATAACGTGATGTTAACACAACCCGCCTCACAACATACGAACCTACCCTGGCAACGCGTCCGCAACCGCATCAATGGGCGCGAAGGGATGGTACTCGCGGTGACACAAGACGCAGTCCGCGTGTTATGGGATGATGCCAAAAACGTCGAAGACGTTGCCTCAAGCATCCTAGATATCGTCAACGAGGTACGCCCGTAACAAAAACGAACGCGCATATACACATGCGCGCCGTCAGTAGTCACCCACCAAAAGGAGATAACCCATGTTAATACATTCGCGGATTAAAGGCAAGCTCATCACCCAACTCATTAACGCGCTCGACAGCGCCGACATGGCAGATTTTGACGTAGCAGCCGCCAATATCGCAGCGCAGTTTGTCGACTACGACACGCCAATAGTAGGCGTGGCGCTCAGCATCCCCCAACAGCTCACTAACGCTGCGATATTGTTGCGTAACACGTGGGGTATATCACTGGGTACAACACGCGCAAAGCAAGGCGCTCGACATGTGTTTATCTGCGCCGAGTTAATGCCAGACGCACCCCAGTTAGACGCAGCCGAGGCAAAACGCGAGCTCACTTATGCCTGAGTGGGATGCTGTACGTATCTGTGACTATCCGCTCGACCCACCCGAGTATCACGAGAGTGTTTATGACTATATCCCAGAGGGGGCAGAAATGACCGAAACGACAACCACACAAGACGCGCTCGTAATACTAGAGCAGTCCGAAACTTACGACAAGCACACGGAGCTCAACCTCGTAGCAACCCGCCCCAACGCTGCCCAAGCCCTCAACGCTGCCCTCGAAATCTTTCACGAAAACGAAGGGCGCGACATCACCGCCAACGACTTTTTGCGCATTACCACGCCCAAGGCTGCCGCATGGGAGATCCCAGACAGCAGCAAACCCGCAGGCGTGCGCTATGAAGAGGCAATCGAGGGCGTGCCGGTGTTCTGGAAATCGTCGCGCACGTATTACCCCGGTGAATACGGTGAAAATCCCGTACCCTCATGCGTAAGCGTTGACGGTAAAACGGGCATCGGAAACCCCGGGGGCAACTGCGCTACCTGCCCCAAGTCTCAGTTTGGTAACGACGGCGAGACACCCTCATGCCGTCTGCGCACTGAGGTTTATGTGCTTGTGCCGGGCGCTTTGTTGCCTATCGTGCTTGTGTTTTCGCCGGCAAACAACAAGATGTGGAGCGAATTCAGACGCGAGATGTTTCACGCGCACTACTTACCGCTGCACCGGGCGATGGTGCGTTTTGAGTTGGCACCCGAAAAGAGCGCCAACAAACGCGAGTATATGCGCATTGTGCCTAATTTTTTAGGCGCTATCCCAGACGAGTTTGAGGATAACCTTGTCACGTACAAACGCGCGCTGGCTGCCGTGCTGCTTGAGCAAAACGCTGGCAACGTGCTAGAGGAGGAGGCGCTCGACCTTGCTGACACAATCTCAAAAGCTACCGCGAGCTGGTTTGTGGCGGTACGAGGTACGGTTTTAGACGGCGATGACATGCGTTCGTACTTTTTGGAGAAAAAGACGGGTATGCCATCACTTGGCGACGTAGTGCGCACGCTCAGCGCTAGCCAGTATCGCGAGTTGCTCATTGAGGCGAAGCATTTTGCTCGCATCCGCGACGGCATGACCATTGAGCAGGTTGTGGCTAACGCCGCGCCCGTTAGTGACGATGAAGCTGGCGAGTGGCTCGAGTGACGCACCTTGTTATTTTTAGTTCCAACGCCGATTACTTGACCGACGCCGTTGCTAGCCTTAATAAGCATTATGATGACTGGGCAAACGACACCATTAACGTCGTGAGCGTACAAACCACCCACCAAACCGTTATTAATTCCGCTGGTAACGTGGAATATCATTTTTTGACCCTTACAATTACCTACACCCTTGTCGGCTGACAAAACCAAGCGGCTCGTGCGCTGCGATTACTGCGCAGCACGAGCCGCCCTAGAGCTTGATGGGGAGTTAACCACCCGTCAGTACTATGAGTAGCCAACCCAATACCAACCCACTAAACCGAAAAGGTGAGAATGTTTACACACATAAAAATCGCGTTTGATCTCGACATCCCCAGCAGCGAAAAACTCGTACTCATTGCCCTTTCCTGCCACGCAGACGCCGAGGGGGCATGTTACCCAAGTATCAGTCGGCTGGCACAAGACACGAGCCTCACGACTCGCACCGTTACCCGTTGCGTTGGGATGTTATCACGGCGAGGGCTTATAGAAAAGCGCGCCCGCTCAACACCGCAAGGGCGCACGAGTAACAGTTACACTTTGCGTTTAGGACAGCAAAGTGTAACTGACGACACCCAAACCGTCACCCTTGTCGGCTGACAAAACCAAGCGGCTCGTGCGCTGCGATTACTGCGCAGCACGAGCCACCCTAGAGCTTGCTGGGGAGTTAACCACCCGTCAGATTTTCGAGACATACGGCTGGGATGTGTATGTAACCCTACGTTGCCGCAGCCTATGCCCAGACTGCGCCCGAGGCGCGATAGCTGGTGGATACGTGCGTGCCGAGTTTCGTAACGGGCGTAAGTTTGGCGAACGCCAACCCACTAAACCGAAAAGGTGAGTATGTTCACACACATGAAAATCGCGTTTGATCTCGACATCCCCAGCAGCGAAAAACTCGTACTCGTTGCCCTTTCCCGCTACGCAGACGCCGAGGGGGCATGTTACCCGAGTATCGCCCGATTGGCACGAGACACGAGCTTCACGACTAACACCGTTACCCGTTGCGTTGGGATGTTATCACGGCGAGGGCTTATAGAAAAGTGCGCCCGCTCAACATCGCGAGGGCGCACGAGTAACAGTTACACTTTGCGTTTAGGACAGCAAAGTGTAACTGACGACACCCAAACCGTCACCGACACACATAGCCGTCTACCACGCGAAAACAACGAGTTAGCCATCCTAGAGACAAAACCCGTTGAACGTCAACGGAAACCCGATTATGACGCGTTTAAAGATTACTGGAATGCAGTCATACCGCCTCACTGGTCTCAGTGCATACAAATCACAGACACTCGCCAGCGCCTTATTAAACAGCTCTATGAAGATGTTGGCGTTGAGGCTGCGTTTGGCGTGTTTACGGCTGGTGTCGGTTTTTGTGTCAATGACAGATGGTGGCGCGGAAAGGACGGCATAAGCATCGAAAACATCATGAGCAACGGCAAACTCGTAGGTTTGGCGGAAAGACAGCAAACAAAACAAGCAAAAGACGCACGTGCACCATCTACCGACCTAGCCGCCTTGTTAGCAGATGACGTGACTGGGCAGCAAGGCGCACGTGTTACCGCTCCATCTAACGACCTAGCCGCCTTGTTAGCAGATGACTATGGACACAACTAAGGGTTTGGGACGCGTTTCCCGAGGTAGCCGCGTGAGCATTGTTGGGGACGACATGAACCGCGAAAGGCGCATTGAGCACGCCAACGCGTTGGTTGGGTGCATTGCTAGTTGTGGTCGTAGATTCCTTGACGGTGACCCCGTTGCTCGCATCTACTGTGATAACCGGGGTCATCCGTGGTTTGTGGACGGATACACACAAAAACATATTTATTTGTATTACCCCAGATGGGGAGGTCAGCAGGGGTTTTCGCAAGGTGGGACTTTGAGGGAGTTGGTCAATCAGTTGAAAGAATGGATTATTGGCAATCGTGCGTTCGTTAGTCGTGGAGTGTTTCAACACTGGGGTTACGGCGCTGACATGCAGATTGTGCTTGATGAAGCCGTTCGACTAGGCATTTTGGGGGATGACAGTGGGAATTAGTAAGCGAGAACGCAAACGCTTTGAGAGATGGTACGTGCGCCGCCACTGCCCAGATGAAGGCAGTGACCCACTCAAGCGCAGTGTCAACTACCCTTACCAGTATCCACGTGAATCAACCCGGCGCGCTTGGACAGCATGGCGAGCGCAGCACAAACGCCATAAACCCATTATTGAAGCTGCCAAAAAGCTCACAGAAGCTGTTGACCTTGAAGACCTCGAGCGCTACCTTGACGACCTCAAAACCACTATTGCCGACCTTGAGAAGGAGGCTACCCATGACCACAACCAAGACACTGATTAACGATGTCATCAAACCACTCGAGCAGTTCACGCTTGAGGATATATGGCTCGAGCACCCGGACGGCAGCGTGTCGCGTAGCCCCGAATACGAACGCGCTCTGAATGCTGACAAGGCGCGTAAAGAACTTGTAAACGCGGGGGTTGGCGAGCGTTACTGGCATATGCACTCGAGCCAACTGACGCCAACTGACGCCCTTAAGCGCGTGCTGACGGGTATCAAGCGGTATCACGAGATAAAGGGTCACAACCTCATTTTGAGCGGCGGGCTGGGCACAGGCAAAACGCAGGCGGCTATCTTAATCCTCAAAAAGGCTTTGCACGAAGGCGACACTGCCTTGCTACAAAATCTCGGTTTGCTAGCTGTCACGGTGCGTGATGGTTATAGCGCCGGGTTTGACCAAGACAAACTTACCGAGCATGGCGCTATCACTCGCATGACAACCCCCGACGTGCTGATACTAGACGATTTAGGCGCGGGGGAAACAAGCAATGCCGCCGTTGAACAGCGATTGCTTTATTTGGTACTCGAGCAGCGTTGCAACAACAAAAAAACCACCATTATCACTAGCAACCTAACGCTAGCAGAGCTGATAAACGCTTACGGCAAACGCATCCTCAACCGCTTGCAACCAACCACCACCATTACCTTCGAGGGTACTAACTGGCGGCTCGAGCAGAGCGGGGGCGGTTGGTGAGGCGTATAGGCATACGCCCGGAATGAAGAAGAAGATCCAGAAACGCGACGTTAGAGCTGGCGGCGCTAGCTGCCCCAAAGGAGTGGGAAAATGACAGGTAAAGAACGTGTAACAGCCGTGCTAGACGCTGCCAAGACCCTCACAGCAGACGACCCCGAACAACTTAACGACAGAGCTGTTATCGTCTCGACTCTTGAGTGGCTAGCGTTACGTGAGGCTGTGCAAGCCTACGCCCGACTCGAAGAAGAAGGGTGAGCGGGTTTTCGCCGCTCGATAACCCCGACAGGGTCGAGCTAGAAATGCAACGCGAAAACCTCGCCGGTATGCTGTGGGGGTTACGTCAAGAGTTACAACGCGCCCACGATGACAATGACGGTGGGCAGGCGTTAACCGTCGAGACGGAGATACGCGAGACGATGTTAGAGATGGCTGCGCTATGATTTTCCGACCCATTTACAGCCCCCATCATGCAGACCAACTTTCGGAGCTGGCACAAACCCCTGGCATGACCCTGCAAGATTATGACCGCCGCCGGGCTGAGATATTACAAAGCACGCCCGACCCTGTCGAGTTTGGGCGCGAGTATGAGGAAGTAATGACTAGGCATCACGAGAGGCACGCTAGGCTACGCGCTACCATCGTGGACCTACTACAAGAGCATGGCGAGCTTAATACTGCACAAGTCGCTCGCCACCTAGGCGTTACTTCGTCATACACGTTGCAAAAACATCTCTATTACTTAACAGATAGAGCCGCTATCAAGTACCGCTCCGAATCACCAACCACAGGCGGACATAAGCTTTTTTGGCGGCTCGAGCAGAGCGGGGGCGCGTCATGAGTTGGCGTGTTGAAGACATGAGCGCACGCCAACGCCAACTCGTAGCCGCGTCACACGGGCGCGCTAGTTGGTTTGCAGACAAGCGCGTCAAAAACGACATGCCCGAGGCGGACTTTCAAACCGTCATCATAGAGCTCGCCACCCTCCGCGGGTGGCGCTACATATGGCACGATAACGACAGCCGCAAAAACATCGCCGGCAAACCCGACCTAGAGCTCGCTTGCCCAAGCCGTGGTTACCTACAGGCTGAACTAAAAACCAAAAACAACAAACCACGTCCCGAGCAACAACGCGTTATAGACATCCTACGTAACGCAGGTGTGACGGTATACGTCTGGACGCCAACAAATTGGCGCGAGATCGTTAACGTATTATGGTGAGGGGGGCAGTGTGAGTATATCTGAGGCATTAACGCCAACCACCCAAGCGGAAAAAACACTTATAAGATACCGCAGTGATTACATTTGCCGTACGTTGTATCGCGTGTTTCATGCTCAGCGATCGTGGCAGACTATGGCGACGCATTACCGTTATGATGGCAGCACGGTCGAAGACCCCAAGGGCAGCGTGGCTAAGGGCGCCAAGTACCTATACGTGGGCATAGACGCCGAGGCGAGCCTAGGCATCGCTCGCCACGCCGTCATCCTTTGGCAAGGCGACCTCAAGGCGGCGTTTAAAGCCATGCGATTAGATGAGCAAGACGCGTGGCAAGAGATGTTACTTAGAGATCGTTGGGCGGCTATATGGCACGTTAGGCGCAGCCGCCGCGAGCTAGAACGCGCCCCCACGACGCGCGTCGAGTTATCGGCAGCGTGTTACAAGATTGCTAAATTGGCGCGTGTGGCAGCGTGAGCACAACCTACAGACTAGACCACGCCGACGCTAAGCAATGGCTCACACAGCAGCCCGATGACAGTGTTGACTTTTTTTCTGACAGACCACACGCCTACAACAAGTTGCACTTTAGGAGGAAAAAATGCCCTTTGAAATCAAAGAAAACGACTCAGGAATGCCTTACGAACAACTGACCCTGCCAAGTGACGGCAGCGTGCGCGTTGAAATTGACGGAGACTGCACGTGGGGTGGACTCACGCCGCGCACGTTTTACTACAACAAAGACTATAACGGCAGTGCACCAACGGAGTACCAAGCCAGACGTGCTGTGTTGCTGTCGGTGCTCGAGCACCTTACTAAGGACACGGCAGCAATCAAGCAAGAATTGTTTTCTCTCGAGGGAGAAAACCATGTTTGCTGAGGTGTGACAATTTGACAAACCCCGCACAAACGTACACAATGACAGTTAGCATCCCGTGTAATCAATACGCTATTTTTTGCCACTTACGCCCTGCCTTTGGGGTGTAAGTGGCTGTTATTTGTGAGTTTTGTCTATAACTATGGGATTACGGGGATATACGGGGAGAGATGAGGTGGGCGACGTCGAGGATACAACGAGAGCAACTATGGACACATCCGGATATGCCGCCTTCGCGCCTCACGCCAGTCGCTGCACCGTCTGCAGGCACCCCAACGCCGTGCAAATAGACTTAATGCTACTAGGGTATGAGTGTCACCCCAAAACACACAAACGCATGACACACGCGGATATTGTAGAGTTTGCCAAACCAATGGGCTCGATTAAACCATCTGCGCTGGGTCGCCACTACAATAATCACACGCTGCCATCATGGCGCACCTATGCCGAGGTTAGAGAGCAGATGCGCGTTCTCGGTAACCCCACAGGGCGCCGCCTTGGTTTGCACGGCGCGTTCGCGAGTATCGTGACTGCCAAGATACTGGGTCAGGTCAGCAAGCTGGGTGATGACGCATTCAAAGACGCAGATATCACGCAACTGTTACGGGTGGCGTTACTCGCAGGACAAAACAGCATAAGCATCGAAAAAACAGAATCCGAGTTAGCTCGAGAAATAGTAGCCGAGCGCGTTGGGGTTGGTATGAAAAACAAAGGGCTGAGTCCTGAAGCCATCGAAATAGCCCAGCGCGAAATACTGGGGATGGAATGACGCGCCCGTATTTCTTGCGCTACCAAGAGGCTTGGTTACGTGACACTAACCGCCTCAAGGTGGCGGAAAAATCACGCCGTATTGGCTGGACTTACGTGCAAGCGTATGAGGATGTGCGCGACGCCGCCAAAGCTAAAGAGCATGGCGGTATGGACGTGTGGTTTACCTCGGCAGATATCTCGGCAGCTCGTGAGTATATCGGATATTGCGAGCAATGGGCGCGGTTGTTGCAGATAGCTGCCACAACCATTAACGAGAGCGTTATCGACAAAGATGCCAACTTGAAAGTGCTTACTATTGACTTTTCATCCGGTTTTCGGATCACCGCCCTCAGCAGCAATCCGAAAAATTTCCGATCAAAAGGTGGCAAAGTCGTTATTGACGAGTTTGCTTTCCACGAGCACGGCGAGGATCTGTGGAGGGCGGCTGCCCCAAGCATCCTATGGGGTTATCCCATGAGGGTATTTAGCAGCCACAACGGGAAAAACACACTATTTTACCGCCTCGTAGAAGAGGCAAAACAGGACGGCGGTCGGTGGAATGCCCACCGTGTAACTATATTTGACGCTATTAGGGACGGGTTAGTCGGGCGTATCCTTAACAAGCCCGACGACGTCGCCACAGACACAGAGATAGCCGAGTTTCTACAAGAAACCCGAGACATTGTTGGTGATGAGGAAACATTTGAGCAGGAGTTTAACTGCAACCCTCAAGATGACAAGAGCGCATACATAGGCTATGGGCTTATATATGGCTGTGAGGACAGAGGTGTCCCCTCGCCCGTCTCAATATCAGGCGACGATGTAAACAGCATCCCCATAGACGACTACAACCCTCATCACCCCATACCCGAGACAGATAACCCGCTGTATGTGGGTGTCGACATCGGGCGCAGCCGTGATTTAACTGTCGTTTGGCTGCTTGAGCAAGTCGGCGACGTCTTATGGACACGGTTTGTGCTCGAGCTTAGCGGCATGAAATTCCGGCACCAAGCCAAACACCTCGCCGTGTTTTTGCCACGTGCTACGAGGGCATGCATAGACGAGACGGGGCTAGGCAAACAACTTGCCGAGGATGCACGCGACGATCACGGCGCCAAAGTCGAGCCAATAAACTTCACAAACACCATTAAACAAGACTTAGCAGTTAGGCTCAAGCGTAATTTTGAAGACAGAGCGCTGCGTAATCCAGCTAGCGAGCAAGTCCGTAAAGATATAAATAAGATTAAAAAGACAACCACGGCAGCCGGTAACGTGCGCTTTGAGGGCGAGCGTGATAAAGACGGACATGCAGATAGATTTTGGGCGCTCGCACTCGCCACACATGCCACTAACATCGTGCCTTATGGGGACTATGTCTCGAGCGGCAAAACACTAGCCAGCCGCTCATTTGCTAACGGCAGGGGGAGATTCTAACAATGTTGAGAACCGAAATGCGCAAAACCTACACCCTCCCCCCCACTCGCGTGCTATCCCAATGGACACCCTCGGCAGTACGCAACGCACTACGAGATTTGCAGGTGGGCAACTTTGACCGCGCCGCCTATCTGTGGGATGCAATCATGGGCGATGATCGTGCTACCGCTGTTATGAGCACACGTGTTAACGGGTTACTCGGCTGCCCCTTGGATTTTGAGCCAGGCAGCCTCTACAATCCCCTCGCCAAAAAGGTAAGTGAAACGCTCGAGCTCGACTACTGGGATATATGCCCAGAGTCCCAAATGGACGCCCTCATGAGTTACGGGCGTGGTTTAGGCGTGGCATTAGCTGAGCTACGTTGGTCACGTCGCGATAGTCGCGTTGTGCCTAGCCTATACATTTGGCACCCTAGCCATATCCGCTATGACGAGTTTCGCGACGCGTGGCACGTCATGACGCGTGAGGGTGAAACACAGATCGAACCCAACGGCGGCAAGTGGGTGCTGTATCGTCCCTATGGCTCACAGTTTGCAGGCGCGCGCACCCTTGTACGCGCCCTTGCCATCCCCTGGCTTGTAAAAACGTACGCCATACAAGACTGGGCAAGGCATAGCGAAAAACTAGCGGGTGTTATTAAGGGCAAAACACCACCCCAAGTGACAGATGACCAACGCGATGAGTTTATCGGTGACCTCGCAAACCTAGGCAATAGCGGCGTGGTGGTACTACCCGAGGGCTGGGATGCCGAGCTATTAGAGGCGAGTGCCCACTCATACGAAGCGTTTGAAGGACTCGTTAGCTGGGCAAACACCGCCATGGCTGTGGCAGTCTTGGGGCAAAATCTCGCCACCGAGACAACGGGCGGTAGCCTCGCCGCCGCCAAAGCACAAGAGCTTGTAAGACAGGATTACAAACAGGCAGACGCCGAGGGGATTGCCACCCTGTTACATGACGGCGTTTTTGGGCACTGGACGCGGCTCAACTTTGGCGACGTCACGCTCACACCGTGGGCAACTTACAACACAATCCCAGAGACCGAGCAAATGGCAGGCGCCGAGACGCTACTCACACAAGCCGACGCTCTCAGCAAACTCAAGGCGTTAGGCGCTGGGGTAGACGTGAGTGCCATGCTCGAGCGTTTTGGCATCCCTTGGTCAAGAGTCGAGACGCTACCTCCACCCGTTGAGCCACAGCCCCCAGTTACTGAGGATGGTGACGCCGGGGAGCTCGAGCCCGGCGATATACCCGGCGAAGATGAGCAACCCGTTACCCAGTCCGTTACCCTTGCAAGCAATGACAACGCAGTCGGCGCGGCAGGGTTTGTTACTGGGCAGTTATATGTAGACAGTCTCGGCGACGTGGCAGCCAAACAAGGCGCTGCGGTGTTTGCTGGCTACACTCAACAGGTACTTGCAACTATCGCCAGCGCACAAGATTATGACGATCTGCGCCGTAAGCTGCGTAACTTATACCGAGACAGCGAGCCTAGCGAGTTTGCTCAACTTATAGAGCGCGCCCTCATCCTTAGTGCGATGGCTGGGCAGCTAGCAGTACGCGACGACGCGCCCGAGGTTAATAATGTGGGCAGCTAGCTTTGACCCCGTTGATTTTGAGCAGGCATTCTCATTTTTCCGCGCCCGTGTGGTTATGTCCCGTGAGGCTGCCGATCAACTTACGCTCGAGGCTAGACAAAGGGCATTTTGGGTTAGTCACATCGCCGAGGCTGACGTTATTCAAGACGTTTACGGCTCGCTCGAGCGTGCCTTAACGGACGGCACAACTTTCGAGCAGTTCCAAGATGACGTAGCAGCCGACTTGTTAACGCGCTGGGTAGACGATGAGCGCGTGCCAAACCCGTTATGGCGCCTTGAGACGATATTTCGAACAAACCTACAAACGGCATACGGGGCAGGTAGGCTCGAGCAACTTAACGACGCTGCCATCTTACGAGCACGTCCGTATTGGATGTATGACGCGCTTATCGACGGGCGTACGTCTAGCATCTGCCAAGAGTTTAGCGGTACGATACTGCCAGCCGACAGCCCGTGGTGGTTTAGTCGATTTCCCCCTAACCATTACAACTGTCGCAGCAGCGTGCGCAGCCTAACCCAGTCGCAGGTTGACGCGAGGGGTGGCATAACGCAGACACCCACAGCAGGCAACCCAAACAGCGACTGGCGTGCCATGCCCAGCCTCGAGCCTTTTGAGCTAAAGACGTACTCACCCGAGATAGCCGCTATCGTTGAGGATAAAGTGACACGCCCGTGAGGGTGTGTATTAAGGCGGTGCAAGATAAGCACATGCCCAGACTGTTTGCCGCTGCCGACTAGCCACACAACCCGAACACATCACCCCAGCCCACTCACCCGAGACGGGCTTTTTTACGGAGGTACAGTACATATGCAAAAAATCAATGCTCGAGCTATAGATCTAACCACAGCACGCGAGCCACCTGATGAGTTCCGGATACTCCCCCTGGGGGAATATCCCACGGAAAAGGGGATATTCCACTTAGACGCGGCAGCAGCCGAGCGCGTGCTTGAGGATTTTAAGCGGCGTGGTACTGACTTAAGCATCGATTACGAACACGAAAGCGTACTCGGCAAAGCGCTAGGGGCAACCCCTGCGGCTGGGTGGATTAGCGAACTCGAGCTGCGTGCTGACGGACTCTGGGCAACGTCCGTGACGTGGACAGACAAGGCAGCCGAGTACCTACGTAACCGAGAGTATCGCTATCACAGCCCGTCATTTTTCGCCGACGAGCAGGGCAATGTCCTAAGCATCACAAGCCCTGCCCTAACCAACCGCCCAGCATCTCACAACATCGTCCCACTTGTGGCGAGTAGAGAGGATAAACCCATGCCAGACAATCAGCTCGCGCCCATTATGACGGCGCTATCGCTCAACACGGCAGCGTCAGCAGATGACGCGATCGCACGTATTACCGAATTGCACACCCTACGACAAGACGTACTCACCCTTACCGGCGTTGAAACCCTAAACGCTGCGAGGGGAGTGCTAACAGCATGGCAGGCAGCGCACGAGCAACTGCCTACCGTTACATCTGAGCGTGACGCATTGGCGACGCGGCTCGAGCAAGGCAAACGTGAGACGCTTATCACGGCAGCACTTGACGCAGGTACGCTTAGTCCAGCACAAGCAGCTGAGGGCGGGTTTGCTCGCGTCGTACCACTTGAGACGCTCGAGACATTTCTTAAGACCGCGCCCAAAGTTGTAAGCCTTGAGACAGCAAAACCCCCAGCCAAAAATCAAACCACCCTTAGCGACGATGAAGCCCTTGTCGCTAAAATGTTAGGCGTTAACGCCGGCGTATTTAAGGAGACAAACTAATGGCAGCATTATCCGCAGCCCGTAACACCCCACAACAAGGCGAGGGCGCACGCCCTGACTACTTAGACCTCGGCGTAAGTGCGGACACGACCTGTTACCAAGGTGGCATCGCCGTCCTTAATGGGGGCTTTTTGGAGCCTGCCACTACTGCCACCGGCTTAATCCCAGTCGGGCGATTCGATGAAACCGTCGTTAACAGCGGTGCAGATGGCGCAGTAACTGCAAAGGTTGCCTGTGGCGTGTTTCACTTCGCCAACAGCACCGCCGCTGACGCCATTGCAGACGCAGACCGTGGCGCAACCTGTTACATCGTAGACGATCAAACCGTAGCTAAAACCGACGGCACGGCAAGCCGCTCGGCTGCTGGCATTGTTGCAAATGTGGACTCAGACGGCGTTTGGGTGCTCATTGGATTAGGAGTCTAATCATGCAAGTTACCCCAAGTGCTCTGAGAGCAATCAGCAAAGGATTCGAAGGGCGTTTCCGTGGGGCTTATGACGCTGCCACGCCAATATTGGCTGGACGTGTTGCCACCGACGTACCTAGTTCGACCCGTAGCAACGTCTACGGTTGGATGACCAAGTTACCCCGGATGCGTGAGTGGGTTGGCGAGCGCGTGCTACAAAACCTGTCGGCTCGTAGCTACGAGATCACTAACCGCTCTTTCGAGCTCACCATCAGCGTAGATCGCGACGATATCGAAGACGATGTGTTAGGCGTATACGCCCCTTGGCTCGATGAAATGGGTGCGCAGGCGCGTATGTGGGGTGATGATCTGCTTGTTGAGTTGCTCGAGGCTGGCATCACTAACCCCTGCTGGGATGGGCAACTGTTTTTTGACACAGACCACCCCGTTAACCCAGACGATAGCGGCGCAGGGACGTATACCAACCGCTTCGTCGGCGCGCTAACAGAAGACAACCTCTGGGCAGTACGTCAGCGCATGATGGGCGTCAAGGGTGAAGACGGGCGCTCGCTGCGCATTATGCCTAATCTGCTGATCGTCCCTCCCGCGCTCGAGAAAACCGCTCGCCAAATTATCGACGCCACTATCGACGCCGCGGGTGCTACCAATATCAGTGCAGGGCTTGTGCAATACAGCGTTAACCCCGACCTCAGCAGCGACACGCGTTGGTATCTTATGGACGTGGCTCGCCCTATCCGTCCCTTTGTTCTACAAACACGCCGCGCGCCTGAGTTTGTGAGTCGCGATATGCCAGACGACGAGCGTGTGTTTAACGCCAAACAGTTTGTGTATGGCGTTGACAATCGCGGTAACGCTGGCTATGCATTGCCATTCTTGGCAGCCACGGCAGCCACGGCAGACGGCGGCGGGACTGCTCTGTCATGAGCAAAACCGTAGAGGTACGGGTTACGGCGTTACGCCCTGAGGGACGTTGGCGAGCGGGACGGCATTTTGCGCCCCAGCCTACTACTGTGTCTGTCTTAGATGATGAGCTGAGGCTACTCGAGCACGACCCCCTTTTGCTAGTCGAGCGCGAGCAGCCAAAACGCAAAGCTAAACCCACAACAGGCGACACAGATTAGTGAGCTACGCCACGCCCGCCCAACTTGACAGCCTCGCGTTACCGGCAGACGTGCAAAACGCCACAACCGAGGCGCAAAAACAAGACGCTCTAGACGCTGCGCAGGGGGTGATCCATTCATACCTGTCTCAGGGGGGCTATACTGTCCCCTTGCCTGCCCCGGGTGACGATTTGCTTGAAGCCGAGGTCGCCATCGCTGCCTGGCGTTTGGCAGTTACGGCAAACCTTGCCCCAGAGGGTGGCGCACAAAGCAACTTGTACCTTAGGAATAAAGACGCCTCACGATGGCTCGAGGCTATTGCTATGGGCAAAGCGCGCCCAACAGGGGCTCAAGAGTCGCAAACAGGCAGCGCATACAGCCCACCCAAGGTGACAAGCGCAGACGGGCGGGGGTGGTAGATCATGCCTGTAGGTTTGCGTGTTGAGCTGCGAGATATTGGCGGCGTTAAATCCAAGCTGCTAAAACTCGCAGCCATAAATCCTAAAGAATCACTCCCTGTCATTGGCGAAACGATAGTGGATCATGTCCGTGAGGGTTTCGATAAAGAGCAAGACCCGTATGGCTCACCCTGGAAACCGCTCGCGGCGTCAACGCTTGCAGCCCGACGAGGCAACGGTGGCGCTCGGATACTGCGTGACACTAACAGGCTATACAACTCGATTAACTCACAGGTGAGGGGTGACGGGGTAGCCATTGGCACCAACGTTACAGGCGGGAAAAAAGTCGAGTATGGCGCTGCTCACCAATTCGGCTTGGGCGGTATCCCAGCGCGTCCTTTTTTACCTTGGAAATCACCAACCGCACCCCCAGAGTTGCCCAGCGACTGGCTCGACGACGTCACTAGCATTTTAGAAAAACTGTTCGATGTCTAACCCACTTAACGACATAGCCGTGGCTCTGTTATCCAAGGCGACAGCGTTACCCGCCATTGTTGACGGTCGTACTGGCGAGGGTGGCAATATCCCCAGAGTCCCTTACGTCGAGGTTGGCGACGGGCGCGGCAGTATCACACCCTACACAGCAGGTGCGGGAGGGCTCGATGAAATAACCGTGCAATTTTACGTGATCGTCTACGAGCGTTTTAACGGTGCCAACCCAGCCACGCAAAAAGAACTACTTCGCGGAGTCGCTTGGGATTATTACACGGCGTTAAAAACCGACCCCAGCCTCGGCGGGTTATGTGACGAGGCGCGTGTCAATAGTTTTGACGCAGACCTAACTAAGCGCAACAATGTAGATTACTGGTTTATGGCGCTCGAGCTCGCCGTAAGATTAGAGGCAAACGCATGAAAACAGTCAAATACCAACCCCGGGAGGGTTACATGGTACCCAGTTGGCGAGTAGGCGAAAAGCGCGAAGTCACAGACGAACGCGCCGAGACTCTACTTCTGACTGGGCACTTTCTTGACGTCTCGGAAAAAGTCAAGGCAAAACCTAAAAAGACAGAAGTGGAGAGTGACAGCTAATGGCAACGGGTGCAACTGGACATATTGGGTTAGGCAAAGAGACAACGTGGGGTACAGGCGTAGTACCAACTGTATTTGTGCCAGCGACAGAAGATTTTAGCGCAGACTTTCCTGAAATCGAGGTAGACGTCCCCTATGGTGGGCGTAACGCACCCCGTAGCGACAGGGGTCGACCCTCGTTTGCGGGTAGCTTGAGCGGCATTTTAGCCAAACCTAACCTACTTGGGCATATCTTCGCCGCGAGCCTTGACGCCCCAACCACGACAGGCGCTGGACCTTATACGCATGAGTTTGTCGCACGCGCCGCGCCTCTTAGTAGCACCGTGGCAGTTACGCCATACAGCGCACAGGTTACGGCTGGGGCTGAAACAACACGTTGGAATGGTGGGCAGTGTAACGAGTTTACAATCAACGCCGCGGCAGACGGGCGCGTAACCCTAGACTCATCTTGGTTGTTTAAGGGCTGGACGACTACGGGCTTGACGGCTGCCACACCTGCGCTCGAGACGGGTGCGACTTTTATGCATCGCCACGCCGCACATCAAAAGGGCGGCACACCTGCGCCGTTTGATGATATTAAGACGCTCACTATTAGCTACGCAAACAATTTGGAGGGCGACATGACTCAAGACGGCACGGACGAGATGCGAGCTGTGTATCTCGGTACGTCACGCCTTACTGTCGATATGACTGTCACGAGCAGCTCGAGCCCTGCTTTACTTGCCGAGGCGTTAGCTGAGACAGATGATGCGTGGGTATTCCGCTGGGAAATTGACACCGATACGTTTGTCGAGTTTGTTGTCCCCAACCTGAGCATCAAAAACGACCCCCGCCCACGTTTGTCTACGCGTGGTATTTTGGAGGCTAACGTCGTAGCGGCTGCCGAGGATGCAGGCAGTGGGCTGTTTACCATCAACCTAGGCAACACCACAGCGACTTATTAGGGGAGATTATGGGATCACTAGCACGTACACTCAAGCGGACTGTCCAAAAGCGGCAGACATTTTTGCTCGAGGCTGAAGGCGCGCCAACCTTAACGGGACGCATTAGAGCAGTTAAACTCGGCGACACACTACGCACAACGGGGGCGGCTACGTCCCCATATGCTGCCATTTTTGAGGGGCGCGCCTCAGCTGAGGAGCGAAAAAACCTCATACCCGCCTACACAGATGACCCCGAGGGTTTTGAGTCTTACATCAGCACGGGTAAACGGATAAGCGAGGCAAACCTCGTACTGGGTATTTATGACTTACGTGACGCCGAGACGGGCGAAGAGGTTACTCTCACGTTTAGCTTCGTCGACGAAGGCGTTAACGAAGACGCTGTCACCCTAACAGACCTTAGACAAATCTACGATCAGAGGGACCTCGAGACCATCGAGAACTCTATTTTTAAACTGAGCAATGGCGCGGCAAAACCTGGGGTGATAGTCGACTCGGATACGTTTCGCAAATCGGCTCGTGGAGTTGCACCACCTAGCGAAAACTTACGGAATTAACCCGCTAGACATCTGGCGTTTACCCGTTGGCGAGGCTGCGTTATTGTTTGATATCTATAGGCATGGCGTAGACGACGAGATAAGCAGACAAAACGAGCAGGAGTCACGGCGACAAAGCGCCAAATTGCGGCGCGCCTAAGACACAACTAACGACTTGACTACCCCACTAGGCATATAGTCTAGTGGGGTTTTTAAGTGGTATGGGTAACCGTGATCTAGAGTTTGTCATTGGCGTTATTGACCAGGCAACGCAGCCGCTAAGAGATATCGAGCAAAACGTCTCAAGTATGGGCGACGGCGTCAAGCGTACTGCCGCGCTAATGGCAACATCGGTTGCCACGGCTGGGGTAGCACTGGCTGGCGTAGCTGCTAAGGCGACAGCCAGTGCGGTTGCCTTCGAGAGTGACATGGGCGAAGTTTTTACTTTGTTGCCCAGCGCCACCGAGCAAGCCATGGGACAAATGACAGACGACGTGCTCGCGTTTTCCGCGGCGGCGGGTGTTGTACCCAGCGATGTCATCACACCGCTCTATAACGCCATATCTGCGGGTGTACCACCTGATAACGTATTTACATTTTTAGAGACCGCCAACCAAGCAGCCGTAGGCGGCGTTACCGACTTAAATACAGCAGTAGACGGGCTCACATCTGTAGTTAACGCTTACGGCACAGACATCCTCAGCGTACAAGAGGCGAGTGACGCCGTTTTTACGACAATTCGAGGCGGCAAAACCACTTTTGACGAGCTATCTGCAAGCCTGTTCAACGTTATCCCCGCCGCGGCGAGCCTAGGTATTGGCATAGACGAAGTGGGCGCCGCGCTGGCGGCGATGACCGCACAAGGCACGCCCACAAGCGTCGCCACAACTCAGTTACGGCAGTTATTTGTCAAGCTTGCCGACTCTGGCAGCGAGGTGGGTAAGCAATTCGGGGCAGTGTCTGGGCAGGCGTTTCCGGACTTTGTCGCCGCAGGCGGTACAGTACAAGGCGCTCTGGAACTACTAGAAGATGACGCAGACGCTAATGGCGTGGCGTTTAGATCGCTTTTCTCTGACGTCGAGAGTATGAACGCGGCGCTATTGCTGACCGGCACCGGTAGCGAGATATTTGCTGCCCAGCTAGAAGAGCAAGCGAACGCAGCCGGGGCAACGGCGGCAGCCTACGAGACAATGCAACAGACTGTAGGTCGTGCGCTCGAGACACTACGCGCCAATGTTGACGTGGTGTTAATCCAGCTTGGGCAACAGTTTTTACCCGTCTTGGCTGACTTTTCCGACTGGGTTGTGGGCAATCTGCCTACAATCCAAAAGACAATACAACAAGCGTTTGACGCCATCGGCACAGCCATCAGCGCAGGGCGTCAAGCATGGCAAGATCTGCAGACGGGATTCGAGGGTGGTAACGCCGCCAACCTCGTGCAAGCGTTTGGCGTTGGTATCGCTAAGACGCTCGACGCTACTCGTGCGGTCATCGAGGCATTTGGGGACACGTGGCAATCGCTCAGCGACTTACCCGCCATCAAGGCAAGCGCGGCGCTTGCCGTCGAGATAGGCGGCGTGGCTTGGGAACTTGTGCAAGAGGTATGGGCGTGGCTCGACAGCCAACCCGTGCAAAGTGCCATACAGGGCGCCGTTAAATTCGGGGCTGACATAGCTGAGGGCGCGTTTAGGTTGGCACAAGATGCTTGGGCGTGGCTCGACAGCATCGCAGGGGAAACGATAGCCGAGGCTCGAGCTGTCTTTGCCGCTGACATCCCAGACATGGACAAACTGGCAACCGTTGGCGGCGAAATGGTTGCGAGTATCCTCGACGGCATAGCCAACAAACTGCCCAGCCTGCTAGCCAGCGGTACACAGATGATCGCTCAGGTTTTGGAGGGGCTCGCCACTAAACTGCCCACAATGATAGACGCCGCCACCGCCACCGTTGCTAACTTTATCGACGGTTTGGGGCAAGGTGCGCAGTCGAGTGGGATAATCGACGCGGCGCGTAACCTTGTGTCGGTTGTTTTGACAAGCATTTTGCAGGCGTCGCCAAAAATGCTTACGGCAGGCGTTAATCTCGTGGCTGCTCTGGCGACGTCGCTCATTAACGGCGTGGCGTCAGTAGCCAAAGCAGCCGCCACCGTAGCGGGTGCGGCTACCGCTGAGTTTTTGGGGTTACCCGGCTGGGTTACTGAGGCGTGGACTAACGCCATGACCGACCTGGAAACCGTCGTTACAACCTCGTCGGCGACGGTTATCGGTATAGGTAAGGACTTTGTTAACTGGATATTAGAGGGACTGGCTACCCTTGGGCAGGCGATGGCAGACAGCGGCGTCGAGGCTATCAACAAATTTATTGACGACACACTGGGACAGATACAAGCTCGAGCCGCCCAAGTTACTAACGCCATTACTGACTTGTTTGGCGGTGGTGAAGCTGAGATTGCCCAACGCGGGTCTAGCGTCACGGAGGAATACAACAGGGCGCTCGAGCAGGGCTTAAGCGGCGGCGAGGCTAGGACCGCCGCCGCCCTCAGGCTGATGTTACAAGGCGCGTTTGTTGAGGGTGAACAGGTTGCGGCGTTTATCGGGAATAATATCGGCGTTGAGACCGTCGCTGGCATGGAAATGGGCATGTTAGGGCAGTTACAAGGCGCTATTGACGCGGGGTTAGTCGTCGCTGACGGCGTCGAAGACGCTGTTAAGAGTCGTCTAGGCATTCAGTCGCCCTCGCGTGTGTTCGCCGAAATTGGCGAACACACCATGGCGGGTTTTATAAACAGCGTCAGGGACAAGGCTGCTGACGCTGGCACGGCAGCACGTGAGGCTGCTGACGCTGCCGCAAACGCATTTCGGGACACCCTCACAGCGATGTCCCTAGAGCTCGACTTACGACTCGTAGAGCCCGAGCAGCTTAATGCCGACCTCACTGTTATATCTGAGAGGCTACGCGAGCAGATTGTAGCCATGCAAGCGGCTGGGGAGTCGGGCTCAACGGCTTATATCGAGGTTGGTAGGCAACTGCAAGCCGTCGAGAGCCAGTTGGGCAACGTAAACCGGGCTATACAGCATAATGCAGACACTGAGGCTGCCGCGCTCGAGCGTCAACGTGAGCAGCGTCAACGGTGGGCAGACTGGGCAACACAGTTACATGACGAGATGGCGGCGACTGAACAGGCGCGTTATGAGTCAGCCGTGCGCATGGGGCAAGTTAGTCTCGACGAGCAACTCAGATATATACAAACACGCCTCGACGACGAGCGTGTGTCAGCGCGAGCCCGTATCACCTTAGAAGAAGACGTGTTTAACCTACAAAGCCAGATAGCCGACAGACTACAAGAGCAACAAAGGGTAGTGCATGACGAGCGGCTCAACCAATGGCGCGAACGTTTGCAAGTTGAAGCACAAGCGGCTGGGGAGTCACAACGCTACCAAGAGGCGCTGTATGATTTTGGGCTCGAGCAAGGTGATATCTCACTCGCTCAGCACTTGGATGCTCTACGCGAGCGATTAGCAGCCACCGAGGCTGGCACGCTTGACGAGATTGCATTGTTGCGACAGGTAGCCGACACGGAGACGGAAATAAACAGCGAGCGCCTCGCAACACAAGAGGCAACACAAGAACGCTTACAGGCTATGCACGCCGAGGGCGAGAATGCATGGCGCGAGCGTCTGCAAGCCGAGACGGCAGCACGTGAGCAGGCAGCCGCCCAAGCCCAGGCAATAGCCCGGGCGCAGTATGATTTTGACAGGCACACGGGCGCAGTATCCTTACAGCAGCATCTCGACAACTTAGCGCAGCGCTTACAAGGTGAGCAGCTAAGCGGCGAACAGATCATTGCCATACAACGCGAGATATATGACGGCGAGCAACAGTTAGCACAAGAGGCGTTAGCGCGGCAGCAAGCTATACACGCCGAGCGCGCTAACGCATGGGCTGGGCAGTTACAAGCCGAGACGGCAGCACGTGAGCAGGCAGCCGAGCAGGCAGCCGAGATAGCCGCAAATCAGTACGCTTTTGAGCTCGAGCAAGGTGATATATCCCTGCAAAGCCACCTTGACAACCTCAACGCTCAACTTGCTGGCACTGAGCAATACAGTAGCCAGTGGGTGTCGATTATGGGCGATATCGCCTCGACTCAAGAGCAGATGGCAGCCGACGAAGAGGCGCGTATAGACGCCATACGCGACGCCAATATGGACATGCTAGGTACGATAGCCGACGGCGTTGGCAGCCTCGCACCTGTGTTTGAGGATATGGGCGGGTTTGCTTCAACTGCGTTTGATGTGGTCTCGGGTGGCGTTGACAACATGCTAACAGCGCTCAAAACCAGCGAGACTGGCACGCTATCACTCGCCGACGGTTTTGGCGCGATGGCTGGCGCGGCTGCGTCAAGTAGTGACATCGCCATATCTGCTCTTGGCGGGTTGGCACAAGCTGCGATGTCGTTTGCCACGGGCGACATTGTGGGCGGCGTGACGGGCGTCGTTACTACTGCTATAAGTGCTATTAGCGGACTGTTTTCGCGTGCTAGACGGCGCGCCGAGAAATACCGCAAAGCTGTCGAGACGTCAACTCAAGCGCTCACAGAAGCAACAGAACAACAATGGGAAAATCAACGCAGTAACCAAGAGCGGATACTAGAGCTACAGTACAGCAGCGGACTTGTGAGCACTGCCGAGTATAACGCCGCGCGCCTTGACCTCAACGAGGCTGCTCGTGAACAAGAGTATCGCAGCCGCCGACGCGAGTTAGGACAACAATTTGAGGCAAACGCTGCCGAGGCTGCTGACGAGCAGTTCGCGCAGTCGTTGCGTTTACAGTACCGATATGACGCCTTCAACCTTAGTCAGGCTATGCAACTCGACGAGATAACCGCAACCAGTGATCACCTCGCCACTTTGCAGGGCATGGAGACGGACGCGGGTGCGGCAAAAATCGCCACATATGAGGCTATGGGCGCTCGCGTGCTTGAGCTATCACGGCAAGCATTTGACGCTCGCCACGCTGGCGAATTTGAGTTAGCGCGGCAGTTAGAAACCGAGCGCGACGAAGTTAGTGCGCAGCTTGACGCGTTCGCGCTCGATTTGTCGGCGGGTTTTACTGGGCTTGTCACCACAATTACCGTCAGTCAAGAACAAATCGACGGCGCTACCCAACGCCTTACTAATGACTTTGTTGACTCGCTCAGCAAATTAAGCGGCACAGACGCAACCTTTGCTGAGACTGCCGAGTTTTTAGACTCACGTTTTGAGTCTTACATCACCACAACCATATACAACATGGCTGTCGAGGCTGCCCTGGCTAATAGCGTCGTAGCGCAAAACATGGCACAACTTAGCGTGCTCATAGATGAGGCTGTTAGAACTGGTGACTGGGCAGCAGTTACGGCAGGCGTGGCAGATGTTGGCGCACAGCTACAAGACACGCTTGGGCAGTTATCCATCACAGTAGGTGGCGCGCTTGAGGCGGTTTTTGACGAAACTATCGCCACAAGCGCTGAGGGGGCTGAGGCTACGACAGACGCCCTTGGTCAGTCGGGCGAGACAATGGCAGGGGCTGCTACTGACGCATTTAGTAGCGCAGGGGACGCGATAACGGCGGGTGCGCATGGGGCTAACGATCAACTTAATAGCAGCACAAGCGAGCTCGAGCTAGCCATTAACGCCAGCGCCGCCCTAATCGAGTCGCAAATGCAGCTCGCCGAGGGGACGATGGGGGCAAGTGCTGACGCCACATATACCGCGCTAATGGCGGAGATTGACGCAGGTACACTCACCACAGCCGACGCCCTCAACATGTCAAGCGCCGAGCTACAAGCGCGCATAGCCGAGCAAGAGCAAAACATAGCCGACGAGTTTGCGGCATCTGAGGCTCACATGTCGGGCGCAGCTGAGGGCGCATTTGCCACAACAGAGGGCGCGGTGGTTACCGGCGCCGCAAACATCACGGCAGCGTTAGACGTTAGCCAAAGCGAGATTGCGGCGGGTGTCGAGGCGTCCATATCTGCCACTAACGCGGCATGGGAGGCAAGCGGTGGGCAGCTTGACGCCACAATTAACAGCACGCTAACGACGGCGCAAACAAGCCTACAAACACAGGGGCAGGCGCTCGTAGGTGAGGCGAACGCCCTCAGCAGTAGCCTATCGGCGGCTGCCAACACGCTAGGTGCTGCCGTCGCTGGTTTGGGCGGCGCTATCACTAATGCTAACGCCACACAAGAGGCTGCCGAGGCTGCGGCGGCGGCAGCCTCGGCAGCCGTTGACGCCATAGAAGAAGAGCTCGACATAAACAGCCCCTCGCGTGTGTTTGCCGATATTGGCGAGATGACGATGCTAGGTTTTGGCGAGGGGATTGTAGAGGCTGCCAACGTGCCAGTTAGTGCCATGCAAAGCATCACGAGCGCACTATCAGACGCAGCTAACGTCAATTTGTCACGCGACTTAGACATGGGCATAAGGGCGCAGGCGTCCATATCTGCCACCATGCCAAGTGCGCAAATGAACCTACTAGAAGCTGAGCAGGCAAGCCGCGAAGACTGGCTTAACCGGCAAGCCGACATAGCCCAGCGCATGGCGGCGGCTGCCGAGAAATTTGACACGGCAAGTAACACCCTTAGCTCTGGCACTGTGAGGGCGGCTGTGTCTAATGAGCGCGCCGCTAACGAGTTCGCAGGGGCAGCCCGGCAATTTGACTGGAGTCGGATACGGAAATGATCAGTTATATAGCCAGTGCTACCGTAAGCGACACCGCACCCCATTTTCTGCTTGGCAGCGTTGAGCTACCGGTGCCGGTGGGTAGCCTTATCGGTGACGTGCTTGTCGCGTGCGTTGTTATCCCCTCAGCTGAGTTTGCGAGTAGTGGTAGTAGTGGGCGTTTTTACCGTTTGCAGGCTGACGGGTGGCAAGTGCTCGAGCTCGTAGAGTTTAGACAAGGCGACGATAAAGCCGTTTTGCTGAGCTGTTACCGCGTACTCAATAGCGTGCCAACGTCGTTTACGATCACAGTCACACGTGAGGTTATCGGCGTGGCTGACGCTATTGACAACATCTCCGTGTTTGCTGCCGCGTCTTGCTACAGGGGGGTGGACAACGGTAACCCCATACAGGCTCACGATGCCGCCAAAAGTGATGACGGTATCGCGCTTGTAGTAATCCGCCCAACGGCTACAATCATTAGCGCGACATATGGCGTTAACGTTACGGACGCCCTCACAGAGCGGGTTACGGTTGGCGATTTGCGAGTTGCTGAGGATAGCGTAGCCGTACAGGGACGCACAGCTCCCTACACACTTACGAGTGATAGTGACGACTTGGGACGGGTGGTGCTTGCCCTAAATCCGTTTTTAGCTGCGCCCGGCATTGACCCACCCCCAACGGCTGGCACGGGCGTGGGGAAACTTATTACAGACATTAATAATCCCCTCGTAGCACAAGCCTATCGCGTGACAGGCTCAACGCTCAGCGAGGTAGCCACGCCGCGGCTGCTAGCTGTTGACGCTGCGTTCGACGCGGTGGGCGGGTGTGTGGGTGGGCTTGCAACGTTCGCACGCGACCCGCTATGGCAGCCATACACGCGGCTGTTACGAGTGAGCTACACCACAACAGCTAGCAGCCCCGTGCTGTGGTTTTCGGGCGTTTGTACGACTATTACCGACGTAGACGGGCTGTATGACGTTGAGCTGCTGCCGTTATCCGATTTGTGGCTAGACGACGCTGTGGCGTTGGCGGACTACCCCAGCCATGCAACTATCTCAGAGACGCTAAACCTTAATAGTGGGCTCGTAGTCGACAGGCTCGCAGGCACTGTAGACGAGTGGCAGACGTGGCGGACGTATCTTAAAAAACGTTTCGAAGGCGTAAGCGAGGTGACATATGGGGTAGGTGCTGATGGGCGATACATACAGGGGCGCCCACAAGACGCCGTGCCGTTAGTGCTAGACGCTCGACGTTACCCAGATAGCCAACCCAAAGGCATAAATCTCACACCCTACGTCTCGGCATGGTTTGGCACGCCAACCGATACAACCGACCCCGTAACGAGCAGTGCCGAGCGTGATGACCTGCCAGCGCTAGCACCGCGCCGGGTTGAGTCTGCCGGCGAAGGGGGTAGTGGCTACATAGCCCCCGACGGGTTTGGGTTGCCCTTTTCCGAACCAAGCTCATACGTCATCAACATCCCGGACGCGCTCATTATCCCCCCCTTGCAAGTTGCGAACCTACCCAACGGCGAGACCCAGTATGTAGCAGGCAGCCGTGTCAAAATAGAGGTGGATAGTGGGGGTGGCGCGAGCCTTATGAGTAGCATCCGGACGCGTACAATACCCTATGCAGGGACGCGACAGCGTGACAGATTAGGGAGGTTTGTGTAATGGCTGGGTATTTCGTGCTTATTGACGGGTATGGTCAAATTTTTGACCTTGGGTTGCTCTACCCTACACAAATGGTACCGGGGGGAGAGGCAAGCTCGAGCGGTTTTCGCCCCTATGGCTCACGAGACTGGACATGGGCAGGTGACAAGCTGCCCAGCCCCGAGCCCTGGATATGGCAAGGGCGCATACAGTGCGATACCTTTGGTGCATTGCAATCATTTTTGTCGAGCCTGGAGAGTGCCGTATCCAACGCTATTAACGTGAGACGCGAGTCGGATAACGCCATGCTGTCCCTAGTGGGTGGCAGCCGTCCGCTCCCCACCCTTATAAGTAGCAATCAAGCTGACGTCACGCTCGCCTTATATCCCACGACTGACGCTTGGGCGGTGCCAAACCTGCGTGACTGGGGTGAGGGTGACTGGGGTGAGGGCGAGTGGGGTGACGGTAGTGGACTCGAAAGGAGTTACTAATGCCACAAGATTTAATCGAAACTAGTACATTTTCAGCGCCAGTAACTAAACCCGAGCCCGTTGTAGACAGGGGGGTATGGTTCCCAATAGCTGACGCCGCTTTGCAGGCGCTCACAAATCGCACGCGGTTTTTATTAAACGGACTCGAAGCGCTTACGGGTGCGACGGGTAGCATTGGCAACATTACCGACGTAGACGACGCGGATAAGTCGAACGGGTTTGTATTGAGCTATAACAGCGCGACGGAACTCTGGGAGGCTGTCCCTCTTGAGTCGGGGGTGCTTGCTCTACGTAGTGGCTCGGGTTTACTCGACGAACTACTTGCAACCAACCAGCGCACGTTTGAGGGTGGTACGACAGGCTGGACGGCTGGCGCTAACGCCACTATTACCCAAAGTGCTACCCAAGCGCGGACGGGGGCGAATAGTTTGAGGCTTGAGAGCGGCGCGGCTGGCGATATGAGCGCGTCAACACTAACGGGCGCGTCTGGCTACCCTGTCACTGCTGAGTCAAGTTACACGGTGACTATCTATAGCCGGGCGCAGTCAACGGGACGTGACGCCACAGTTGGATTAGCGTTTTACGACGCCGCTGGCACGCTTATAGGCACGATAGCCGAGGGCGCGGCAGCGGCAAACAATAATAGCGGCTGGACACAGCACACCCTACAAGCGACAGCCCCCGCCCTCGCTGTTACGGCTGCCGTGATTGCTACCGTTAAGGCAACGGGCGCGGCGGGTGAGCAGGTCTATTTTGACGACGCCACCACCCAGCCCGTCATTGTGTCACGTCAAAAAATCAACTTACGCGGCGCGGTTATTGACACCCCAGCCAGTAACAGCGTCACGTATTACCCGGGCGGGGGTCGCATTA
>Ga0307982_1000436_pt1 | contig 33027 bp, 21 predicted proteins | sample OrgLakmetagen989_FD_201847 | JGI IMG/M metagenome (GOLD analysis project Ga0307982, IMG submission 201847) | Saline water microbial communities from Organic Lake, Antarctica - #989 | ecosystem: Environmental > Aquatic > Non-marine Saline and Alkaline > Saline | place: Antarctica: Organic Lake...
ATTCCCACCCACGATGCTTCTTGTAGGTCCACGGAGCTGTTGAAAGACTGTGCGCGCTGCACTCGCCCCAAGCGCGACCCCGCTCTCCCGCCGGGAGCCGTCGCTGGGCGTGACATGTTGCCTGTCGCAAGAATCGGAGACGTACTGCGACTGCGGCTGGTGCGTTGGTGTCGGGCAACCCAGGCTCTTGTGGCGCTGCGGGGCATGCTCTCGGAAATACCCAGGTGGAGTAGCGTGCCCTGTACAGCTGCCAGCTGGCTGGCGCCGTCAAACGAAATCACAACATTGGGGCTCAGCTTGGAGCTGACAGGAGCTGCTTGGACCGTTGATTGGGCTGCAGCAAGCCCCAGTGCTGTTCTCGCGAACAAGTCCCTCCACTTGTGTTCTAGCACCACCACACGGCGCACGGCAGTATCCAGCGGGCTCTTGTCGAGATCAGGCTCGCTGGAGAACTTTGAGCTGATAATTTGATATTTTCGCAGAGACATGGATTTCCTCAAAAGCACGGAGGGTGACTCACACGCCCGGAAGGCCAGGCTAGCGTTCTTGAGGGCCTCTGCGATCAAGTTCGAAGCTAGCTCCCGCTTGACCAACTGAGAAAATGGTCCCAAGATTTCCTCTGAAAACATTTTCAAAAACGGTGCCTCGGTAATGCCCCTTTCTGGAATTGCGTCGCCAATACTATGGTGCTGCTGACCTTGAACAAATGCCAGCACTGTTTTGGGGCTCATACAAGCGTGGACGTCGCTATACCGCACGAAAAGTGCTTGAATACAGTAACGCACCGATGGTTCCCGAAGTAAGTCGTTGATCTTACTCGTGAATTGAAAGGATTTGGCTGCAAATCCGGCGGAGGCTTCGCGCTGTGTGGCAGTGCTGCGCAGTGAGTGATTGACTTCTTCAAAAAACGCAAACCAGGGAGTGGAGGGCACTTTAGCTGACCAGATATCATAATCATGCAGCTGCAGATCGTTGATGAAAAACAAACCCATTACAAAGCTGGAGTCGCTGCTTTCGCCGTGTGCTAACGCTGCCGCTGCTTGCACCGGTGCGCCTGCCCCCCCCGCTTGCCCCGCTGTTGCTAACAATGCGCACCTTCCCAACACATCCACAAACTGGGCAAAATCCAAGGAAAGCTCTCCATTCCCCTTCAATGCATCTGCAGACATCATAATGTCACCGTCGCCAAGTGACTGCAGCTTGGATTGCCTGCGAGCTGAGGCTGCCTTTGCTTTCACCTTAGCTCCCCCCGCTGCAACCACAGCAAATGGCACCGCAGTTAGTGCAAGCTGCCGTGTTTTATCTGCAATGCCAGATGTAGAAACGGCAGGCACCTGCCCCTCGCCTCTGGTTCTGTGTGGAGACACGCCTCGCCGCTGCTGCCGAGATCCAGCTGCCGTGTGGTTGGCCCGCTGTGCGCCACCCTGTGTTGCCAGCTTGGCATGTTCAAGCGCTGGACTGCACCCCAGCTTTGTCATCAAGATGAGCACTGTCACATCCACCGCCTGCACCATGCGAGGGCATATGTCCAGGTCCAGCAGCATGGCTCGCAGACCAGCCTCCGGCAGCCTGACCTGCCGAGTGCTTTGTCTAGCCGCCAATCCCCTGGCCACAAACTCCTCCATTTTCATCACAGCAGCGGCCGATGGTGCTTTTGAGTCGTGCAACGCTCTTGGAAGAGAGGCGCTGTCGGTGCGCCCCTGCACCTGTTGTGAACGTTCGTGAACCTTCAGCACAGTGCTGACCCCCCTCTGCTGCCCAAACTGCACAGAGCCGGGGGTGTACTCAATGAAAAGCTGCACCAAGGACGGCATAAGGTCCAAATAGAACGGCAGCTGTCTTGTATTGACAGGCACTGCACTTCCGCCAATGTACCGGGAGTAGTCGATGTCCGAAACTGTCCCGGGCGGCATGCGGGCGGCCGCCAGGAGCACGCGGTTTCTGGAGGCTTCCCCGGGGTAAAAGGCATGGCTCCTTGAATGAGCACTTTTTGACTCCTCCTCCAGCTGTAGCTGCTGCTGGCGCTCTCTTGCCCGTTTCTGCGCCGTAGGTGCAGACGAGTAAGTGCCATTCGTGCTGGCTGCTTCCAGTTCTGCCCGCAGCCTTGCAAGGCAATTTTTGTACTCTGCCTCCAGATGCTGCACAGTGACATGCTGCGTAATGTGGGCTTGTGTGTTTTCATGCTGATTCTGCTTTGGGGGCGACAGTGCTGCAGGCTGTACTGCTTTAGCCAGCTCGCTGGGCCTTCGTCCCAATCGCTGATCCGCCAAGCTGCCAGGCTTCAGCTGCACTGCTGCTGACAAAAGCCCGTGCAAGCAATAGTCTGCTGTCTCGCGCAAAATCTCGGTCTCTCTGGCGATTGGTTGCACAAGCAGCGGGGCACGGTCTCGCCTGCAGCCGACGGCCGACATGGTATCCCTTGCTCGCTGCAGCGCAAAGAGACCCCGCCTGGCACTGAGCGTCTTAGCGCCAGCATACAGAGAGCTTCTACGGGCAGCATGTGTGAAAAGCCTCTGTAGGGCTTGTAAAGCTTCTGTCTCCTGCTCAAATGGTTCCATTGTGGCCCACTGGGTGGCACATGCCAAATCACCTGGATCTGCACGCAAACTCGGTACAAAGGATGCGGCATGATTCACCACATGCAAATGCGCACCCGAATTTTCTTGGTTATTCACATGTTGAAAGCAAAGGTCTGACAGGCTATGGCGAGCCAGCAAGAGCGGGTTTCGAGTCGTCGGTGCGTCTGCTGGCGCGCCAAATGAAATCAGAACCGAGGCAAGCAAGCCTGATGCGCATCCTTGACTGCAAAAACTTGAGTGCACCATTCCATGACAGCTGAGAGATGGCCTTACGCAAATTTTAGAAACTGTGCAGCTTCTTTTGACGTGGGTGCCTGCCTCTGCTGCAGACTCTGCTGCTGTGAGAAGGCCTCGACATCTTGCAGAAGCTCGCGGGAAGCCAAGCATAGAGCAGCCAAAGACTGCGCCCGTGACTGATGGGTATCGGCTTCCGTCAAACGATCTAATTGATTCACATCTTTCATGAAGTACTGGGCCGCCGTCTTGGCTGCAAGCCCTCCGACTGAGTCCATTGGGTGACTAACAAAACGCAGACGAAACGTTGTCGTGGGTGCGTTGAGAACAGTTCAGGTGAATGCCAATCAGGCAAAGCAAGGCCAAAAGTATGTTCGTACAGCTCAAAATACACAGGTAAATTTAGGCTGCTGCTATGAGCACCTCCGCTTACTAAATTGGAGGGGGCTTTGCGAGGCTGTGAAAAGTCTCGCAAGCCCATGCCCATACTCCACGACGAGCCAGGCGGCCACATGTAAGGGCCACAGCTCTCAAACAATTCAAGTGCTTGGTGCTTGACTACTTTTGCATGAAGGGGTCGGTGGTTGGGCTTGACGAGACACGCGTCGATGCCGGTAAGCCCTGCCCAGAAGCTACAATCCCCAAAACTCGTCCATGTTGCCATCAGCTGACGACTGAGGAGTAGATGCAGCTGGAGCAGGTGATGAGCTCCCAAGATTCAAGAAATCACCATCGTCCGCTGAAGCAGATGGTGAAGCTGCTTTAGTTGGCCTGGTGGTCGCCGGTGCCGAGGCTTTCTGTGGAGGCTTCTGCGTCGATGCTGCAGCGGCCCCCGAAGCAGCAGCTTGAGGGCTAGCAGCCTTGATGGGGCCACCTTCAAATGATAGTCTAGAAGCTTTGATGATGATCTTTCCGCTGTAAAGTGGTGCCTTGGCTGATGCCGTATTCTGGTCAAGCCATACTGCAAAAAGTACTGTGAAACTCGGCTGAAACTCTGATGCGGCTTGGAGCTTACCATAGCCCTTGCCGTATGTCTGTTTGAATCGGAAGAAATACTGCCCGGGCAGAGGGAATGCCTGCACCAACCATGAGTGTATATGCTGGGCACAGAGCAGCGAAGTTGCTCCGCAACACACCTCTTGCAAATCCCCTACGGTGAGCTTTGCTGCCGGTTTGCGCACCAAGAAAAGGTTTGGAGCAGATTCGGTGTCACCATCATGTGGTATGAAATATTGGACGTATGTGTGATCAGGGGATTGGCTCATAGCTGATGCTCTGAAGTTCGAATCTACCAGGCGTGTCCAGACGGCCGCCGCTCTTGTGTGATGTCAATGAGATGCACCAACAAGACAAGTTAGAAACACGAACTTGTAGGAGCGGGTTCTTGAATAAACATTTTCCGTTAGCAGCAATTGGGGATAGGGGCAGTGTCTTCACCCAGTTTGCGGGGGGGGTCTTTGAAGGCTCCGCCACGGTCGCTTGTGGCGATGCGGTTTCATTTTGAACATCTCAACCTTGCACCACCGTGTATCACCCATCGATTGCTGTCAAGCATGGCGTCAACAGATGCCGCCATGGCGGCAGGAAATGAGGCATTCTTGGAATTGGAGTTCGACGAAGCCATCAAACAGTATTCAAAAGCCGCGGAAGCTGGAGTCCCAGCTGCATTTGGGCGCCGCGGTGCCGTGTTTTTGGCGATGAAAAAGCACCAAGAGGCCATGTACGTTGCTGCACTTATTTTCTTCCACGTTGTTCGTCATATTTCGGTCTGTACAGCTCCGATCTGAAGACAGCTGTAGAGCACGAGCCCAAAGTTGGAGCCCACTCTTTTCGATTGGGCCAAGCTCTGATGGCAGAGAGCAAATTTGTCGATGCACACGCTGCATTTGAAAGCTGCCAAACAGAAAACAAAACCCTTTCTACTCGTTTCACTCAGGAAATGCAGCCACTACTCGAGGAATGCAAAGTTGAGGCTGCAAAAGGTTAGCATTCTATGCGCTCGCACCTCGTGTAACGCCAGCGAAACACCAACTCACGGTCTGCAGTAAGCGACGCTGCAGCTGCGCAGAGCGCAATCAGACCATCCCCTGCAAATCCGTTGGGCCAAGAACGCTATGGGTGGATGCAGACTCGTGAAACGGTGGTGGTGCGTTTCAGGACTCGGGATGCTGCGAGCTCAGGGCACGACATCGAGGTCAACGACGCCGGCACCAGCCTTGCTGTGTGCATCGCCATGAAGAACGGATCTGAGTTTCAGTATGAACTACCCCTATACGCAGCAGTGCTTCCGCAAGTGCAAGTTGCAGTTGAAGAGTACAATGTTGAAGTGGTGCTTTCTAAGCGTGACCTCGTGCAGTGGCCCTCCCTCGAGCCCGCCAAGAAAGCCATGCCTGCCGCAGTTGCTGCAGCCGGCTCCGCAGCCCCCCTTGCCCCCACCCCTGTCGCCCCGGCAGCTGCCGCCGCCAGTAGCACAGCAGCCTCCGAGCCCGCCGCCAGCGCAGCAGCCCCCCCCAAGGCGAAAGCCAAGAACTGGGATGCCCTCGAAGCGGAGCTGGACAGTGACGAGGAGGAGGACAAGCCCCAGGGAGAGGCGGCGCTTCAAGCGCTGTTCAGGCAGATCTACGAAAAGGCAGACCCCGACACGCGCCGGGCCATGGTGAAGTCCTTCCAGACCTCCGGCGGTACAGTGCTGAGCACGAATTGGGGGGAGGTGTCGGCCAAGAACTACGAGGAGGAGCGGCCGGCCCCAGATGGCGCCACCTGGAAGAAATACGACAAGTAAGCACCAGGAGAAGGATAGAAGGTATAGGGCAAGGCAGGGGGCGGGAGGGGGCTGCTTGGCTGGGTTGGTCTGCAGCGGCCATGGGTTGAGGTGGCAGCGCACGCCACGGCAAGGGCATGTCAGCAGACAAGCCACACACCGCCAAGCGACCAGCGATGGGCGCCACAGTGGCAGGTGCAGTGCAGCAGCATATACACACACAAGTACCCACCACTGCTTGTTGTCTGAAATGAACACTCTGTTGTCGGAAATGCACACTCTGACTCACGCGCATCTACACTTTGCTTCAGCTAAGCTAGCTTAGTTCAGTTTGAGAGCTGGTTTCTCCTCCATGCATTGAGATGCAACAGGAGCAACTGATCTGCAATTGTGCGCCTTGGACGGCGCGTGCATGACCCTTCGGTGTTGCCAACTAATGCACAGCTGTAGGGCTTGCGTGGGGGGCTGAAAAATGCAAATTGCCGCCAGCGAACCACACACAAAAATGTCAGGGCCCGGATGCACAATTTACAGCGATGCAAATGAATGCTTTGTACAATGTCATTGCAGCTGGCTTTGCTGCTGACAACCGCACCAGCTCCATCCCGCTCAGTAGCTTTCGAAACGTGGGCGTAACGGCAGTCAAAGGCTGCTCTCAAAATGAGCGAGGCTGGCAGCAATGGCGGCGCCTTGGATGTACTTCCTGGAAGTGATGGCGAGGTGTCTGTTCAAGCAATTGTGATTGGTATTCACAAGTTTGTCATTGACCAGTCTTTTGCTGAGTTTTTCCCTCCAGTATCTCGCCAGATGTACGCGTTTGAGTGCACGCTCACTGATGGAGTGTCTACTGTATGTGTTGCTGTGAAATGGTGTATGAATCACTCGTCAATCTTGCTCAATTGTACAGATGTGTGTTTTGCTACATCCCAGTATGAACTCATCTGTGGAGAGGGGTTCAATAACCCGCAATACGACTTTGGAGGTGGGTGTGGTGGAGTTTCATTTCAAACGGGCGTGAAACTCAAAACTGTGCCCCAACTAGCACTCCTCAAACCATGCGCAGATCAAATCCGTAAGAAGAATTAAATATTTGGCAGCCGATCGTTCTACAAACATCAACTGCGTGGTGACTGAAGCAACAGTTCAGCCATCATTGGGTGTCTGCCGGCAGCCAGTGCCAGCTGCAGCGACGGCCTACGCCGATGGCGTTTCGCTCACGCAGCCCATGATGGTACAACGGGGAAAGTTCCTGCCTCTGTTCGTGGACGATGACTTTTCGTCCATGCCGTGGTGGAACCAGGTGACTCAGGAGTCACTGGAGCCCATCGCAGACGGCTTTCGCCTTCCTGCCAGCGCCCCATGTATCGCCGACTGCCTCAGCATGGCCAGCGGAAACGCACCAGGGAAACGCATTGGTGCCGCTGCATCTAGCTTGCCCGGCCTGCAGCAGGGTGAAACGCTTCACAGCGAGGGACTGAAGGAGGGGGGGCGCTTCGGCCGCTTCACCCCCTACGCCCGCCTAATCAGCGCCAACCGGAACGCACCAGTGCTGTTCGGGCGACTAGTTGCTGTGTCACGCATCACCTGCTATGCCCGTCCAAGCACGTCCACAGACTGGCCTTTCAAGTTTCACTTTGTGCTCAAAGACGGCAGCTGCAGCATCAAGGTGGTGGTATGGAATGCTCAGGCCGCCAAGTTGCATCAAGCACTCAGCAGTACGCCACATGGAACACTGCTTGCACTGATCGGCTACCGGGTGAAGCAGTGGCACGGCCAGCTTGAAGTCGCGCTCAACACCACCCCTCCAAGCACCGTGTTCGTTGTTCCTGATTCTGCCGTGTGCCCCCCCGTGCAGGCAGCTGAGGGCGGAATCCCCACATCTTCCTCCTCCACCAGCGCGGGTGTGGAAAGCTCCGCTACAACACGGGAAAGTCGTGGAACCAAGCGCAACCGCAGCGGCAAAGCAGCGTCCAGCAGCAAATCAAACCGGAACAAACCAGAAGACGGCACCACGGCCTCTGCTGAACAAACTGAAGCTGCCAGCAGTACTGCAGCCCGAAAAGCAGCTAAGGTGCGTGCCATGCTGCAGAAGCTGGGCATGTGGAAGGGGGGTCACACAGTCGTTCTGGAGTCGGTGCTGGAAGACATTGGGCTTGGTGACTCACAGCATGGCACCACCGCTGCTCCCCAGCAGTGCAGTGGCGACGACTCCAGCAGTGACAGCGACGATGCTGGCAATACGTCCACCAGCTTGTTCTCACTGCAAGGAGGGAAGCTTGTTCTGAACACGCCATCCAATGACAACAAGGAGGTAGCGGCACCCCGGGCATCAAAAGCTGCCAGGAACAAGAAGCAGGAGCAAGAAGATGTTTCAAACGGAACGCCAACTGCAGGCGTTCCTCATTCCGAGCCTGGTGCAAGCACTGACTCAGCGGAGGCGCCGTCGTCTTTAACCACGCCAAGTGGCAGCAATGGCGAGCCCAGCCGATCCGGAGCGCCTACTGTGCAGCAGCAAATGCAAGAGGACATGACCAAGGTGTTGCAAAGCGCTCGCCCTGGCACCGCTGCCCCCCCCTCGCCAGCAAGGGTGGTGGCGGCGACGAAGCAGCACGCAGATGGGACCCCCTTTGACCCCCATAGCGTTGAGTGCATGGATGCACAGCAGGCCGCGGAGCGCTTTCCGCCGCTGCAGTTGCACCTCCGATCCATCGCTTCGTTGGTTTCTGAGCCTCCCTCGACACAGGAAGACGAGGTCACGAGTGATGCAGTGCCGTTGTTCAGCGTTGCAGGCAAGGTCGTGTACACTTCAACGGTGTTCCGGCAGGCACCACTGCTATCTGTGGATGAAGCTGCATCTGCTCCCAGCAGCACCACCGACGGCGACGCAGTGACACGTTCACGTGTTCCGGCTGCCACCTCTGCCCCAGGCCCCTGGCAGGCGTATCGGTGGGTGGATATACAGGAAGCCCCAGAGGGACCTTGCCTACGCATCAAGCTGGCCTGCAATTCCGCGGCAGACTCATTCCTGGGCTTGGCCCCAGGACAGTGCATTTGCATCACTCGGCTCAGCCTCGTGGCTCAAGCTGCAGCTGAGAACACAGCTGCGGCTGCCGGGAGTGCAACCGGAACACTCAGCACCTTCGCGTGCATGACTCCAGAGTCGCAGCTTTTCCACCAAGCGGCCATTCGGGATCTGATTGGTGTTCGGCGTTCCGCTGCTGAGGCGTTTGGCTTGCAGTTGCAGGCAGCAACCCCCCCTTCAACTAGCCCCCCAGCACTTGACAGGGACGAGGCAAGCGTCGATGATGATGAACCCGTCACAGATATGACGCCAGTGACAGCAGCACTGTCTCCACGAAAAACGCGAAGCGGAAGGGTCGTGGAGCCCCCATCAACCTCAACCCGAGGGGGGGGCAGTGTGCGAGCCCGGAAAGTCCAAGCATCTGCACAGAGACGACAAAAAGCCGATCTTGCAGTGGAGAAGAAGAAGAAGGAGTTGGATGAGCAAGCACACGACAAGGAAGCCCTAGTTACAGGGGATGAGGATACGCTGCTGTTCCGTGTGCTTGCATCAGCTGCAACCTCGCTGCAGGCCACTTCGCCGTTGCCTCCTGCTGACTCTGTACAGCCCTCGGCCACAGGACATGTAGTAGAAAGTACGCTGGGGTCTCTGGTTGAAGATGCAGCCGAGGCCCTGGACTTATTGGACTCCCGACACACAATCGAGGCTGCTGCAGCCGCCGCCGCATATGAGCGTGTAGGGGCAGTGGCACTGGCCATGGGCATTCAGCTGCCCCCCCCCAATGCAGCGCGGTACAGCGGAGCTCTGGGGGAGCTTGTGGACCTCCTGGCCACGCACGCTGCGGCGCTATGGGCCCACTGGGGGTTCTACAGCGGAGCGGGACGGGACCACGGGTGCATCATGTTGCAGTCTGGGCAAGTGGTTGAACTGAAACAAGAGATGAACGAAAACCAAGCAGCACCGTTCACGGGGCCAGCATCTGCAACAGCTGATGCTGTGCTTTTGCGTGTTCCAGTTGAAGTACTGCGTGTTCTGGCAGCTGCAGAGGAGGCGTGTGAGTCACTGGACACCCTACCCATGGTGCGGCTGGCAGCGCTTGCTGACCAGCTGGCATGGCAGCCCTCGCCACCACAAGGCGGAACAGAGTCGGAACAGCAACAGTGGTGGGCCACGCAGCACGAGCTGTCTGTTGCTGGGCAGGCACTTGCCCCAGCCTTCCTCAGTGGGGGGGTGAATCGGCCAGGAGGCGTCCTGTTCTCCCGCCAGCGATTAGCCGATGGGCACTTGCAGTTGGCGCCCCCAAGAGAGCTGCTCAATTTGCCGTTTCCCCACGGTGGGCCAACTGCCCAGCACGCATTTCTTGAAGCACAGCGGGCCTATCTGCGTGGTGTTCTGCCTGCTGTTCGCGCTGTGGCAGCGCTCCACGCCGCACAGACGTCATCTTCAACTGCAGGGGGCGGCTCGGAGTGTGCGTCCATGTGTCGTCCCTACTCCCTTCAACGCCTTGTGTCTATAGTTTGCTGTGCTCCGATTCTGTCAACGTTCCTGGAACACGAAAAACGCGTCGTTCACGGGGGCTTCACCGTGCTCAGCATCAGCGATCAAGCCAAGGCACAATTTGCAGCTGTCGCGGAGGTTGACATTGGTAGTCTTGGCATGTCGCGTGGCGACCACAGCACTGCAACTGGTCTGCCCCTTGTGACCCCTGCTCAATTGGCGCAGATCGTAGAGCAGTCGCCACTCGCAGTTGGTGAACGCCGTCGTGTTCTTGTTCGGGCTCAGCTTGTGGGCATGCATGCGCCCCCCGGTGAGACCGTTGGTGTCAGCTTTCAGCTGCAAAGCGGCTCACCCGGTGTTGCTGTTTCTGGTCAGGCAGCCTCTGCTACAGGTGCAGGTAATGCTGCAGCAGGGCTGACACCTGTGCCGCCACACAGCGCCCTGGTTGGCGACGCCACTGCGTCGGAAAGCGACTCGCTTCCCCCCACCCAAATCGACCCCGATGCCGAAATTGACTCAGAGGACGAGAGCAGTAGTGCCAGTCAAGACAGCACCCCCCCCCCTGCAGCTGCAGCTGATCCATCAGGGGGGGGGTTCCTTGCAGGGGTGGTGAGCTTCCTGTCTGGTGCCAACAGCAGTCTATGGGGGGCCCTTCGAGCCATAGCCCCCACGCCCCCCCCCCCCAGTGGGGGCAGCAGCGCCGCCAGGGGGGGGGGGTCAGCGCCTCCAGTGCAGCCGCACAAGTCTGCTGATGCCATTGCTTCCCCAACTCTGGGTGTGTCCCGTCGTACAAGGGGGGCACGTATGGCAGCTGCGGGGGGGGGTGATAGCACTAAAGGGGGGGGTAAACAGGCGCAGACCCCCCCGGCGACAGCACAGGCAGCACCATCCTCGCTTGCAGTGGGTAACGAGGAACACCTGAGCACGGTGTTCGTCACTGGCTTTGGGCGGTGTGCCCCTTTAACCCCCCTAGCAGCCTCCGTGGCCATTGCCGATGGCTGTGGTTTCTTAACCCTGTCAGGGGGAGTCTCACTGCTCGTGCCCCCCCTAGCGCCATTCCCGCGCCCCCAGGCTGCGCTGCTTGCCGTGATACCGCTGCAAGGTGCACGAGCAGTGCACTGTGTTCTGCCTTCCCGTGTTCCGTACAGCCCCGTGTTGACGTTGGATGCTGTGGACCTCGGCGTGCATTACAGCTTGACGCCTGAGGGCGAGCCGGAGGGGGGTATCGGCGCCCTTGCCCTGGAAGATGCTGTAGTGCCCGCCTCACGTGTGTGTCTGCAAAGTGAGCCATCCCCCGCCGGGGGCCCAGGGGGCTCAGGGGGGGCAACTTCCACGGCTGGCGCAAGCAGCACGCCAGTGCTTTCACAAGCGGCGCACGCGCTGGCTCCTGTTCGGGTGTCAGCTGCGCCTGTTCCGTCTTTTGCACACCATCTGTTGCATTTTCTGCCTGACGCTGTCCTGGCTAAGGTCGCGGGGGGGGGCTGCCAGGGACCCAAGGGGGGTCAGGGGGGCATCAGTCTCCTTCGTTTGGCCCACCTGAGCCAAATGTTCGACAGTCCATCCAGTGGTGTGCCAGAGATGGTGTTCTGTGTTCAGCTAGTGCAATGTGGCGCTGGGCGGGGCACCGTGGCTTACCTGGATGCAGCCTTTGAGCTGTAGGTGGAGTGTTTGCCGCTCTGTGCCTTGGAGCAGCTGGCGGCATGACCACCACCGCGGATGCGGCTAGCATGGTTTACGTTTTGGTAGTGCTCGAGCAAGATTTGAATTCATTTGAATATCCTGCACGCTGTCAAGCCAGCCCTGGAAACTTAAACAGGGGGGGCAGCAGCGGCAGCCGGCCCCGATGGAACACATTCGGAACACACACACGGCCACTGCAGGCACCACTGCAACTGCAGCACGAACCTTCATTGTGGGAGGGGCTCTGCCACTCTACGAAGCTCTGAGGCTTTGGGGCTTAGCAGACGGCAGGCGCCCAATGCTGATGCTGCGTTGAGCGTACGGTAACTACACTGTGCGAAGGGGGGGAGACACCAAGATAATAACGTCGCCACGAACAAAGAGCATGTCCATGTTCCGCTTGTGGGTCTGTGGAGGAGTGAGACACGACAGTGAGTGCAGCCTGCCACGCCACAGCAGTTGAGTGGCGACATACCTGCACCATGACTTCATCAGTTTCGGCGTCAACCTCATTGACGGTGTGCACTTCCTCAACATTTTGCAGCACAACGTTCAAGTGCTCATCATACGCCTGTATACGCTTGGAGTACGTGCATTATGAGGCGACGGTGCGCAAGCTGGGCACAGCTGTGGTGGAATCCTCGCACGCCAACGTACATGCAGCTTTCCGCGAAGAACTCGGTTGCCACGGCATTTGATTGTGACTACTTCGTCCAAACTGAGACGAACTAGATCCAAAGGCGTTTCTACAGCGCTTCCTGCTGCCATGGCGAGAGGTCTGCGGAAATCGAGAGCTTCACAAAGGGGGTACTGTGCTTGACACTCGCTGCAGATGCTCTGATATGATTGTGCAATGACAAATTCTTCTAAATGTTTTATACGTTCGTGTGAAGGTGATCCCGGCTGCTGATGCACTTGCAGGCCCCCAGCAAATTACTGGAATGCAGGGCTTCATTGAGTTTCAGCCCGTGCGGCCTGGGCAGCTGCGGCAGGCAGCTGATGCTGGCGTCTTCGCAGCTGAAGGCACTGCCAAGGTGGGTAGCTCAGTAAAGCAGCCTGTGCTTCAGCTGTCAATGTTGATACTGTGCAGATTCCCAGCGGGCAAGTGCTGACTTTGGATGACGTGCAAATACGGAGAGTGCAGCGGCGTGGAGGTGTGTAGCTTTCAGCGGGGCCTTTCCCCGACCGAACTTGAGGCACCATGAAACATCGCAGGTTATTCAAATGGTGGTCATGTACGACGAGTGGGCACTCCAGAAGGGGTGCTGTTTGAGTATGTCCCTCGAAAGTCCGCACATGCCAACGGCAGCTCGTCACACATTTCCCCAGTGCGCCGAAGCGAAACGCCCCTGCAACGCTACTCGCGCCTGTGTGCTGAAATGCAAGAATTGGCCTGTGATTTGTCGCTGTTGGGTGTTTCAGTGTCCCCGCTGCCTGACAGTGTGCACGTGAGTCCCCCGGCTGCGCCCAGCACTCAGCCATCTGCAGCTGCTGCCGCCTCTGGGTCCATGCCGCCGGCTGCACCGGAACAAACCCCCAGCGCAAAGCTTGTACAGTCTGTAGACCCACTGCGTGCCGAGCAAGCTCTGCTCCCAGATGTTGCAGCAGCGCTGCAAACGCTTCAGGACAACCTCCTATCGTGGGGCAGCCACGCAATCTCCGCCGCCGCCCAGAACAAGAACAAGAATAAGAACACACTTAGTGGTGTTCGAGGACGCGATGCACTGGAGTCCGCACGTGCCGCTGCCTTCCTTCCGGAGGTTGAGGTCCCAGAGCCCCGCTCCGCCGCGGCGTCGAGCCCCCATGCACCCCCATCAGGTTTTATTTCCCACGAAGAAGCTGCGGAGCTGGAAGCACACATTGCGCGGCTGGAAGCAAGGCTGTGGGGCGACACAGAGGATGACTCCGGTGTTCCGCTTGGAACACGCATTGTTGCACTTGAAGAGAAAGCACGCACTGCAGACCCCCAAGTGCTTGACTCTGCGACACAGCAAGCAAAGATATTTGCTGCCCAGCTGCAAGCCATGCCCAGTGGAGGGGGGGGTGCTGATGGGGAGGAGGGGGGGTTTACACACGCCCAGCTGGACGAGGCCCTGGACCTCTTGTTGAAGTGGGATGGTGTTCGGGCTGCACTGCCAGCCATGGTGACTCGCATGGAGTCACTGGCGGAGCTGCATGCAGCTGCGGCGCATTTCAAACACCGCCTGGAGTCGGTGGAGGCAACTGGTGCTGCACTGCACCGGGCTTTGTCTCAGAATGCCCTCGTGATGGCCAGCTTGAAGCAATCCCTGCAACAGACAGCGGATGTAGCGGCGGCCCACGGCAGTGGAAATGCCAGCGGAAGTGCCAGTGCCCCACCTGCCGAGTCAGCATCCAGCAGTGGGCCCACCCCGCCGAGGGAGCGAGCTGGGTCACAGGATAGCCACAGCAGTGGGGGCAGCAGCAGCAGCAGCAGCAGTGCAAGCAGCAGTGCATCTGACAAAAGCGCAAGCGACCAAGAGGACAAGTGAAAACTGTAGCAACAACAGGGCACTTCACCGTGCAGAGTGGCGGCGGCGGCGACAGCAGCAATACAATTCATTCAGCGAACCCACGTGTGGCTGCCCCCCCCTTTGTGCACGCGGACACACGCACACCAAAAGCCAAGAGCCAGCCATACATACGCCGCATCCCTCAAGCAGCCTTTTTGATTGCTTTTCCCTGGAATGTCTTCTTCACCTTCTTGGCGGTGGGGTCACTCGTCTTGGCGCGTTCCAGCACCTGCAGCAGGCTACTGACTCTGTTCCGCATGCGGGAATGGATGTAGGACTTGGCAGCCTTCAGGTGGTAGTTCAAGTACGTGCGGAAGGAGCTCACAAGTGTCACCGTGTTCTCCATTTTGTCGGGCGAGTCAGCGTGGGAAGGGAAGTAACTCAAGGTGAGATATCCAGTGAAGCCCTCGGTGCCCTCTGGAAGCAGCGGCAGCCGCGAGGAAGTGATCTCACGGGGGATGGTGGCACCAGTGCCCACCTCGCAGAAGTTCACGGTGGGGGCTGTCCCGATGGTGCGTTGCACTTCAGCAAACTGGGAACACACGATGCGCACGACTGCAGCGTCCGTGGAGTCAGGGAAGTGCAACCCAAAGCCGACAGTGACTCTATCTGCGCCTGGGCAGAAATACACGATCTCACTGCTGCGCAAACGTACAGCAAATGCCTTCGCCTGGGTGATGGTGCCCGCCAGAAGGGACTCCAGGAGATGCTGGAAGGGTGCGCCCACCACCTCCCGCTTGATGCGGGCAGCAGTGGCGATCACTGCATCGGCGTTGCCCGCCAGCTCCTCCCGATTCAGCTGCAGGGACACGGTGCTCGCGTCGCTGGCAGGCTGCAGGTGGCCGCCAAACGCTTTCTCAGCAGGACCAAAGGCGCCGGAACTGCGCAGAAAAAGCCATGCATACACACACTATGATAATGTAGGATGGGGTGTTAGGTATATTTAGGGTGGCTGCTGCATGGCCAGTATAGTGCACTGCAGTGCAGCCGGCGGAGCTGCCTGAAGCCTGCAAGTGCCCGCTGCAAAGAAAGCTGAACTCACTCGCGGATCTCTTTGACATAGGGTGCGCTCAACGCAATACTAGCGATGTGTGGAGCGTCCTTGTTGATGTTCAACATGATGGTTGTGTCTGCATAAAGTGTGTGCATGACGAAGTGCTTGGCGTGGTGAAATGCCGCAGCCAGCATGCCAATTTCAAGGCCGTACCATCAAAGTCGCCCACCACCATATGTGTATCCTTAGTGGGTGCATCCTCAGAGAAGAATTTTGTCACAAAGTCTTCCACGATGCGGTTTTGTGGCTCGAGAAATACCGTATTGCCAGACTGGCTACCAGCACCGCTGGCTGCCATAGCGTCAAGAGCTGTGTGTAAGCGAAACAGCCAATTGCGTGACGCATACACGGACATGCCAATGCGAAGAAGAACGACTGAAACTTAGAAATGCAACTGAATCGGCGCCGCAGCCGTTTGTGCTGGAACTGATGGTGGAGGGGGTGCTTGATTTTGAGACCAGTCAACGTGCAGGTTGGAACCTTGCACAAAGACAGACACAAGTGCTTCTATGAAGTACCTTCGACATGCAGTGGCGCTATTTTGATGTTTATTGTTGCTGTGGGCGGGCGTTTGTGCGATTGCGGCAGCCATGCCATCTCGCCACGTGAAACGAGTCCTGCGAGACAGCGGCCGGGCGGTCGATCAAAGCGATCATAAGTTAGACCCAAAGGATGATGCGGATGACACAGTGGCTGTGACCCATGGAATGGATGAGTCTGCTGCAGATCAGCCTCCACATGGCATTGCTTGGGAGGCTCATGTGTGGGCACCAGATGCTTCCACAGCGCTGCGGATGTTTCTTCTCCTTCGAATGACCGGTGCTATTTTTGCACCCATCATGGACTGCGATGAAACCTTCAACTACTGGGAGCCGCTTCATTATATGATGTATGGGCGTGGGTATCAGACTTGGGAGTATGCTCCCGAATTCGCGCTGAGGTCGTATGGGTACTTGCTGCCGCACGCAGCAGCAGCTTATGCGTCAGGTGCCGCCTTTGGCTTGAGCAAAACACACTCATTTGCTCTGCTGCGCGCTCTGCTTGCAGGGCTTACTGTAGCCTGCGAGATGTATTTGTATGCGGGCATCAAAAAGCGCTGCGGCAATGCACTTGGTGCGGCATACTTGTGGATCAGCCTTTTCTTGCCGGGGCTGTGGCACGCCGCCCCTGCGTTTATTCCCTCGGCGTTTGCAATGCAGTGCACAGCGCTGGCTTACGGCGCATTCTTGAGGGGAAAGCAGCAGTACCCACTGGCTGTGTTTATTGCTGCAGCTTCTGTGCTGCTTGGATGGCCGTTTGCAGGGCTGGTGTTTCTTCCAATGGGGCTCCACATTCTCGCAGCAGCTTGTTTGCAATGCGGGCAAACGCCAACAGCATGCACAGACTTGCTCAAGATTATGGCTGGCGGTGTTGCTGGTATTGTTCTTCCGGCGACTTACAGCTTCGTAGTCGATTCCTGGTTCTACGGGCGGCCAGTGTTGCCCGTTTGGAATATCATCAAATACAACGTGTTTGGGCAAGGCGGCGACGGCAGCGGCAGTGAATTATATGGCGTGGAACCTGCATCGTACTACCTGAAAAACCTGCTGTTGAACTTCAACATGGCCTTACCGCTTGCAGTTGCCGCACCGCTTGTGCTGCTTGCGCTGTTGGCAGCAAAAGCTGCAGGCGGCAGCACGGACGCCCGCTGGCCCAAATGGGTCAATGCAAACGGCACTGCTGCCAGCCTCGGCACCATTTGTGCAGCTGTATTCCTGTGGGTGGGCTTCATGACGTCCAACCCCCACAAGGAAGAACGCTTTTTGTTCCCAGTGTATGCGTTGCTGCCCCTCATGGCAGCCATGGGCCTGCGGGGGGGACTGCACTTGCTAGCCATTGCCCTAGAGAACTGCGGCTTGACATCCCCAACAGTCACAGTGCCCGCTATAGCTGGAGCGGAAGTGGGCGTGGCACGCTCCAAGCAACTATCAGCCCCGTCACGATGGGCAGAGCGGTGTATGGTGCTGCTTGTGTGCGGTGCAATGACACTGTTCCTGGGCCGAGCCGGAATACTGCACATGGCATATTCCGCACCCATGTCAGCATGGGCCCATGTGAGTCACATCACCCTGGGTGGATTTGTGAACACATACCCAGTATCCAAGCAGTTCAACATGCAAGTTCCGTTCTTTCCAATTGCCCTCGCAGCAACAATGGGCTGGCGACCCGAGGCATGGGCCCACCGTATCACTGCTCGAGATAATGCCACAGTTGAAGCAGCACGTGTTCTGGCCGGATGGGGCTCCCCCCCTCGTGGTGCAGCAGCCTGGCTCAGTGACTCAGCCATGGACTTACCATTCAAAGCTGTCCTGGCAGTAGGCATGAATTCCTCCACTGCTGCACGCCAGTGGGTGGCAGAAGCGTCCTTGCCGCACCAAGACCCCCTGCATGCGCCTGTTTCTGCCAAAGGCGTTACGCCGGAAACCGACCAACTCACGAGGCGGGGACACTCAGCGTATTACGGCGGGCGGGTGTGCGTTGGGAAGGAGTGGTATCGTGTGCCCAGCCATCACTTCACGCCAGGTGTGACGTCAGCGGGTCTCTCTTCGTTACCACCCAGAACAGGCATGCCACCCAGAACTACCGGAGGCCCCCTGCAGCTTGCATTTGTGCAGGGGGGCTTCGGGGGGCATCTGCCGCAGCTGTTCCTACACCCAGCCCTGGGGGGTTCTCATGCAAACGTGAGCGGTTTCAACGACCGAAACGCAGGAGACACCAGTGTGTTTGTGGATGTGGCCACGTGTGATCTGGTGGTGGACTTGCACTTGCCGGGTGCAGGAGCTGGGGTGAACGATGACGGCAGCACTGCAGAGCCCTGGTTCGCAGGGGCCACCAATGTGCCCCCTGATGTGGGGGTGGATGAGGTGGGTCGGCGCATGGCAAATGAGGGGGGGGTGGACCCCCCCCCCCATGCCGCAGGGGTGGTAGCGAATCACGAGTGGATCAGCATCTGGAGCGGCTGGTTCTTGGCTGCAGACCGTGCGCCTGCTTGGAGTCGCGCACTGTACGTCCCGTGGGTCAGCGAGCAGGCATGGCGTGAGGCTGACGCGTGGGTGCGCTACCGAGTCCTGGCTCGAAAGGACGTTGCACGTGCGTTGGCGCCGTACGCGCTGCAGGGCATGGTCATCCCAACATCTATTTAATTTTTGCACACAAATTTATTGAGAAGAGAGCATTGAAAAACACAGCAGATCACACGGAACAGGTACTCACTGCATCAGCGGCAGTAGCTCTTCAAGAAACGCCGACTGGCACTCCATGCTGGGAAAGTGACCCACCCCAGGCCCTAAATTCCGCACAGTTGCGTGCGGCACCAGGGCTTTGATAGAGTCAGGGGGTGTTTTCTTGTGACTCCTGTCGCCGCTGCCCCACAGACACGCCACAGGGATTGAGGCTGGCACGTTGGACACGGGCAGCTCATCTGCATACAGCGTGCCTTGCACTGCTGAAGCGAGACAAAAACACCCCCCTTCGTCCATGTTACAGTGGGCCTTGGTGGCCCACTGCGACGAGCGAGTGGTGCGTTTCGGGTCGTTCTTGGCTGAAGCCATGCGGAACCACTTGCCAGCAAACTGCCGTCGCAAGCAAAACATGGCACACTGGCCTAGATACGGTACAACAAGTGGCCTCGGAATGGTGTTATGGGCCCATGCCTTGAGGTGTTCTGGGCTGGGTGTTTGCGCCAGAAGCACGCCCTTGGTGATGTCAGGAAACGCTTTTGCAAACGCCAGGGCATACAGCCCAGGCAGGCAGGAGCCGTGCAGGATGACGCCTGCGGCAGTGTGCCCTGCTGCGGACAATGCAGTGTGTATTGCAACAGCTGTGCCCACGAAGTCGTGCGTGTGTCCAGCGGTTGGAATGGAAAATCCGAATCCAGGCAAGTCCAGGAGCACTGCTGTGCACCCAACAGCATCACATGCAGCCTGCGCTAGAGGCGTCATGTGCTCCACCACAGCAGGCCCGTCTGGAATGATGACCAGTGTGGGCGGTGGTGCCACCCCAGGGCATTGGGGGGGGCGACTTGCTGGGTGTAAGCAGCGGATTCGAATTGCGCCTTTTGAAGTTGGAAACAGCTTATCGTCTCCAGGCACCATGAGTCGGGGCGCACAGCAGTGATGCAGGCAAACATCCATGCAGCCTACATATTGATATAGGTTCACCGGGCCTTGTAGCCCGAACATGGCCACCTGAGCTGCGACAGAGATACAGGCGCCAGCGGCCGTGCAGGCAGTCAAGCTGCCCAGCGCCGGCATCTGCAGCCGGTACACAATACCACTAATGAGCAACATAGGGGCATATGCAGTTTGTGAATATAGCCCATGGTTCCAAAATGTAAAGTGCACGCACGCGAGCCCCAAGAGTATGCCATTGGACACGTCCCAAGGCTTGCCAGACATTGCGTGAATTGTGCTCATCACAGCAGTCCACACCAGCAGAAGGCTGCTCAGGAAAGCTGCACGCCCTTGCTCACTCCGCAACATGGAAAAAACTGTGTTGATTCCGACCAGCGCACCACCTGCGAAGAGCAGTTCTCTCACGACACCATCGTCCATCCTGCAGAGAAATCAGCAAGATTTTGCTCAGCACTGATCAAAACTTTCGCACTCTCCCCTCTGGAGTGTGCTGAGCTGGACTCTTGTTCCGTTCTTCACAAATCTACTCAGGCTGTGCCTCCTTCCAGGCGCCTCGCCCCCTTCTCGTGCTTGTCCGGTGTTGGGGCCTCTAAACCCATGGGCCTCTGCTGCATGATTCGATTGCAAACCAGGTGGCTTGGTTGAATACAGGCGTGGTAGCTTTTCATGGTCCGTCAATACACCTTTACTTGACTGACAATATGACATGATGCACGCTCTGTGAAAGAGCTGCATATGACGCCAGAACTGGCTGGAAATGTTTTTTAAGTTAAGGCCCCTCTCATGCACGCAGGCTAATCCCCTCGTATGAATCGCCGACGCTGGCTGTGGAGAAGAACGCACTGCAAACCACTCCAGCTGCAATGAGAGATGAGGGGCAAACTTGGCTCAGGGATTTGGGCAGTTCCCGCTGTAGCGTATTTAGTTGGGTTAGCTGCTTCGGATGCTGAGTTCCGTTTGAGTCTCTCACGCTTTCGACATGGCTGACCAGTATCAGAAAGTGCTTGAGCCAGGAATTCTTCCAAATGATGGTGGTGATTCTGATGGAGATGTCACCTCGTGAGTGCACGCATTGTGTGCAAGGCAGCTTTTCGGCTGCTGCCGTTGTCAAGAGGTGGAGGGAGAGTTGCCCTTAGTCGCCTGTATGAGCAAGCTTCGTAATGAAGTGTGGAGTGATGTGCACCTAGTTGTGTGTCTTATATCGCACTGTGCCTGTACCTTGTTGCCTGCCTCGCCTTCCACATCTGCAAGATGTCGAATGCGGAAGCTCACCTGAACCCTCACCTGACTGATGCTTCCCATGCAGAGAATATACGGAGGATGACTCCACATGGATCACTTGGTTTTGCAGCCTAAAAGGAAATGAGTTCTTCTGTGAAGTTGACGAGGCCTACATTCAGGATGATTTCAACTTGATTGGGCTATCATCGCAGGTAAGCTTTTTTCAGCAGCTCGGCGTCTCGAGGCATTCGATTTTTTTGTAATTCGCCGACAGCCTTGCCAATGTGCTTAGCACCATTGTATGTACAGGTTCCATACTATGAGTATGCTCTCGATACTATTCTGGATGTTCAAACACCTGCAGTTTTGACTGAGGAGCAGCAGCAGATGGTAGATTCTGCTGCAGAGCTTCTGTACGGCCTGATTCATGCTCGCTTCATTTTAACAAACAAGGGCCTGGACTCGATGGCAGAAAAATACGAAGAGGTCGATTTCGGTCGCTGTCATCGTGTCCTGTGCGACGGGCAGCCTGTTGTGCCAATGGGTCAGGCTGACGCTCCACGCAAATTCACGGTGTCCGTCTTCTGCCCTCGTTGCAACGACATATACTTCCCGAAGTCCTCCAGGCATGGCAATGTGGACGGTGCGTTTTTCGGAACCACATTTCCGCACCTGTTCTTCCTCATTTTCAAGGAGTTCCGGCCACCACCACCCAAAACCATCTACACGCCACGCATTTATGGCTTCAGGGTGTACAGAGGCCAGCTTGAGGACGACTCAGAGAAAGCAGAGGCAGAGGCAGCAGAGGGGGGCAGGCCGCACAATTACCAAGTGCGCCTGGCACCCCCCCCTGTACCAGGCACCCCCCTCGCTCCCGCTGACCCCACCCTGCCCCTCCCCGGCAGCCTGGCTGTCCCAGCAGCCCAGCGTGCCACAGCAGCCGCAGCTGTAGCCGTCGCCAGCGGCGGAAGTGGCTCCGTCATGCCTCACAACGACGAGGCTGCCCAACAGGCGTCTTGGCAAGCAGGCTATGACGCAGCTCTGCTGGCCTTAAGGGCAGCGCCCACCGGAAGCGGCGGCGACGGGCAGCCCCCCCCTCAACCAACCCAAGGGGCCCCCACGCCTCAAGAGGCGGTGCCTGCTTCACCACCCGTGTCCCCTTAGCGCAGCATTTGTAGATGTTTCAATTCAGCCTCCCATTTTCTGCAGCATAACCCCCTAGTTCTAGTCCCCCCCACAGGAGGCAAGCAGAGCAGAGACAGCACGCAAAGAAGAAATACAGGCTGGCAAGATATGCACAAATCATTTCGCAATTTCATACATTTGACACTTCATCGCCTCACATATGCCGTGGACGACGGGGGTCCCACCGGCTGAAGTGCACCCATGCGTCTGTAGCGCTCGACACACTTCGTGCCTCAAGCTGCAGCGATCCGCCTTACACGCAGTGCTGGTATGGACCTTAGTCCAGCTTCACGTTTTCACGGATCCACTCGGAGGTGATGCTCTTGGGGCGCTCAATGGGGAAGCCTAGGGCGCGGTCCCAGAACAGCTGAGACAGAACACCCAGGGCACGGGACACGCCGAAAAGCACGGTGTAGTAGTTGTGCTCAGTCATGCCGTAGTGCACCAGCAGCACTCCGGAGTGTGCGTCGACATTGGGCCAGGGGTTGGCGGTCTTGCCGTGCTTAGTGAGCACGTCGGGCACCACCTCGTACAGTTCCGACACCACCTTGAACAAGGGGTCCTCAGGCAGGTGCTTCTGCGCAAACTCACGCTGGCAGGTGTACCGGGGGTCGGTCTTGCGCAGCACAGCGTGGCCGTAGCCAGGAATGACCTTGCCGGCATTCAGCGTGTCCCAGCTGAACTGCTCGATGGTCTGCTTGTTCACCTCCAGGCCCTTGGAGTCGAATTCCGCCTTGAGGTCCTTCACCCAGCCCAGGACCTCTTGGTTGGCCAGCCCATGAAGGGGACCCGCCAGGCCGCACATGCCAGCAGCAAAGGACAGGTAGGCGTCGGAGAGCGCGGAGCCGACCAGGTGGGTGGCGTGCGCAGACACGTTTCCGCCCTCGTGGTCAGAGTGGATGGTCAGGTACAGGCGCATGAGTTCATCAAACTGGGGGTCGTTGAAGCCCAGCATCTTGGCGAAGTTGGCCGAGTAGTCCAGGGAGCTGTCATAATCCGCGATGCTGCCGTCGTGGAAGGTGTTGCGGTAGATGAGGGCGGCGACACGGGGCAGCTTGGCCACCACGTCCAGCACATCCTCCATGGTGTGCTCCCAGTACGTGCTCTTGTGCACGCCGTCAGCGTACGCCTGGGCGAATTTAGATTCAGTCTGCAGACCCACCACGGCAGCAGAAAATTGAGACATGGGGTGCATTTCCTTGGGGAAAGCCTTAATCATGCTCTCCACGTGGGCGGGGATGGATGATCGCTTGTGCAGCTCCTCGGTCACACTGGCGGCTTGAGCAGCAGTAGGAATTTCGCCAGTCAGCAGCAGCCACAGCAGACCCTCGGGCAGGGGCTCAGCGCCACCAGCAGCAGTGGGCAACTGTTTTTGCAGCTCAGGGATGGTGTAGCCACGGAAGCGGATTCCCTGCATCCAAATTCGCATGAGTGTGACGTGGGCAATGCAATGAGCGCAACACGCCAAGCCGCAAAGACTTTGCCTGCTGCGTCTGGCATGAAGAACTCACCTCCTCAGAGTCCAACAAAGATGTTTCCCAGACCATCGCTTTGATGCCACGGGCACCGCCCAAAGCCTGCAATAAAACATGTGAGCGCGTGATACGGGGAGCGGAATTCCAGTCGCGTCTGATGCGGTCGCTTTGGAACAAATTCCGACAAGCAATCATACAAAATGCATGAAGCCAGACATCAAGTACATATTGTAAGTCATGCAGCTGCTGAATTGTGGTCAACTCAACGCTGGGAGATGCCACCGCCAGCTATCACACGAAAGCTCAAATGCACTGCCTCACCTGGCCGACGGTGTACTCGCCCAGGCTCTTGTCAGAGTACTTGGCCTTCAAGTCCTTCATCTCGGCCTGCTTCACTGGCACAAGCTCGTGCAGACGTTCCGTAAGGGAGGCAGCACTGCTCATGGCGCGTGCGGCGGGAGTCATCATCTGCGGCAATTGAAGGCATGTCAGCAAGCTTTCGAAGGCGGCGCGATATTGCACGTACCGCGCTGAAAGCGCGAGATGCGCTCTGCATGTTCTTTGCCAACATAGTGAATATGTTTATCACAGCATGTCACAAGATACCTGGTGCAAATTTTGTGGGAACGATACGTTTGCTACCTTCAATTCCAAGCGTACCACCTGAGTGCCTTTCAAGCAGATCCCCCCTTGCAAGGACATATCACCCCCAAGCCATCCTAGCCTGCGCCACGCTGTCACACCACAGCAGCTCTCCATAATTGTATTGCAATTGCTTCTCGCCACCCAGAGCCGCCTACCGTGACTCTGCGTTGTCGGTTCCCCTGGTGGGGCGCTCCCGAATCCCCGCCGCGAACTTGGGTGTGGGGGGGGCGACGTCGCCCGCCTCGGGGTCCAGCGAAGCAGCCAGCTCCGCCAGTGCACCAGGCTGCAGCGCGGCACCCTCCCCCTTGGCCATTGCTGCAGCGTGCGCCGCCAGAGTGGCTAGTTGCGCCTGCGTGTCGGCGCCCTTGGCAGCCTCCCACACGGCTGGGTCCAGGTTGTACAGCTCGTCACGCAGGGCGCTCTGGGCCGCCTCATCCCCAGCAGCCTCGTGCACGCGCGCCAACAGATCATGCAGGTACACGGCAGCCCGCACATCCACCGATGCAATGTGCGCCAGCACGGCGTCCCGCTCCACGGCACGGGAGACTCGTGTCTCAGTCAGCTGCTTCACGCCGTCGTACACAGTGTCCAGGGTGGCCACGTTCTGGTGGTACTCCTCCTCCGCCCTGTCAGCGGCGTCCTCGTCGGCGATTTGTGCCTGCCGGGCAACATCGTCATTGTACTCCTTGGTGCGGAAAATGCCCTGGTCCACTGCCATGCTCTGGGCGCGCGTGAGGGTGTAGTACTCTACCATTTCAGGGGCCACCTGCGGCAGGGGGTCCTCCGGCGCCATGTAGTTCCACTCGCGCCAGTCCTTGAGGTAGCTGTCGTAGTCCACCTCCTCAAGGGTTTTGGCGTGTTGGTCGGCGTGGCGGGAAGCCACTTGGCCATAAGACAGTGCCTGGGTGCGCAGGTAGGCCATTTCATCCACGGACAGGTCGCGCAGGTGGCGGGCGGGGCTGCCAGTCCACAGTTGGCCAGCGGGGATCTCAGTGCCCTGGGGGACCACGCAGCCAGCATCAACAAAAGAGTCCTTTCCGACCTTCACACCAGCGCCCAGGCGGGCGCCCATGCCGATCATAGCTCCATCATCAATTGTGACGGAGTCCAGATGTGCGCCGGGTGCTGCATCGAGCTGAGTGAACGACGGGCGACGCACGGGCAAACACAATTCCGCAGGTGCGCTGCTAGACGTACCGATCACAACGTCATCACCGATTGTAGAGCCTGATCCAGAGACAGAATTGACAAGGGTAACATTGTCTTGGACGTTTGTGTTGCGGCCAATTTTCACTGGGCCCTTGTCGCCTGCAGTACATTGACTGAGCCAAGGCACGCTGAAAGGACCGGCAGCAAGCTCTCACCTCGAACGACAGCGCCGTAGTACACTCCACTCAGCTCGCCTACAGTGACATCTCCAACTACAGATGCACTTTGTGCAAGAAATATGTGGTTACCGTGCTGCAGTGCCTTGCCTTTCATGGCTGTGACGCGAGTGGAGGGCACAACTGCGAAGGCACGCCTGTGTCAAATTCCGAAGCACTGAGTCGAGGGCAAACAACTCACGGCGCTCGATATAAGCCTCCTTGCCCTGCAGGGAGACACCCACACTATCCACCCATTGTCCTACGGTGCGTGCAAGCCTGCCCAAGGCGCGCACAGCAACATCGTGTGATGTAGCCATAGTGTTTGGTCACGAAGTAACAGCTGAGGTCCAGCAGCAGCCCTTGCCCGTCAGCGCAGGCGCAGCAAATGTGTAAGGTTATGATTTTGCTAGGATCTGCTCTTGAAAAGCTGGGCAGCATGTTGTGCTGATCAGAAGCATGGACATGATGGAGGGGTGCTGGACATGCAGACACATGGAAGTCCGAAAGCGCCTCCACATCGACGGTAGGGGGGGTCGCTTCAATAGCTCTAGGCTAAATTGGCCTGCAGCTGGCTGGGCACGGGGTGATCAGACAAACCGGAACTAAATAAATTACCAAGAGTTCTTGCAGCATGTGTCGCAAGCTGGCTGCGCGCATACAACTAAATTTTAAGTGCTGAGCTAATGCGCTGCATGAATGCAAGCTGTCAACCCACCACTTGAGCTTGGCCATTATTTGAGGCCACCAAGGGAATCAAATACACCTTCACTGATATTGTGTGTCGCTTTTAAAAGTTTTGAACGCTTTGGCAACTGCAAAGTTGGCTTCCACTGACTGTTTGTGACGTTTTGGCAGCCGCAAGGAGTCAAAAACTTTTCAGAGGCAAAATCCGCAATGGAGAAGTTCTTGGAGTTAGACCCTCAACAGCTGAATCAGCTGCGAGAAGATTTTTTTGAATATGATGGTCTAACTGTGCAACAATTCGTCGCAGCAATGATGAGATTACATCCAGCACACAGCAAAGAGGAGAAGCTCCAGCTTGTCCATCAACTCGCAGACCTCTTTGCCCAGGTGGACATCAATGGAGATGGCACCATGGAATTTGATGAATTCACACTGTTCTTCATCAGTGCTGGTAAGCGAAAGTGCTTGTAACCAGTGCTTGCCATTGCAACACCTGTGCATCTTGTGTCCTCAGGAATGACAAAGAATGAATTCAAGCCCAGACTGTCCTACAGCTTCAAGCAGCATGGGCGATATGAATTTAACACCCCCCACCCGCGGACAATTTCAAAGATCAAGTTCATTCCGGAACTGCAAAAGCTGGTGAGCCTTTTCCACTTGACACGTTGGCTTCACTGTTTCACTTGCAAGCACCTGCACAGATTGCCCTGGATTCGAAGTCTGGTGACATTTTGGTGTACAACCCTGCTGTGCCAAATTTGAGCCATGGCATGCGCCTAGTCTGCACAGTGAATGTGAATGACCCAGCTACTGACGAGCAGGGAGCGTTCGCAACTGACCTTGTGTTCATCCCAGAGTACTGCGTGATTGCTGTGACAGTGACCTCATTCAAGATCATCATCTACGATGCAGCTCAACTTGTTCCTGGTAAAAAATACTTCGATAAGCTGTATCACATCAAAATATCGCAGGAAGCAGAAAGACTTGGGCGTGCAAGCGGTGAAGCAATTGAAGTCAAAGACCGCAACGGCGTCGTCCGCATGGATGCTCCGCCACAAATTGAAGACGTGTTGATATCATTGGAGTGTGAAATGAAGCTGATTCTCAGCAAACACTGCTCCACCCCCCAGCAAGTGATCGCATGGCACCACAAGCAGCTTGAGCTGCTCACAGCAGCGGCTGAGAGCTGCGTGTATAGGTGGACACTGGGCGTCGAGTCGCATGGCTGGAGAGGCAAAACAGCAACACTGAATCCATGTGGGGTGCTCAATGGGCACACAGATTGTGTGACTTCTATTCTGTATGTGCCGCTGACAAACCCGCTGCAGGCTTACTCAAGCCTGCACTCCGCCAAGGGAGTCAGTCCAGTTATTGCGTCCCTGCAGCCAGGTGCATCAAAAGGTGGAACCGGAAATGCCCTGAGTGACCTCGTTGTAACAGCAGGGGTCGACCATCGTTTCTGCGTATATCGCTGGGGGGACAGGGGCGTGAACCGCTTATGCAACAAAATTGAACACACCAAGGCCATCACTCAGTTGGCCTTTCTCCCCCAAAGCTTCCTCATCCTCAGTGCTGGTCTTGACCATTTTGTGCAAGTGTGGGATTTGAACTTGGATGATGGCTCGCCGGTGTTTCGATTGGACAATCACGACGGAGGAGTGCGTGCCATGCAAGTCTTGCCTGGGCGCGAGCAAATAGTCACAATGGATGCCAACGGCACATTCAGGTGGTGGACTGTTACGAATGGCTTTGGTCAGAACAGCAGCGACCGCCTCATTCAGCAGTTCACAATTGAATCCTCCTCTCTGGAGCCGTACCCTGCCAGGGCGCTTGCGTGCATTCCGAAGCTGGGCGACATGGAGATGTGGGTTCGTGGACACCCCATGGGGCCAACTGGAGATCGATTTGGGCGACACCATGACGTGATCGATCTTGCTACCACAGGGGATGACGAGTTGGTGCAGCTGGATGCGCTTGCCGTTCAGCGGGCGGCAGAGGCCACAGCGCTGGCAGCGGGGGCAGCCGCCACCAGCAGCAACAAAATCGACACGACGGCCAAGAAAGACCTTCGTCTGCGCTCTGTGAATGACATGCAGGATGCGGTCATGGTAGGCTGTGGAGCAGTCATATGTTGCGGGCCCAGATTCAAGTGCTTCGAGTTGATGCGCACCACTGACTCCAGATCAGACCCAAGCGCTGTGGCGTTTTCCCTTGTGACCTGCGAAGTGTACTGCATTGTTGACAGCGATCTCAAAGTATTTGATGCACTCACTGGGACGCCAAAACGCCTGTACAAGAACGTCCTGGGTGCAAACATCACCGCAATGAGGATGGACGGAGGCGGGCGCAAGATGCTCCTGGGAACTGCAACTGGACGCTCCACGGTACTGAACGCGTACACAGGCTGTATGATCAACGATATGCCCATGCATTCCCATGAAGTGACTGTGGTGATGTCCAACCACCACGACAATGTCGTCATCACCATGGGACGGGATGGCTGCATCAGAATGAACGATGAGCTGTATGAGGGAGAAGACGACTCTGATGCATCAGATGCCGATGATGAGGTTGCACCAGGAGCTGCAGCTGCTCAGAACACATACGAAGCTAGAGCTGCGTTCTTGCTTGCTCAAGAAGCAGCTGCAATGCCAGTGAAGGACACTGAGCGGGGCGTGACAGAGGTGAATCTGGAAAGTGAGGGGGGCTCCCGAGCAATGATCCTACGGGAGATCGTAGACGCTCACGACGGAACGCAGCTACTTGCTGGTGCGTTTTCATACGAACAGTCATATGTTGCATCTGGCTGCTTCCTGGGGCGAGTTCGCCTGTGGGACTTCAGCAGCTGTGCTTTCATGGGGGAGGGTGTTGGGCACACAAGCTCCATTGTGGCCGTAGCGTTTTTGACGCCATACCAGGCACTGGCCAGTGCTGACTCCAGTGGTATGATATGCATCTGGGACTGCACACGCAAGCCCAAGCCGCTCCCGCGCCTTAACTGCCTGGCATGTATCGGCTTGGGTGAGCTGCAAGCCAGAGCACAGAGGGTGAAATTGGCGTCAAGAGCAGCTAGCCAACCAAACCCCAAGGGCAGGGAGCGCTCTTCTTCCATTGTATCCACATCACTGATCGAAAGTGGTGGGCATGACATCAACGAAGCCTCCGATGGTCTCGCTTGCATGACCACACTGCACGTGCACGGGCAGGACGTTGCCCCTGTGTTGTGCGTGGGCACTGATGCAGGCGACTGCTTCATGCTGCAAGTAGACTCCCTGCTTCAAGGTCTAGCAAGGCGTCTGCCAGAGACAGGCTTGATACCAGAGAGGGAAGATTATTTGCCAGGTCGTCGAAATTTGCAGCGGTCGGCAGGGGGGCGCCCGGCTCCAAACATCGTTCGTCTGCGAAAAGAAGCTGCTGAGCATTCGATAGATGCCAGAACAGCTCTTACATCAGCCTCATCTGGAACATGCTCTCGTGCACATGTTCCATCTTCGAATCAAGCCGGCAGAACTGCAGCTGAAGCGCAGAAAGCCATTGATCTGCCCCAGGCGGCATGCGAGCGCGCTGGGCAGTTCCAGACCATTGCATCATGGAAAGTTGTGGATGGAGCAGCCTTGCGTTCCTTGCATGGTAGTGTAGACTCTGATTTGCCCACACTGTTCTGCGTGGATGCCATCGGCGGCCTCAGTGTGTTCTCGTTGGACCCTTCAGAGTCCGGCAACATTGGTGATTTGCTGTGCTACCTGCACACGTCAGTGGCGACTGCAAAAGCACCCCCCCGGGATGAATGGCACTTCCCTCTAGACCCCTTGGGTCAAGAGCGGCGTCACATGGCTGAGGCTGCGGAGTTATTGGAGGAAGTGCTGGCACTGGATGAGGAGCCTGACTCGGCGGGCGACGACAGCGGAGAGGAGCTGGAGCAACCCAGCGCTGATGCCCCCCCCCCACAAAGCAGCATCGAAGTGGACTCATTTGGCAGCCAATGGGAAGACATTGAGTATGTGGCGTCCCGCCCTGGGACCGCCAGCACCACGGCCACGGCGCTGCTGGGCATGAGCACACTGCGGAAAATGAAGGCAGCACAGGAGTCCATGCAGGCAGCTGCAGACGAGTCACAATCCAAGGGCAACCTCATGAAAGTGGACACCTCTGAAGAAGAAGCGGCCATGGACAAGCTCTACCTGCGAGCGAAAGCGGTGAAGGCTGCTGGTCAGCTACTGAGCACACGCACCACCAGAGCAATGCACGCGGAACACAGAGACAGCGCTTCTGACATTGCTGGTGATAGATCGACGTATCCGCCACCGGATATTGTGAAGCAGCAAGCTGCAGCAGAGCGCAAACGAGTGTTTGCGCAGTATCTTTTGGAGGCAGTAACATGGGAAGTTTCTGAGGCCAGCCTGCTGAAAACGGCCATTCGGGAGAATCAGGAGGCCCAAATGAGAATTATTGCTGAGGAGGCATTTGGAAAGTCTGCACAACAAACTGTGGAGGAACAAAACCGGCTTGTTCTCGACCAGGAGCCAAGAGACGGGGATAGCTCCGACGACGACTCAGTTGCGTCAGGGGTTACCCACGCGAATCTACTGGAGATTCAAGCCCTTGAGGCTGCAGAGGCAGAAGAGCAGGAGGCTGCTGCAAATGTGAGCGCTGTGCGTGGGCGCAGGGGTGCATCTGAGAGCAAGGCTGGCAATATCATCGACTTCATTCGCCAGCGCCAGCAAGCAGACGGTGAGATTGGGCAGCAGCCAAAGCTGGAACACGATAGCTTGATCGGGACACGCTTGGGGCGCGTGAATACGACACGACAGTCCATGGCGCAGTGCACCTCTTCAGCTGCCCGGGCACGAGGCATTATCGAAATGAGTGAAACGCTTGACGATTTCGAACCAGAAGTGCTGAAGTTGTACTATCCCGAGCTAGTGCAGGCTGCAAAACACATGAAACAGGGACCGACCTCTGAAAAGCCCACTTTCAACCCAACTGATCAAATGAGCTTCGACCGTATTTGCTCGAAAACAGACGAAGCTATTCGCCAGGACAGCAAAGTACGGCGAGCTGCCAGCAGCAGCTACAAGCAGGCGAAATTGGCGCTGCACCGCCAGGCAGCACCCAACTACACAAAGCAGATGATGTCTACCCCCCCCAAGAAGATCCAGCCATTCATGTCGGCCAGGAGCCCCATTTTGAGACAGTCTGGCGCGAGTTCCATGGCTTCGCCCCCCATTCAGCTGCCCCGGGGCAAACACACAACCCGCTCTGACATGATGGCTGGAATGGACAGTGTGATTTCTGCAGCGCGAGCAGCACGCCGCTCACCACCCAGCGGAGGAGCCACATACAGCACACACACATCCTTGACGTGGGCAGTTGCTGTGACACCTGTACAAGTGCCTGCTCTTCCGGTCACCCCCCTGAGCGTTGGCCATGCAGCGCTGCCAGCTACTCCGAGCCCTTCAGAAAAGGCACCATTGACTGTGCCTGCCTCAGATGCTACGAGCCAGCAAAGTGATACTCCTCGCTCCACACTACGAAACGAGGGCACTCCACATTCACTGCCAGCACGCACTGCATCTAAGCTGAACACTGCCTCTTGGGACCTCACTCACAACATCGCAATATCAGCTGCAGCAATGGAATCCGCACAAACACCTGACGCGAGATCCAAGCTCATCCAGGCCGCGTACAACGATTCATTCATACCCGACGACACAGCTGTGAAGCAGAAGCTGAAGCGTTTGAAGGAGCTGGGCACCTCACGCTTCGACTTCAACAAGCGCGGCCGCAACGCTGCTGAGGTGTATCGCAGTGTAGACACGGGGCAGCTGTTTGAATTTGCAGAAAAAGAGGTGCATCTTGACAGCACACAGAACAGGCGCGCAGGTGCCCGGGTCCAAAAGCACTTAGCTCAGGCAGCCGGGGTGTACCGCTCTGCAGAAGACGAGCTGGATGCTGAAAAATCGCCCTCAAAAGCTGTTGACCCTGCAGAAGTTGCAGGAGCAATCAAGCTGCTGGACACAGAGACGGTGATGAGTGCTGTTACAGACGCACGCAAGCTGTTCCGCTCTTCAGCACAGCGCATTGCTGCTCGGGCCAAGGCTGTGCGAGATATGCAGGACCAAATGCGGCGAGAGCATGAAGGCTCCGCTGCTGGGAAATTGAGCCAAGACCGCCTCAATGGCAGAAAATTGTCCAAGAAGATTCGCTTTGGAAGCTATTTGAAAAAGGATGTGGACTTTTTCAAGCGTCTGTTCAAGCAGATGGACGCTGACGGCGACGGGCAACTCACACTGCACGAGCTGCTAACAAGCGAAATGCTCGCAGAGCACCCTCGCATGCGGCGACACTTCACCTCTATGTTCGAAGCAGTGGACACAGATAACAGCGGCGCCCTCTCCCTGGAGGAAGTGGTGCCCATTCTCTTTCCAGCTGCAGACCACGACACACAGGAGGAGATCTGCGCGTTCTCACGATACCAAGAGCCCCCCCCGCCACCCCCCACCAAAAAGAAGCTGACCTTCGCACCAGCAATTGTAGCCAAGTTGCGGTTGCTGTTTAAGCTGCTGGATGCTGACGGCAATGGGTCTATTTCCCTGCAGGAAATCGAGGAGGGGGTGCAAGAGGCACGCATGGCCTACGCCTCCAAAGCAGCCAACGCAGAATTGGGCGTGCCCACCGGCCACCAGCTGGCCCCCATGCTGGATGACGCACAGAGAGAAATCGCCATTGAGATTGCCCGCCAGGAGGCCATTGCTCGAGCCAAAGCCGAAGCGGCGGCCGAGGCGGCGGCATTTGAGGCTGAGCAGGAAGCCGCCGCCAAGGCCGCGCACAGACGGGCAGCTGCAGAGGCCGCTGCGAGAGCACCCCTCACAAAACAGCCTGCACGCAGCACTGCACCTCGTGTAGCTGCAGAGGAGCCC
>Ga0307982_1000437_pt1 | contig 33025 bp, 11 predicted proteins | sample OrgLakmetagen989_FD_201847 | JGI IMG/M metagenome (GOLD analysis project Ga0307982, IMG submission 201847) | Saline water microbial communities from Organic Lake, Antarctica - #989 | ecosystem: Environmental > Aquatic > Non-marine Saline and Alkaline > Saline | place: Antarctica: Organic Lake...
TGGCACCGCACATGCCCGTATCGCAAACCCTGCGCCAAGCCGCTCAAGTGATGTTTTGCGTGCAGCATCAACGGGCAGTTGGCTTTCCCACAGTGCGCCCCCTGGACCATTTCAAGGTCACGTCAAGTTTCAGTCAGGCAGCTCGACGAGCACAGCAGGCACCAAGGGGTGCGCAAGCTTCACCGATTGATTCCGCTCGCAGCGCCGCGTCTGACTGGCTGGACGAAGCCCGGGGCATCAAGTCATTTGAAGCCCCTGAGTCTGCCAGGTCCAACAGCAGTGCACACAGCCGTATGTCTGTCGGAGCTGAAAGCAAAGCTGACCGCAACAGTGATACAACAGGACAACTATCCGGGCGTTCTGCAACAAGTGCAGGTGGGCTCTCGGAACCCCGTTCAGTCAGCGGCAGCAGACGTCAAGGAAGCAAGGGGCAGTCACGTGCAGCTGCTGGTCCTGAGAGAGCCCGTGCGAAGGACGGCACCATCGTTGAGCTTGTTGGCAGCATTAAGCACATGCGTGTGCCTGTTGTCGCTCGGCGCCTGGGAACGCACCGGTACGCCGTAGTGGATGCGGCTGATGTGGGGGAGACGCTGGGCGTGTTACTGCAGTGTTTGCGCCTGGCTATAGAGACTGCCACTGCCAGCACTCTTGCACTCCGTCACAGCATGGTTGCTTGGGGGGGACTGGCTCCGGTTTTGGGGGCGCAGCTTTCACTGCCAGCCACCAGCGGTGACTGGAGCGTGGGTGTTTCAGCTGCTGCAGGCCGCTGCATGCGACTAGGTTTGTCTATTTCCGACGCTGGCGTGGTATCAGCTGCAGCCGTTTCATCGTTGCGACTGGCTCAGTCCCATCCAAGCCTTGCCCGGCAGCTGTACCTGACAGGTGCAATGGGGGTCATGCTACGATGGACGGGTGCTCTGCTTCACGCAAGGGTAGTTGCATGCGCTGTGACAGACCTTGCTCAGCAAAAAGCCCGGCTGCTGCCTTTGCTGCTGAAGCGAAAAGAAGATGAAAACTCTACTGCACCCGAAATGTCGCCGGGCAGCTCACCAGCCCACACGCCCTCGTCTGGGGGGCAGCACAACAAGCATTTCGCCTTTGGCGCTGCTACTGCCCACATCACCACACCGCAGCCCTCTGTAGTTGGTGTACCGCAACTCCTGCATGTGCCCCATCAAAGCCCAGTCCTTGAGCCAGTCCCTCTGGTGCAAGGGGTTATTGCAGGGATGGTATTGCCACTTCAGACCCACAGAGCACTGCTCAACACTCTGTGGTGTATTTCCGAGGCCACTGCAGGACCGCTGGCACCATGGCTGCTGTCCAACTGCAGTCAGCTAAGTCAGGACCAGCTGCAGGCGCTGCATGCCACGTCCGCAGCTGGGGCAGCGAAGCTGGCTGTGCGACTGGCTGCAGCGTCACAGAGCGCACAGTCCAAAGAGGACACACACAAGCAGCTGCGAAACAGACTGGCTGAGTCAGCAATGCTTCCTCAGCTCAAGGACAGCGTCAAGTGTTTACTGTGGTGCGTGCAGCACCTGCACGCCAGGCACCTGCAGAATGCCAAACCAAGCCAGGCTGAAAATGAGCAAGGAGCCCGAGGCATGTCTGTGGGCAGCCTGCCCATTTTCGACCAAGTTGCAGCCAGCCGTGCTTCTGTGCTGCCCTTGGTGAGCTTGATTCGCAATATCTTGCATATACTGTGGTCAATCACCCTGCGGGGCACCCGCAGTGACATATGGCTGTTCGCCACCGCGCAGGCAGCAAACACTGGCTTCAAGACAGGGCAGGTGCCTGCTGCACATGATTTTGGCGCAGTGGAGGCTTCACAAGCTGCAAATGCCTTGACGGCATCTGCTCTTGGGCGCCTGTTGCTGCCGTCGCTGTTGATGCGGGTCATACTGCTGGGCGATGCCTTGCCTATGGGAGATAGAGTCACTGCCCTGAGGTTTCTACACGTGCTTGTTGCACTGCAGCCTGTGAATACGCGGCGCCAGCTTGTCAGCGAGGCAGCAAAGCGGCCTGAATTTGCTCAAGGACTCATTCCCACAGTCGTGCTTGAACAGGAAGCGGTCTTGGAGTTTCTCACCTTGCACATTCTGCAGCTCTGCCCTGCCACAACCAGCACTGTTGAGCAGCAGATGACCTCTGCGGCACAGAGCACAGTCCAAACAGCAGTGGAGCAGGCAGCCAGGCATACCATGCACTTGCATGAGGGGCTCACCCCAGCGCTGTTGCGAGCCTCCCATCTTGTTGCGCAAGCCCACGCCGTGGAAGATGCAGCGGAGGCCGCTCGCCAGCGACGACACGCCGCTGAATCAAACATGGGGCAGCGGCAGCGGCAGCGGCGGCTTTCAGCTCTGTCAGTGAGCAGTAGCCAGCCTGGGAAAGCAATAACCCGGGGAAGTTTTACAATGGGTGGAGCCGACACGGCGGGTCCAACTATGCGCTCTCCATCGCGTGTCCAGGGCAATGTTGACGAATCTCGCACAGTTTCAATGGCTGCTGATAGCTCCGCGTCTCCGCACTCACAAACTGTCCAGCAAGACTCAGCTGCCCCTCAAAGGACCAACCGGCGGTTTGATTCGGATAGAAACCAGCACTCTGTGTTGCACGAGTACACAGCAGCTAGCGACCCGGCTGATGGTGCCGAAGCATCGTGGCTCCGGTTGGCGCAGACCCCGGATCAGCCTGCAGAGGCAGCTGGGGTGCTGGCGGTGCATATGAGGCCAGCTGCACTGCAACAAGTGGCAGCTCTGGCTGTTGCGCTTTGTAGTGCAGATGATGGTGCTTACCGCGTGTCCATGGCTGGGGGCCTCACGGTGCTCTTGCCGCTTCTGGCCGCCACGCATTGTGTCAGCACTGCACTGCAACTCCTGCGCTGTGTGCGTCTGCTGGTTGACGTGGCACAAGAGCAGCACAAGATCACAGGGGAAGCTGTGGGTATGCTGCTGGCCTTGATGGGCACCAAGTTGCACTCCAAGGTGCGGGCTCTGGCCGCAGACATTATTCGCGCCCTCAGCCACCATCCTCAAGTGGGCTCGCATGTGTACTCGGCAGAACTGCGCGCCAAATCCAAGACATGGCGAGAAGACATGAGCAAGCACCTCGGCTTGCAGGTATATCGTGCTGTGGCTCTGGACAGGGGGAGCATTTTGGCTACCCACGCCCAGCTTCCAAAGTCAGCCAGCGCCCACCTGGATGCGCTTTTTGAGTCAGACCCATCCATGCACGTGCTGCGGGAAGCCAAGAGCATGATTCAAGTGCGCGGTGGTGATAGTACTCAGGTTAGCCGCGGAGCCTCGAAGCTTGAGGATGCGCTGGAAAGTGCTCAGCTGCAAGCAATCGACGCCAAAGCCGCAGCTAACATCTCAAAGCGCTACAGTATCGCCCCCGGTGGCAGTATCCATGCACAAAGTGCATCCAGAGGAAGCATGCGCGTGTTGAACCACGTGCCTAGCACCCCTCTCCTGGTGCGCTCAAGCATTCAGGGCTCAGCAGCCAGCGGCAGCGTCGTGCAGTATCTGCGGTCCAAGCAAGGCCAGCACCCGCTATCCATGACAGACAAGCAAGCCAGGCTCATGCATAACTCATCAGTGGACCAGCTGCTGCAGCGCCCGAGCTCGGTGCTTGCTCGCCCAGCCACGGCGTCGCACCTGGCCGAGCACAGAGCCTGGGCGACAGGCGGCCAGGCAGCATCTGGGAGCATGCAACATGGCGAGGTGCTGCACAGTCCGGTGCGCACACCACAGCTGCGTACCAGGGGGAGCAATGCAGCAGCCCTTGACGGGGACAGCCCCGGTCCCTCCGATTCCGACGAGCTTCGACAGACGCAGTCACTTACCGGCAGCATCGGCGACGCGCCTCACTTCAGCCCCCTTCGCAACACACCTGGCCACCGACCCAACACGTCTCACGGTTTTTCGACAAAGCTCCGCGCTGGCGTGACAGCCATGGCATTCACTACCCAGCTCGGAGGGGGGCAGGGGGCCCAGGAGGTGGATGATGGGCCAGTGCGAGACCAGCGGCTGCCGGAGCTCCTGCAGCGCATGCGGCTGCCCATGATGGCACCAAAGGACAAAGCGGAGAGCAAGGCGGCCGACGCAGCAGGCAAGACCGCTGTGGAGCTGTTGACACTGACACCCGATGCTCTAGCCAGGCACTGGGGTGCCCTGCCTCCATCGCTGCTGCGACACAGCGGCGGACAACCCCTGGACAGCGCGGTATTAGTCACGGCACGATACGTGCAGCGTTTCATTTTGCAGCAGGCCCCAGTGGCAGATGGTGCAACAGGTGGCGCCATGCACGATGAGATTGAGCCAGCTTGGCAACGAAGCAGAAAGCGTATAGTGCGGGTATTTGAGCCACAGCACAGCACCGCAGCTGACCAAGGGACAGCCGATTTGCTGCTGAAATCCAACCAGGCAGCACTGGAGGTTCTTCAGCAGCGCTTCAGGCAATCCAGAGGGACTGTCCATGCATGGCGCCGTGGGGAGCGTGCATGGCTTGCCCGCCATGATAGCACCATGCTGCCGTTGCCTGTCGTGGTTGCCAGCAGTTTGTGGCGGGAGGGGGAGCAGTCCATGCTGCCTGTGCGAGTCACGCCCACCGGCACCAGGCACAGCCTGCCAGCGTCCAGCATCGTCCAGCTGATTGCACACGTCCCCCAGCTGCAGCTGCATACACTGCACTTGGATGACTTGTTGGCCATGCCGCCGCCAGCCCCCCCCGCAACTTTGACCCAGGCCGGCATATGGGCGTTTGCAGACGCCGAATTACCCCCCATGCAATGCGCCCCCACCCATGTGCCCCCAGGTGAAAGCGGCCGGGCGACAAAACGGCGCGCCAGGGCCTCAACAGGCGCACCCACCCGCTCTGCCCTGCACGTTCCAGTGCATATTCCACTGCACGCTGCCCCAAGCACACGCCACGCCACGCTACAGGGAATGCTGACTCGCGCTGTGCTGGCGCTGGCCAAGGAAGTGCAAACAGATGTGCGACTAGGCGTGCAGCATGCGGTGGGGATGGTGTCGTCTGCTGCATTCAGCGGCGTGCAGCTGGACCGGGCTGGCCGACCCCAGGCACGCGGCATGGGCTTAAGCTCCATTGCCGCACTGGCCCGAGCCGACGTGCTTGCTAGCCGCACGATCAGCCGCTTGCCGTCGCACCCCTTTCAGCGAGATGCTTCATTCGCCTCCGGTGTGGGCCCTACGCCCTTCCTGGGGCAGCATGCACCTGAAGGCGGGCACTTGACAGTACCCCCACAGCAACGGGAGCTGAATGCTGCTGCGTGGAGGGGGCTGTTGAACCTCGCGGGGCCCCGTGGCACTGCCGTTGCTTTCAGCAGCTTGTTCCAGTGGCATGTGCAGTTCTTGGAAAGCGCTGCTCGCCATCGCTCCGGGCATCTTTGCAGCCAGCTACAGCAGCTCTACCAGCAACGAGCTGTGCAGCGCAGTCGCGAGTCTGCTGTTTCGGCCTTCGGGGCTACAGGAGGAGGGGGAGCTTCCAGGCAAGCCCCCAGGCAAGGCGTCACTGTGGCACACCTCATGCAAGAAATCCATGGAGATTTGCCCGCAGTGTCGCTGGCTGATGATGGCAGGGGGGGGCGTATTGGCGGAAAGCGCGCGGGAAAGCGCACCCTGCCAAGGCTGCAAGTGCCGGGTCAGTCGGAGTCAGCCCCCCGTGCTCCCGCTGCTGTGCTTCCCGACGACGCCAACCAGGCCTTGCAGCTTGTGCGGGAGGCATATGCAGCTGCTGGGCGCACTCTACAAGCTCTAAAACACACCGTGCTGCGCATGACTGGCACAGAGGAACTTGTGTTTCGACCGCTGCCTGCCACAGAGCCCATATCAGCCTTGCAATCGCCGTCAAATGCAGCCGAAGCGCACGCCCTGCAGCTGAGGCAAGCCATCTTGGTGGCTGGAGCTGCTGCACAATCACAAAGCACTGGGGCAGCATTCGCTGCAGACATGGCTCAAGCTGCATGCGACGCAACAGCCGCCTTGAGTGCGCCGCAAGTGGATGTGCTGCGGATTGCGGCAGCCGCGCACACGCCCCTGCCGCTGGCCCTAACAGTGTCTCTGGATGATTTTTTGGACACAATGCAAGCAAGAGTGCAGCCCTTGGTGACACATGTGCAGCAATTGGGCTCTCCTGGGCACTTGAACCTGCTTCCGCTGCTGTTTGCCTTCTCGCAGATTAGAACACAGAACACGTTTGCCAGCGCTGCCAGTGGTTTTTTCGCTGACAAAGTTGAAGCATTTGAACTCGGAAATGCCCCGGGGAGATCAAGCAGTCACGCCGATATGCGTCTGGTGCAGCCGCGGGTATACAGTGGCGACGCTTCCCCAGATGGGGGCCTGCCCTCTGGGACACCCGTGATGGGACCGCTGTCACCGCCGCAGCGTGCAATGCAGCCGAATAACTCAGGATTTGGTACAGGGGTGGGAGGGTTCGATTTGCACTTGGCCCCCAGCGGCGACGGCCGGGACATCACGCTTGGCGAGGCCGCAGCGATGCCTGAGGCCGCCACATCAGCAAGCCTCCCTGCAGACTGGTGGGGATCCCTGCCGCCGGGGCTGAGACTGCACCATGGTGAGCCCCCGTCCGTGCACGCAGCACTTGTGGCGGCCTCTTTGCAGGGCGCAGATGTGGCCCCCTGCGCAGAAGACGGCTTGCCCGTGGCCGCTCACTTGCTGGCGGTTGACCGGGACCTGCGTCTGTGCAAGCCAGGTGGCAGACAGCCGCATGGCCTCTCGGGTGCAAGAAATACAGACGAGCGCTCAAAGAACACTCTTCTGGCTGCCCAGCAAGTTCAAGGTACCAAGCAGCTGCAGCTGCAGCTGTTGGCACGGTACGGTAGAAGCCACCTCGGGGTGACCACGGTGCCTGTGGGTGGCGAACTGTCCAGTAACCATTCTGATGGGCACCCTGCCCTCTCCATGTTACACTGCAACTTGCTGCCAAGCTTGCATTCATCGGAAAGTCAAGACAGTGTTGTGTCAGACATTTGGTCCCTGAGTGATGTGCTGTCACTGCAGCTGCCCACCCATCTGCATACCGTCCACCAGCAAGCCCTGGTGCAATGTGTAGCACGAAGGCCACATGTGGGCGAAGATGCCGCTGTGTCGTGGTTGCGAAGTGTCCATAGCACGCCCATTGTACCGGAGGCAGACATGTTCCGCAGTGAACCAGAACAGAGGCAAGCACCTCTGCTGGAGCGGCTGTGCGGAGAGCAGGCGTCTCCCGAACACTCAGCAGCTGGTCAACAGCACAGCCTTGTGTCGACTTTCTACGGCAGGTCCATCGTCATGGGTCGACTTTTCCGGGGGAATTTGGCAGACGAGTTCGGGGGCACTGAATCGGCAGCTCCTCATTCAGAGGGCATGGTGCGTGGCGGTGCACTGGTAAGAGCAGATAGTAGCCCCAACGTGCTGCTGACTGCACAGCACACTCCCAGCGGGATCCGCCACCCAGAAACGCGGATGACAGCAATGCCGGCCACAGAAACAGTGAGCACGTGGGTGTTTCCTCGCTGGCTGCGGCGCTGGAAGATCACTCTGGCGACTGCCCCAGAGGGGGGGGTGGATGTGCAGCGGGCCACTGCACCCGAGCGCTGCCCGCCAGCGCACAGCCGGCAGCGCCTGTCAGTGACTGCTGCGCCCAAGGCAGGGGGCCTGTCAGCAGTGCACTACACAGAAGAAGTCTCAGAGCCCTTGCGCGCATTCATGCCTCGAGTGCGCTTGTCTGAGGACCGCTCGCTGCTGCCGCGCAAAGAAGTGCTCTCCGCCGCTGCAAGGCTGGACTGGGGGCAGATCATGCGCAGGCCGGGGGCAAAAGGAGACCTGGAGGCCGCTCTGCCGCCTGGGGACAGTGTTGAGGCAGTTGCGGTGCACTTCAATGCGGAGCACCCCCGCATGTCACAGCTGTTCTTTTTGTACTCGTCACTGCACCTGGGGGATGCCTTTTCAGTGAGAGAAGCCGAGTTCATGCAGCTGTGCATTGATGCCCGGCTGGTGGGGGGACGTAGCCCCACTCTCACCGCGCAAGAAGCCAAAAGCTTATATGCGAGCACTGTGACAGACTGGATGACTGAGAGTACCCAGGCGGCATCCCTTCGAAGCCCGGTGGCTAGGCGGCAGCTTCACAGTGCCAGTCGATGGGAATTCTGTGAGCTGATATTAAGACTGGCTGCGTGCAGCCACCAAGAGCTACTATCATCAGAGGCATTTGGCCTGGGGCGGGCGCTGTCTGCGCTGGTGGTGCGACTGCGCCGCTGCAGCCGAGTGTCCCTGTGGCAGGGCCATCCCGAAGAGTTTTTCCAGCGCTTCGCTGGGCCGTGGTACCGCAGCAATCGGCTATACGCGGCATTTGTGGGGGACACACTGCTGCAGCATGACCAGCTCATATCGCTCCTACACCGCATGTTTGCTGCCCCACAGACCCTGCAGGTGGCACCGGGGAACGGCCGCCTGAGCGCCACGGCAGCCACTGCTGTGCTGACGCTACAGCCCGACGAGGACATGCCTGTGCTCATGTCTCTGCCTGGCTGGCTGAGCCTCGTGCATGCTTTGAACCTGGTGCGTGAGGGCAGCTTTGACCTTCGGGCAGCTGTGCTGTGCTTCATGTATTCAAAAACCACATGCTCCGACTGGAGTGACGTGCACACGTGGCAAGAGCGCACCCACTTGACAGCAGTTGACTTTGCCGAGGCGCTGTGCCGTGTGGCCGACCTGTACCCACTGCCGACAGAGAGCGACGTGGCACGGGTGGGCATGGGCAGCGCCTTGGAGTTCTGGCGACGGACTGACAGTGCCGGCGGCAGCGCCCAGAAGTACGGCGGGGCGTCTACAGGCCTAGGGGCCTCGGAGCTTGCTGAGGCCGCTGGGCGGATCGGGACTGCGGCAGCGGCCCGCTGGGAATCCAGCCGCATGCAGCCGCTGCAACACAGGCTCCAGTACTTCCTGGAGCTGCTAGCCCACAGGGCAGAGCGCCGATTGGCTCGCAGTGCGAAACTAGCTGCGCGCTAACTCCCCATAAAGCTTCGTACTGCTTGAGTTTGAATTCAATAATGTTTCAAAGGTTCACTGAGCCGCAGCATCTGCGATGGGGTTTGCGTGAATGACGACACTATTCAAAGCTATGGGGTCCACAGGTTTGAACTTTTTGCCTTTCACGGGAGCTGTACGAATGGAGTGTGACTGATAGCGTGCACGGCTGCGTCAAGTTCAGTTTCGAAGTGGTCGACCGTGGCTCACCTGACTCCATTTTGTCCAGAACCTCAAACCCGTGAATGACGCGCCCAATAGCAGTGTACTGTTCATCCAGCTGCGACTGCCTTGAATATGTAATGAAGAACTGAGAGGCGTTTGTGTCCTTGCCAGTGTTAGCCATGGACACTGCGCAAATCCGCGCCGTGGAGTGCAGCGCTTATGGAGCAGCGATGTTCCTACATACCCACACCCCGCCTATCATGCTTCAACTCTGTGGAAAATTCGTCCGCAATTGGGTTATCTTCGCCCAAGATGCTCTCTCCACCCTTGCCCTTATTGGTCGGGTCGCCGCCTCTGCGATCAATCACTAGTGAGGCTGAGCTTGCTCAAATTTTTATCAAGGCTCATGCAGGCAAAACACCCACTGGATCAGAAAACCCGCAATATTTCTATGGAAAAGTGTACCGTTGTAGTAATTTGTTGCACAGAGGGCTAGAAAGTTCTGCGTGATGATGCTTGTTGTGAAGAAAAGGCGTGAGCTGGCGCAGACACCCACCTCGCAATTTTGCTTCGCAATGCCACACTCCAGTTCAATCTTGATATCCCCAAGCGATGTTTCAAGTGTAACACTCTGTAAATGTGCAATCCTGAGCAAAATCGTCTGCACAACCTTTCGAAGCACTCACCATGGTTGCTGCTGCGAAGTTGTCTAACTCTAAACAAAAAGCTGTGATGCGATCTGCAGGGTATAGACAATATAAGAGCAAAAGTGAATTGGGTTTACTGATATTTATGTAACTGTTATGTGTGTAATGTATTTTCTTGCGACATCAACTCGACCGAGCTCGAGGCACGCAATCCCTTGACCCCACTCAGAGAGGGGGGTATGCAGGATATCAAAACTGTCATGCATTGTAGCGTCTCCTTGCAAGTAAGGTCCGCAGCCCATTGACCCCACACAGGGGGGTATGTAGGGCGGTGAAACTACCGCAGTGAGTGTTGCCGCCGATTTTATGTAACTTCACAGCTTTCACTGTTTTTCTTGTGTGGTATTGGTGTCAGCCCCTCCCCCCTCCTGCAGCAGCAGGAGATGATACGGTGGCAGACCGCTTGTGGCCCACTGACCCACGAAACAACGATTTCCTCCGCTTCCTCCAGGTGGGTGTGGGTTGCTTGTCGTCTTCTTGTGCTTGGTCGTCCCCTGGGGTCACTGTGATGGCTGTGTCGGCGCCAGCGTCATTGGATTCGCTGGCACCTGCCGTGGGCTTAGCAGCCCCCGATTCTTTGGCGGGAGAACGAGTCACAATGGACCGTACGAGGGGGTTCATAACCATTGCATTCTGGGCGGATTTTCCTGCAGAGGTTCGAATCTGTGGCAATTCAAAGCCTTGCTTGCTGTCAGCTTCCTTGCCTGTTGCCAGCCTGTGTCCAGAGGTCAGCGTGCCCTGCACCCGGTTTTGGCGAAGACTGCTCACCTCAGCAACCTTGGTTGCTGCACGGGGCTTTGGGGTTGGGGACTGTAGCTCTCTGCTGGAGCCTGGCGTGAGGCCACGCTTCATGAGGGCGGCGATGCCTGTGCGGCCTCCAGCTGAAGTCTTCAACACGTGCGAAGTAGACACGTCATCGGGGGGGTACACCACATGGAACACCAGGAACAACAGCACCCCAATGTTCAACATCAGCAGCAGCACCGTCATGATGCTGGAGACGCTGTCTGCCTCCTCCCGTGTCAAGCCCGCTGCGCCAGAGGCATCAACCTCCTCCGTCTGTAGGTCAGCAGTGCCCAGCAAGCTCATGGACAGGACCAACGTCAGCAGCGCTGTGCCCAGGGAAATTAGTTCCAGGTTATTGGCCATGGCGGATTCGTAGGGGAGGAATGCGACAGTCAGGAAGAACGACGCGCCCACCACCAGAATGGCGCTCATGAGCTGCAGCCCGGGGTCAGACACCAACTGTGCACAGGCAACTAGCAGGAATTTGCGCAGCAGCAGGATTTGCATCTCCCACATGTACATGCCGTCGTCGAACGAGTACCCATCGTATAGAAATGAGAACTGAGACACCATGGCGGGATCGTTCAGGCGGGCGCGGTTGGAGTATAAAATGTACCCGAAGAGGAGGGGAGCGCCTACGCCGCCTGCCAGCATGAGCACGGTGCCGATGATGACCATAGTTTGGTGCTCGCTGGATCCGCACGTCACGCGCAGGTCAGCCCGCAGATACTGCTCTCCCTCCACTTCCACAGTGCATGAAAACGCAGCCATGGTCGCACGAACAAACGAGGAGTAGGACAGGAACAGCAGGAACACCACGGGGGGCACGTAGCTGCCCGAGAAGAAGCGCTGCAGAGTCATCAAGCGCTCAGGCGGGACAAATGCAGCAGCGCACCGTTTCCGGGCAACAGCTGCCCAGCGCTGGAGCAGGGGGGTTCTGGCTTGCAGTGCGGCGCGCGCAGCATGGGAAGGGCGCCTGCTTCCAAACTCAGCCACGGCGAGCTTGGATCCAGTAGATGCCGCTCGCAGGGCTTGTTTGTCGGGTGTGCTGGTGCTGACTGCAGCTGCTGGAGAGTGGCGAACCACCAGCTTCATGCGCTGTCCACACCTGGAGAACCACAGCGCAGCTGCAAGCTGGACAATGACTGCAATGGCGGCCAGAATGAAAGGGCTGGCAATGGCCAGGTAGTACCCTGTGCCAAAGTCAGGAAACAGGCAGCTGAATTGGGGCAGCTGCGACACACTGCCGGAAGCAATGGACGTCACCCCGAAGAAAGACCGCACCAGTTGCAGGCCTTCCAATTGCAGAAGTGACTGGACGGAAAGCAGCTGCACGTGAGAAAGCAGCACGCGAATCATGACCTTCTGGGAAGAGGTGTCTCCAAACTCGTGGAAAATAGTCACGTACCCCAGAATCCCAATGATCCCAGCGAGGGTGACAGCTGCGAGCGCCCAAGTTCCCTCAGGGCTCAAGCACTGAATGCAATTCGACCCGTCTCGAACATACCCATGGCCAGAGTCAGAGTCACACACGCCACAAAGCGGGCCAGTGTATCCTTCTGCGCATGTCATGGCCAGGTTGTCACTGTCAATGATGCAGGTGGACGGAAGCCAGCACGGGTAAACAGCCGTTTGTGTATTCTGGAGGAGAGAGGACACCTTCAGCATGTACACTGAGTCCTGCAAACCGCGCTCTGCTGACACCAGGACACCATCCTGCAGGAGGCTCAAGCTGCCATTGCTCGCCAGGGTGCTGGAGTTTGCCTGCAGACTGCCCCTTCGCACAGCTGCCAGCAGCTCATGCGACGGCAACCCAGGCGGGGCCTTTGCCTGCCACTCTGTCGCCCGGGCCAGCTGCGGGAAGAAGTAACCAGCCTCCAATGCAAGCCCCGTGGAGGAGCAGCGCACGCCTCGGCTGGGGCAAGAGATGCAGCGCGTGGCGCCCCGGGCCAGAACCAGCTGAGAGGCGCCTGAAGCACCGGCGGAGCGCTGGTCGGGCAGCAGCAAAGGCGCGCTGAACGATCCGTCAAAGCAGGACAGACACAGCCCCAAGCCGGTGGTGGGTGCGTGCAGGCCCAGCTGGCAGGCGAAGCACCTGTCTGCCCCGCCGGCTGATGTATCACTGCCCGCTCCCGTTCCAGCCACGGCGGCTCCTGCCGGGCACTGCAGACACCGCGAGCTTTGGTCGCGCGCTGAGGCAGTGCCGGGGTCACATGCGCCACATGAGCCCGACGCCAGCAAGCCACTGCCTGCCTCACATGGGAGCAGCTGCGCCTTCAAGGTAATGGCAGGCACATTATCCGCCCCCAGTCCGCTCAGCTGCAGCCGGATCGACGAGACTGACCCGGCGGAAGCTCTGAGCAACATGCCTGTAAGCACGGCTACACCCGTGACGGGGTCCACTGGAAATGAGGTGCTCCCCCCAATATCCAAATTTTCCATTGTGCTGAAGACCTCCACCTTCAAGGATGCAGCTTTGGCGGCTGATCCCCCCTGCACCTGCAAAACAGGGACCCCTGCCGAATCCACTACCTGCACGATAGGTGCCGCTGACTGTGGCACTGTGGAGCCGGGTGCAATGTTGATCGCCAGTGAGAACTCGGCTTGGGTGCCTGGCAATGCCGCTGCGGGAGCTCCCTGGCTGCTGAACAACCTGAGCATGGCGGGGGGCAGCTGCACACCCGCTTCTGCGTCACTGGCAGCTAGTTGCTGCAGATGGGAGGGCAGGGGCTCCACTGTGACATCGCCGTTCACTTGCTCTATGATCGATTGCGGCTGCACCTGACCGCTCCACAGTAGATTTGCCAACATACTCCCCGCCACCGCACCGTCGGCGCTGCCACTTTGTGCATGGCGCGGGGCAAGCACGCGCCGCGAAGGGCCCTGCAGTGACACACGATTGCTGCGCAGCCGAGAGCCTGGTAGCTGCATGGATGTACGTCCAAGGAGCTTTTCGGCCTGGGAGCTCTGCAGGATGCCGCCGATTGCAGGCCCACGTGTGTATGCCCCCAATGCAGCCCTGACCCCCTGAAGACAAGCCGCATTTGGAAACCCTTCGCCTGTGGAGACCAGGCCACCAGAGGGGTTGTCAGTAACGCTGGTGTTGCGTACTAGTGTCAGGGAGCAGGTGCCGCCGCCAGTCCGCACCGCCCCAATGAACGCACCCGTCAACCCCTGTTGCAGACTGTCGCTGACTGCAGCGACAGTAAGCCCTGTGGCTGTTTCACCCCCATCACATGCAGAGGCACCGTTGCTGCCTGGGGGGGGCATAGAGGCGCAGTTCCCAGCGATGACTGAGTCAGACGTGATCAGACTGCACGTCGGGCACACTGCAATGGCGGCAGCAGCTGTCTGCGCGGAATTCAGAGTCAGGTCTGTGCCTACTACATACATGGAACAAGACTGGTCCAGCGACACTGCACCCCCCACTGTTGCTGAGTTGCGGGTAAAGGCTGAGTTGCCTTCAGCCTGTACAACCACAGACGAGAATGAGCAAGCTAAGCCGCCACCAGCCCCCTGGGCAGAGTTGAAAGCAACGAACAAATCGTCAACAAGCACCACTTTGAGCGTAGCAGCTGCTGCACTAACTGCTGTGTCGCCCCCTGCTGCTGGCGCTGCCAGCCAGGGAGCGAGTGCCCGCAGGGCGGTGGTGCCATTGGTAGGATGCTGCTGCAATAATCGTGCGGCTACAATGGCCAGTGAGCTGGCAGCAGCTGCATTGCTTGGCGCTGCGCTGGAGAAATACAGCGCGCCACCACTCATGCCTGCAGAGTTGCCGCTAAACACAGCAAACCCCTGAAAGAGCACAGTCAGACCCGTTGCTGCTGCCAGGCTGATTGCACCTCCACTGCCGCTGGAGGCGCTGTTGCAGCTCGCTAGCATATCGCGCACATGTGTGCTCGCTGGAAGGTCAAGGGACAATCCGCCTCCGCTGCCGCCGGCTTTGTTCCCCCGTACGGCCACTGACCGCAGAGAAACGGTGTCGGAGGTGATGAAAGCCCCACCGCCGCCGCTGCCGACTGCGACATTATTCACAAACGAGCTGTGGTTCAAGAAGACTTGTGATAGAAGGCTGGCAATGCCTCCCCCACGGGAGGCTGTGTTGCGGCTCAAGCACACACCAGCCCCGTCCAACGTTGAAGTCAGGAAGAACAGCCCGCCGCCCTCAGCCGAAGCTTGATTTGCCTCCATTGAAACCAGCACCGGGCTATCACGACAAGCAGCGGTAGATTGTTCAGCTGCAACAGTGCATTGTCCAGCAGAACTGCCTGCTGCGTGCAAGTGCCGCCACTCATCGGCAGCCGATGTCAGCCGGGCGCCATCCATTGCTTCAGTGTGTGTCACTCGCCAGATGCTGCGCTCAAAAAAGCCGCCTCCTCCCCGGACAGCGGAATTGCCAATGACGTGCAAGTGCACTGTATTGCGTTTGCTTGCAATGGATATCTGGCTTTGGCTGGTGCTGTACATAGCACCCCCAGCAACAGCTGTGTTCCCACCCAGAACAAGCGGAGATACACTTGCGTTCGGATCATTGCCAACGGTGACAATGTGGACTGCTGAGGCATCTGCAATGTGCAGAGCCCCGCCCAACTGGGCGCAGCCGCCAACAACGGCATGTGTGGAGCCGTCCAGCTCAAACCGCGCAGTGGATTCAGCGGAGAGTGACAAGAACCCCCCGCGATTGATGTCAGACAAACCTGGGCCTGCACACGCATCCGACTGACGAGCTCCAAAGAGGTCACTGGCCCACTCGCGAATAGCCTGCGTCGTCAGCGGCTGCCTGGCGGTTGGGTATGCCACCGATGGGGCCAGGGCAGACGCTGCAGCTGAGCCCACTGCGACAAGACTGCCTGTGAAATTCAGCCTGGCTGCTTCAGTGCCAAAGATACTTCCACCAATTGCAGCACTCATGCCAAGAGATACGATACTGCTCAAGGTCACAGGCGCAGACGACACACGGAGCACCCCCCCTTCTAACGCTCGCGGCTGTGCTGACCCCCCCCCCACAAACGTGCAACGATCCAGCTGCAGCGATGAGTTGCCATTCATGTGAATCATGCTTTGCGTCGTGGCTGCCCCCTGCACGGCTGGCTGGTGGACAAATAGGGAGTCTTGCACCTTTGCTCCTGCCGCCGCAAGCCACAGCAGTGCCTCTGGTGCAGCCAGCACACAGCTGCTCAAGCCTGCCCCCATGGCCTGCACATCAATCAGCTTCACTGCGCTGGATGAGTTGAGCACAATATGCTCAAGGGAGGTCGCCTCCCGGCCCAAGGTGACGCGCATGGGGTCAATGGGGCCAAGGTCTGTCAATTCCACCTGGGCCTGCTGCAGCGGAATGAGCCACCCGTCCCAGTTCAACAGGCCCTGGCACGCTGGCAGCAGTGCTGCAGCAGAGAAGTTCAAGCGCTGTTCCCCCGCTAGGGCAACCGCCATGTGGAAGGCGCCAGCTGGGAACCACAGCGAGGCCCCGTTCGAGGTCGAGTCGCCGGGGAGAATCATTGGCACGGGCCCGTAAAGCACTTCTCCAGCGGTGCACAGCGCGTACACTGCATTGCTGGTCAGCTTGGCGCTTGACTTGAGCAGAGCTTGCACTATCTCGTCAGCGCCTGCCGGCATGCCAGCCACAAGCAGTGGGGTGAGCAAGGGTACCCAGCGCTCTGCCGAGCCAGCAACGGCGCTGGGCCAGCTTGGCGGCAGCTGTGGCAGGAATGAATCCCGCATGAACTCCAGGCCCGTGATTTGCACAGGGGCGTCGTTGAATGCGTTCAGGGTGCTGGCAGCAGCAAGTGCGCCCACCTTGTACTGGGCAGGGGCAAGACTGATTACCCCCCCGTCGGGAGCGTTGGACACTGCTGCCTGGATGGTGATGCAGGGCGCGCTCTTGCTGCCACAACAGCCCCCTGTGCTCACAGATGTCGTGTTGGGGTCCACATACCACGTAGATACTGCGTTCTCCCCAGCACACAAGTCCGGTGTTCCGGCTGTGTTCGCTGCAGCTGTTCCAAATGCCATCGGCCACACACCCTGGGTGTAGTGCGGTGCAAATGCACCAATGCAGCTGTACACTTCGCCCTTTTCCCTGAAGGCTTTGACATTTTCTGTGCGGATGTCGTACACAGTGATGGCATGTGAGAAGCCCTCGGAGGCGATGCCCCCCTGAACATCCAAACCCGACCTGTCGCAAAGTGCCACGGTGTCTTTAATCAGGGCATTGACCAGTGTGCAGCTGCCACGAACTGCCTCAGGTATCATCGTGGGGTCTGCAATTCCTCCTGAGCCGGCTGCAGGCACGGGCAGCTTAAGGGGAAATTGCTCGTCTACGCCCCCACCACAGGAGCGAATCCGAATGCCAGCACTGGTGCGTGCAGATGTTTGCTCAATGTGCAAGTTGTGCCACAGGGCGAAGCCGTCTTGTGATACTGCCCCACCGCCGACACTTGTGATGTTCTCACCCAGCAGCGGTGCCCCCACTGCCTGCACATCAAAAGCGGCCGCCACACATGCAGAAGAGCCCAACTCAAGTCCCTGCACTGCTGTGCTAGCCGAGTGGGTAAATGCTGTTCGGTTTGCAGCTGGCAGCACTGACTGGAACAGCGCTCTCAAGTCGCCTTGCACGTCGAAGCCTGCCTGCAGCAAATCTGGGGAAGCCAGTTTTGACAGCGCACTGTATGACAGCAGGTCTCGCGGCCGCAGTGCACTGGGACACACAATGCTGCCGCTGCTGTGAATGTACCAGAGGCCTCCTTCAGACGCAATGGTTGAGTGGGAGACGGCCGCTGCAAAGTGGGAGGGTTGAGATGCTGCCCGGGCAGCTTGCATGCTGCCCAGACACGCCTGCATGGGCTGTGAGAAGACAACTCCCAGCCCGGCTTGTAGTTGGCGCTGCGTGGCACCCCCTGCTTCCACCAGTGCGCGGCGCTCCCCGTCACTGGTGGCGTTGACATGCTGCTGGACGGCCAGCTGGGAGCCGGTACTGTCCACTACAAGGCGCTGCACACCCCTGGCGAAAATCAGAGCCCCCCTGCCTATGTTTTCGCTGGTGTCAGCGCCTGGCTTCAGCTGCTCGAACACGGGCTCTGCTGTAACCGTTGTAGATGTCAAGCAGACTGTTGTGACTGCCAGGGACTCCGTGCGTGAGACGGCAGCCAGCCCCCCCGAGCCCAGCACCGTGCCGTTACTGAAGGATACTATGCGCAGGGTATTGCGGCCGGTGAGACCTGACGTGTTCCACACTCCGCCGCCCCCGCCCACAATGCTGCCTGTGACATCTGCCATGCCAAGCGACACTCGGCTGCTGTCTTGTGCAGCGAGCACCCCGCCACCCCTCACCACTGCAATGCGATGTGCTGCCACACCGTACACCTCCACGCCTGCACAGTCTTCGCATGCGACCACCCCTCCACCGCGCCCGCCTGTGGCTGAACTGTGCGATATGATGACGTAATGAGCGACCACGCCGCTTCCGGCAGGCTGAGCTGCCGCGCTTGCGCCGATGAAAATGCCGGAACCATCCACTGAGCAATTGTGCAGCGCGGATATAGGGCTGATGGTCGGCGCGCTGTAAGAAGGCGTGCTGTCGGCACCTTGCCAAATGCTCGAAGTGTTCATACTTGGGGGTGCGCTACCCTCCATGCACTCGGAACAGCCGATGTGAACAGTTGCTCCGCTGTTTACATGCACAACACCACCTGACAGGGCTTGATTCGAGTGCCCGCGTGCAATTTCAGCATGCACTTGTTGAAGACTGAGCTGCACTTGACGCGGGTGCAACTGGCTGCCGTCCACGGCAATGCTCGCTGAGAGGGAAAGGAACGTGTTCCAGGCACTTGGTGTCCATTCCCCGTCGCCACACATTGTGTTGTGTAGCTTACATATGTCCTCCTTGCTCATGATCTGCGAGACAATGTGCGCGGGCATGGCGGGGGGGCCCCGCAAGGCTGCTGCGTGGGACACGTCAATGCGCACCACTGCCCCCTGCACAACTGACAGAAACCCCCCGCCGGCAGTGCCGAATGCCTGTGGCTGCTGTTCTCGGGTCTGTGTTTGGACCCCCCTGGTCATGGATGTGTTGAACACAAGCAGGGAGGCGTCCTGCATGGTGAGAGAGGAGCCTGTGCCGCTGACCAGGAATGCCCCCGTCACTGCATCAAGGCCCGTAGCCTCGGCGTTGGAGACGATGAGCGTGGAGTTGGGCTCGAAGGTGATGGAAGACTCTTGCCCGACGAAGGTGCAGGGGACATCAGCATTCACCTGGCAACCACCAATCAGCATAGTGGCGCCACCTCTGACGATCACAGCGCTCTGCAGTCGAACCGTCATGAAGGCCACACGGCGGAAGTATAGCGACAATGCTTGCGCATTGATCAAGGCACCTGGCTCTACATGGAACTTGCAGGTGTTCTCAAAGAACAGTGCTCCGCCGTCTGAAGCACGGTATTCGATTGGCAGTCCGGCTCGCAAACCTGTCAGAGCAGGCAGTGCTGGGGCAAAGAAGCGGAGTTGTGCATTCCGCTCTGCCCGAACTAGGCCCCCAGGTGCCCTACAATCAATGGAACTAGGCAAGGTGGAGCCCCCGTTCAGGAAGAAGTCAATGCTCCCGTAAAGCTGCGCAATCACAGGCGCCAGCTGTATCCCCAGAGCCACGCTGTTGGTTGCAAATCGCATACGGCCCGTAATTTCAAAGTGCTGCGCTGACGACACCACCACTGCATTATGGGAGTTGCCGATGAATGATGATTGCCCGGAGAAAGTGGCCGCTACGGGCCCGGGGGCAAACAACAGTAAGCAGCTGCCGATGCTGGCACCAATAGTCTCCTGCGCCTGCCGGTCCCCCACCATAGTGCCGTAGGAGCAGGACAGATTCGCAGCCTGCAGGTCACACATGGTGTTCAGCATGATCATGCCCCCCAGCTGCGCCAAGTTGCCCCCCCCCACAGTGTTGCTCATGTCCAAACGGAACAGACTCTGTCCAGATCGAGCAGTGGCAGAACAGCGAAGAGCCCCCCCCTGACCAAGCTGTTGCGTGTTCCAATTTCTTGTGAACACCATCTCGTCAAACACCCACCCGCCGTTGCCGCCGTTGGTCAGCACGCTGAAGAGGTTTAAGCCCCCCGCCTGCTGGTCCAGCTGTGAGCTGCAGCGGGAGATCAAGCAGCCGATACAGATGGTGTGGCGCGTGGACCCCCTTGGGCGTGCCTCTCATAGCCGCCCCCCCCCCCAGCCCGTCCGTGATCAGCGTGAAATTCAGGGACCCTTCCTCTTCAAGATCAAGCACACTGGAGCCGGACAGGGACTGACTGCGCCGGAACACGCTGTTGGATATGAGGGGATCCCGCAAATTTTGCACAAGCTGTCCGTTTGTCCGCCCACCGCCGACCCCCCTCTGATTAGCAGAGCCATCCTCTATGAAGGAATTGAAGAACTGAAGGCCGGATTCGACACTGAAGAACTGTGCCTCTGACTGGGCTTGCTGATTGCGCAACAGGCACCCATCAAAACGAAACACGTTTTGAAATGCACCAATGCCGCCTGCTATTTGCCCTGCTGAGTTGTGGCTCAGCACCGCAGCAGGAATGACAAGGGGCCAGGCGCCCTGGGTGGAGCGAGTCATCATGGACATGCTCACCACCCGCGTACGGTACCGCAGAGGCCTGTAGCCCAAACTGTGGGTAAATATATCCCCGTCCTCAGCGAGGGGCAGCCACTCGTCAAATGTCATCATCGTTGGAATGAGCCGGCCGGACGGGTCGTTGCGGACAGAGTACCGATCAGAAAACATCGTCGCCCCGAAAAAGGCAGCAAGCTTCCGTCGCTGGGCATGAGACACATTCCACTGTTGCCCTGGAGCCCATGCCAGCAGTGACGCCTCGGCAAACAGCAGGCGCTCTTGTGTGGGCGAAAGGGGGTCGTGCATCATGGCACTGTGCACCCATCGCGAAAAGTCGAAGTAGTCAGTCCGTGAAATCGCCTCATCCAAGATCTGACGGGCATCTCCAGCTGCTTCGATGCCCTGGGGAAACACGCCATTGACCGGTGAGAAATCCAATAGTATTTGCTGGGGGGACCAGCCAGCAAGGTTGTCCAGGGCTGGTGCGCGCGCCTGACCCCCTGTTGCATTGGACAGCGCATAGGCAGCCTGCACCACCAGTGGGTCGTACTGAAGCTGCTGTTTGTACTTGTGCATGTGGGATGGTACCTGGTGGGGCTGCAGAATTGCCCCTGGGCTGTGCAGCGTCGCCCAAAAGGCGGGACGAAGGTCCTCCATACGCAGGGATGATAGGATGCGCAGGGCAAAGGGGGAGGTGAGCAGCTCGTGCAGAGGTAAGTCGGGCAGTAGGCCACTCGAGAACTGCGCAGTGAAGCCTGCTGCCAGATGAATACTGATGGCCCCCCCTGCACCAGTGGGGGCCCCTCCCTGCAGGCCTGCATCGTTCCCGTGGAACACCACCCGAGCATCTGAGCCATCTCGTACCAAATCAACATCCCAAAAGAACTCCTTGGCGCATTTCTGGGTGGGAAACCATGCATCGCTGATGTTGGGGTTCACGAACAGAACACTGCAGTTCCCAGGGACAGGCCACCCGTCAGAGAACGGCACTCGCAGGCCAGCAGGCACCATGACAGCGGGGTTGTGCACATCTGCTTGGTATTGGATCAAAAGTGATGGCTTGGTGATAGTGCTCACGAAATGCTTGGTGTCAAACATACCCCGCCTGTCGCTTGGCACAAGGGGGGTGCCGTCGGAAGCAAAGGCTGACCTGTCAGCGCTGACGGCTTTAGGGCACTGGTCTCCGAAGTTCTGCAACTCCACCGCAAGCCCGGGTACCTGCAGACCCCCCCCTTGTAGGGATGCGGAGTTGTTCAGCACATCCAAGCCATGCATCCACATGTGGCGCCAGTCAGAACAGAAGGCCAAATACAACCCAGCACCATTGCCCCCACCCTTTGCTCGATTTGACGAAACCCTGGAATACCTCAATTGGAGGCTAGCGTAGCCATACACAAAAATACCTGCGCCAAACGAGCCCGTGCCGCCGTCAGCTGTCACAGTGTTGTTGTGCACCAGGAGATGTTCCGCTGTGAAACGCACCGTGGGCAAGCTAGGGTTGGAGGGGTTGAAAGAAAAAGAGCGCAGCCCGATGCCGCCCCCTGCTCCAGAGGCGCCTGCTGAGTTGTTGGTGACCACCAGGCCCCAGGGCGGCGCCACTGCCCCCTGCAGGAAATGTGTGTCCTGCACCGAGACCTTGAGATCTGCCCGGTCGACCAGGGGATTTGGCTGGGATTCGTCCCAGAACAGGTCGAAGTCCAACTCCGAAGTGCGGACCAGGGCGTGAGTGGGGATATCCCAAAAGCCTCTGCTGACCTGTGAGACGGCTGTCAGGCCGGAAGCCTGCCGCTCCACAGGGACATATAGGCGGGAGGCATTGGCTGCCAGGGATGCAGACATGTTCCCCGCGTCAGCCAGGAGATCTTGCAGCCCCGCCTTCATGTGCGGTCGGTCCACACACACACTGCCATTCACAGTGATCCTCGCTGCCCCCACCACGCCAAGGCCAGATGGAGCCCCCAGCGTGATTAGCGTCAGGTCGTGATTCACGGAGCCACTGATTTGAGGGGACATGTGCGCCGCTGTTGCGTCGCCCTCGGCAGCAACGAGACCGTCCACATCCACCTCACACGTGCCTGCGTCGTATGTGTGCAGCGTGCTTGAGAATGCCACTTGGTGCTGCTTTGCCCAGGCCGGCCCCCCAGGAACACAGGGGCAGGCAGGCAGAGCCAGCATGGTGGGGCTGTCCACAGGAATAGCATCTGGAATATCCAGCAGATTATACAGGGCGACTCCAGCCGCAATGACCCCCCCCTGGTTGGTGTTTTTACCCCCATCCGGCGCACTGTCGTCCACAACAGTGTGGCCAAGAAGCTGCAGCGTGCTGTTCGCGATGAGGAGAGCGCCACCGTGGGCATTGGTGCCCTTGAAGCGGCTTGCGCTCACCTGGGTGTCCATCAGGGTGACGGCAGCACCCCGCGTTGCGGCAATGGCGGCGCCGCCGGCAGCCGCAAAGCTGTCATGTATGGTGCTGTCCACCACAAAGAGATAGGATGCCACTAGGCCGATGGCACCCCCCACCGGCACACTGCCAATGCTTGGATCGGGGAATGTAAACACGGGAAACAGGCGGATGATGGATCCAAAAGGCACCTCCAGCACTCGAGAGCCGGTCACTGTTGAGCCCGCCAGCACAAGAATTGTCTCGGCACCGTGGGCCAAGCAGGCACCCCCCCCCATCAGCCCCGCGACTGAAGAAGCTATCAGCGAATCCTTGCCGACAAATGCCTGAGCGCCTGCCATTGCAACTACAGCGCCACCTGCAAGCTGGGCTGTGCAGCCGTGCAGCTGTGTCCTGGAGGTGACCACTCGTGTCCGTGCCCCCCCCGCAAACACACAGCCAGCCACCTCAGGGTACAGCTGGAAACCCAGCAGGGCCGCCTGTAGGTCGGGTGCATCTGGAGACCCCATCGGAATGGGCTGGCTGCTGGCAGATCCATGCACGGCTACGCCTGCCACCGTGGCAACAGAGCCGGTGCCGCGAACTGAGATAGCGCCACCTACGGGTGCAAATGAGTCCCTGAATGTGCATCCATATACGCTCAATACACAGTTCTGCTCTGTTTGTGTGCTTTGAAGGCCAACAGCGATCGCCCCACCGTGCGGGGCAGCATCTAAAGCCTCAGCTAGTCGAGACAAATTGGCTGAGGTCAAAGCCCCTTGCGCTAGCTTGGACCAAGCGGCGAAGTCGGACAAGCCTGCACTATTCGCTGCCGCTGTGCTGCTGAAAGTCACTTGGGCCACGACCATTGTGGAGGCTGAGTCTACTGCCATAGCCCCCCCTGACCCCGATGACGACGAGTTGGAGACTGTGCCGTCGTGCCACGCACAGACACTGTGGTCAGCGCACTGAACCACAGCGCCATGCCCATTCAGCAGAGTGGCATTATTTGCAGTGGAGTGCGACATGAGCACAAGGCTGCTTTCAGAAGCGCTCACTACGCCAGCCATCGAGGAGGACACATGCCCAGCGAAGCCCAGCTTGTGCCCGAGCACAGTGCTGTTTGCGCGGGCAGTGATGAGGCCTGCTGCATCTCCTGCTGCATGCGTGTCACTGAATGTGGACCTGCTAATGCTGAGGGTGCCCCCGCTTTGTGCCACAAGGAGGCTGGCGTGGGGGCCAGCCGAAGCCCCGCTGAAGTGGCAGTGTGCGATGCACACGGCACCACGCTGGCCAGCGGAGATAACCCCGCCCTGCATGGGGGGCAGGATTTGGGATGAAATCAACTGCCAGTTGTCTGGAAAGGCGCCCGCTATGTCTGGTACAGCTGTACTGCAGTCTTGGAAGTTCCACCCGACCAACTGCAGGAAGCCAATCTGCCTACTCAGGGCGCTGTCGACTGGGGGGGCATACCCTGCCGAGGAGGACAGTCCATAGGAGCCCGACATGCGTGCACCGCCGACTGGCCCAATGGTGTGGCTGATGTCGCTCTGCAGGGGGGGGCTGGCTGGGGGGGCAGCAGTGGATGCCCCCAGGGCCCAGGCCACTGTCGCATCCACTGCGTCTCCACAGGCACCCTGGGACAGACCAGACACCAGCGCTTGGATGCCCACTGGTAAAAGATGCACGCCTGACTGCAGCGGCTGTGCTGGCAGGGCGGAGGCTGGCGCCAGCGCGATGCTACTGGCTGCCAGCTGCAGGTTCCACTGCTGGCTGCCACTGCCCCACAGCGGGGAGGCGAGGTGGGGCGGGCCCTTACCAACCGGGCACTGGTGAGTGGATGAGTCACAGCCACCCAGGAGCAGCACAGATGACACGTTGATTGCCAGGGCTGCTGTACTGCTGGCAATGCAGGACGAGTTGAAAGCTGGGGTGACGTCAGCTCCTGCAGCTCTGAGCATTTGCAATGGTGACCTGTCCGGAGCCGTGCGGTTTGAACTTCCAACAATGTTGAAAAGTGGGTATTTTAGGCCGGGTGCTGGGCCTGCAGTGCTGCACGGCAATGCGCAGGCTCCGGTGGGTGGTGCTCCAAACTGTTGAAGCTCGGCTGCAGCTCCTGCTGCAGACAGCCAAAACATAAAATCGGACAGGAACGCCGCAGCTGAATCCCCATACAATGCAGAAATACGAAGTGGGCTTTGTGCAAGCCGTGTAGTCAGCTGCTCACAGCTTTCACCAGTGTTTCCTGTATGGGAGCACTTCGTGGGTAGCGTTGCGTGCATCTGGCACCCAATATCCGCAAGCCGGACTGCTTGTGTTTGGAAGCGTAGAAGAAGAAGCTGTACACCCATGAGGAACTCGAAAATAGTCGTGTGCATACACCGCAGCTGCAGCCGAAGGAAGCTCGAGTGTGCAGAAGAGAATAGCGCCATGGCCGCGGCCAAGGGAGGTTCAGTCGCAGTGCGAGGTGGCTCCACATGAGATGAGCTCACCAACAACGAGACAGGAAACGGCACGAAACCGTTTGGAAAAGATAGTGCAATTTGTATTGCTGCATCGGTTCCGCCTGTGATCGTTGCACATGGGTTGCAGGATATATCTGAAGCATTCGCATTGGCTGAATCAACAAAAACGGCGATCAGTAAAGCTCGCTCAGTTTGCCAGCTTGCCTGCTGAGCTGCTGTCAGTGAAATGCAATGTAATAGTGCAAGTAACCAAATATACCGCAGCTCTTTACCGCGTGGCATAGTGCGAAGGTGTTGACCAGCGCTTGGAGCAATTTCTTCATATGCTGCTGGCTTTGCTTTCGCAGTGCAATGCACCGACGAGCAATGGATTGTGCCACGACTAGAAAGCATACTGGTGAAGGGACAATATGCCGGCAATGCGTTGAGCCTTCGTGTCCGCCGCCGTGTAGCGCGTGGATGCTAAGAAGAGTACAAACCACACAACCAATTCGTCTCTTCCCCCATGCGCATAAGCAGAGCAAAAAAACAGAATGATTCGACTGTGAAGCTAAGCATATGCTGGTCGAATTTCAGTCTAGATTTTGTCATTGCTGGTGGCGATGACACATATTCTAGCAGCATCAACCCAGGCACAGGAGTGGGGGGGGGCTCGTGGGGGGGGGTGGCTGGCTTTTTGGCTGAAGTGCACTGCAGGCTGTCTGAAACGTCTGATAGTTCCGAGTAACAAGCCGAATCGTACAGTGCCATGTAACGGCCTTGACTGGTATCAGTCTTTTGCACAATGCAGCGTGCTGTCCTTTCTCTCTTTGCGGCAGCTTGCATATTGTCGGACTTGGTCCTGGCGTCTGGCATCCCTCATGCTCTCGTAATTCTTGACGACACACATCTGGGCAAAACTTGCCATGAAATATCAAGGCTGGTAAATGGATTGGAAGACGTGTTTGTGTATCTTGCTTCACAATCTGGTTCTATGAGCAAAGGGCGAAGGGCGTGCCCAATAGGGGTTACCGAGGTCGAGGCACAGGACCTTGCTGGTGCTGCAAATGCTGCAATTTGGGACGCGGCTCGCGAGCTTTCTGCTTTTCCAAGGTCGACTGTTGCCCTGCTAGATTCAAGAGCTTACGATTTTAATATGGAAGCTGTAAAATCATTGCTTCTTTTGTCCAAAAAGAGCAAGAAACCAACAATTTTTCCTGTGCGTTTCGTAGTGCATGAGTGAAACGCCAGCAAGGTGACAAACACAGCTGTTCAACTCGCAGATCCAACAAGATAGCCATCATGAAGGTACAGCCGACATCATTGTGAGCTCAAATGCTTTTGATGGCCTGTTGGCAATCAACGCTCGAGATTTGGCCAAGAGTCCAGACACAGTGTGGAGCGAAGCAGCAGCAGCTATAATCGCCAACCGCGGCTTACAGACAGTTTCCTCAGTGGCCGGTGATTTAGCTCGTGTTTTGCCGCGCTATGGGAAGGGCGATCCGCAAGATAGTATCGCAGAGGGGGCTGGCCAACATCGCCGAGTTCTTGGGTATGACAGCTACAGCAACTATGGCAACTACGAGCTTTATGAAGACCAAGAGACCATACCATCTCCATCAAGTAGCGCCTCACAATCACCAACAAATAGTCCAAGCTCAACTGTTTCAAGCAGCCAGACCTCATCTATGTCTCCCTCAGCGAGCTTCAGCAGCAGCCAAACCCCGGTCCCATCTGTATCCCCATCATTGACAGCGAGTAGCAGCGTAAGCTCAACTTCATCTCCATCAGTGACATCGAGCGCCAGGTCGACCTCGTCATCCTTTGTTACGCCCTCAACTTCCTCAAGTCCAACTCCATCCGGGTCTGTGTCGGCAACACAGACTGCAAGCGCGACAGCAACCCCAACAGGCACAGCAAGTGTCACACCAAGTACAACTCCCTCCGTTACGCCTACTGCCTCTGTAACACCGTCAGCAACGATTGCTCCGAGTATCAATTGCCCGAGTGTGGTGCTGCAGCATTATGTGGACCAAGCAATCATCTTGCTTCCAGAAAACTTCGATCCACAAACTGACCGAGATCCACGGACCTTTGACTTTTCCAGCGCCAACACTGGAACAAATCCAGGCAGTGAGAACACCAATGCTGAGTATGAACAATACGGTTTGGTCGTCGGAAGCTATGACGAATTCAATGTTTCACTGGCACCGTACGCAGTATACAAGTATCCCAGCAGGTTGCAAGAATTTGACTTCGGATATAATTGTGCAAGAGACTGTGTTCTGTCTGATTGGTCTTCCTTTGGTGGGTGCCAGGTCTCCGATGACGATCCAAGGGCGCCTCAATGTGGGAAACTGGGGGTTCGCGTGGCGCGCAGGAGTGTTGTGGTGCCGCCAAATCGCTGGGGTTCTTGTGCTGATCTATCTGAGTTCATCAAGTCCACTCGTTGCCTTGGCGACCCTTGCCCTGGGACAAGCACCCTGCAAATACAGTTTACCATCTTGGGGGCAACGGTTGAGATGTTTGACCAAGAGGGATACCTGATTGCCATAGAATCAGGCCTGCGGAATGCAAGCGCAGAAGTGGGTCTGACAGCGGTGGAGTTTGGTGTGAGCTTGGTCTCAGTGGCGGTTATTTCCGCAAGCAGCCGCCAACTTGAAATTGTGAATGCCGCATTCAATGACGATATGAGCGCGGCTTCAGGGGCATCCGACATTGCGACTTCCAACCAAGTTAACGTTGCATTTGATGGTGCTGTGTTCCCACCTGCTGCCCGAAGGTTACAGTCTGTCTCGAACGGGCTGGTGGTGACTACCGCGGTGACCGTCAACACGCAGGCTCCGACGCAGGTTGCATTATTTCAGCAGGCTACGCAGACAGTATACTCACCAGTAGCTTTGCAGGCAGTTCTCATAGCTCAAGGAATTGTCCCTTCTGGGGCAAGTGTCACTGCTGCGCAAGTCACGGTACAGTCTGCGACACCATCGTCCAATCAAAACGGCCCCGGGTCACCGACAGCCCCTGAAGCTCCTGCGACAGAAGGAACAGCAGCACTGATCCCCAAGAACACAATTCAACAGCCCGCTTCACCCAAATGCTTCTTGGAGCCGGCTTCAAACCTTCACTATCTCGTCGCCATACCTGTACTCGAGCGAGTTTCTGAAGGAGCTGAAGTTGAAGTTCGCCTTGCACCATTTTCGGCAAATAGAAAACTAAACAGTGATGCATTTACCTCCAAGGTGACAAGTATGCCTCACTATGGTCAAATTTCGCAGCTTTCTGAGGTGTTTGCTAAACATGGCTACCCTCCCATAAGCGGCGAGCCGTTGAGTCACGACACTTTACCTGCACTGCCGGTCTTCAAAAGCTCAATTGCCTTTCGAAGCCCAAAGCGCCATTTCAAAAGCAAGGGTGCATACGGAATTCTATCATACACCACACAGTACAAAGGCAGGCCAGATTCAGCTGCCAATGGTGAAGTGTACTTCGTTCCAGAAAGCGGACTTGTGGCACAGCATGGTTTTGTGTTCGGAGCAGAAGGGTGGACTGTGCAAAACAACGGGATCGGAAGTGGGATTGGGAAAGGACGGGGCGCCATTCAACATGCGTCCCATGCGGAGGGCCCGACACTCAATCGTTTCATCTTTGCAAAGGACTATGACATTCAGCGGGACTCTCGCAACTCAGCTCCCAGTGCGCAAGACCGCTCCCCGTGGTACTTCCAAGCACCTGCTTCATTTGTACGGGACAGCCGGGCTGCCACAGGGGGCTACCTGTCTTTCATTTTGAGTATTTCCCCCGAGTTCTCGTTCAAAGACGTGGGCGTCCTCGCTGAGCGCCTTCCCTTGGTGGAATTCGAATGTCCAGTGTGTCCGCTTCACTCACGGGTGTTTCGCTACTACCTCCCCGCTGATAAATGGCCCAACAGTCATGTAGCTGTGAAAATGTCAGTCCCGCTCGTCTTCTCTGAGTGGCACAGGGGCCCCCAGGCTTGGCAAGCTGCGGGCCGTTCAGATCATGCCCAGCATCCACGGGTCGAGCCCCGACTGCTGAGCAAGTCTTCAAACAATCCCGTTTGCGAGTGCGAGTTCTGGAAAGCAATGCAGTTCATGGAAAACCTTCGTATCTTTGGGGACGTCACATCTACTTCTGAAAGTGTCAAGCTCGACAGCGCTCAGTTTACTGCAGCAGCCACAGGCACTTTGGACATCCCAGTCGGCTGCTTGCAAACAGACAAACATTCCCGAAACAACATTTGAAACGGTGTGCATTATTCGTCGTTTAAGAAAGAACAAAGTCGGCGACTCCGGTCGGCTCCGAGCTGGTTTTTCCTGCAAACGACTCCGGCACTTCACTTCGCGGGAGCGGCTCCCAGGCAAGAACAAGCTTTCCACGGTTTTTTCTGTCGACCATGTACTTGTGCGCCTGTCCAGCTTGCGCAAAGCTGAAGACAGCATCCACATGAGGTCTCAGACTCCCACTTTCGTACAGCCCTAGAACTGCCAACATAGCTCGGCGGATTCTGGGCACATCATGGACGAGTTTGCCCAGGTTGTACCCCATGAGCGACTTGTTGGACATCATTAAATCCATGGGGTCAATGTTGGCAGTTTTCCACCAGGTCTTGAAAGCATGAAAGCCTGAGAGAGTGCCGCTGCCAGAGACAAAGTTTGCAGCGCCGAACAGGATCTGGCGACCCATGGGTGCCAGGAGCTTGTAGTTCTTGGCGATATCACCACCTCCCAGTGGGTCCAAGATCACATCCACTCCATGTTGCTCAGTAATGCTGAGCACCTCAGTCGAGTAGTCTTGTGTTCTATAATCTATGGGATGCTCGCATCCATTTGAGCGCGTGTACTCATGCTTGGCAGCACTTGCTGTCCCAAGCACGCGCACGCCACCGACTGCACGCAGGAGCTGGCATGCTGCAGTGCCGACTCCGCCAGCAGCCATGTGCACAAGCACAGTCTCGCCTGCCTGCACGTGCGCCTGTTCGTGCAGCATCATATACGCAGTCACATATTGAACAGGGATCGCGGCAGCCTCCCCAAAGGTCATTCCTGCTGGCATTTTGAACACAAACTCAGCTGATACGGTGTAGTGTGTGCGATAAAGCTCGAAGGCATGAATGACAACCACTCGGTCTGTGAAGACACACTCAAGAGTTGATCAGGGTGAGTCCGGGCACTCGACTTGCGGCGCAAAGCGTACCTCCAACGGCCAAATCCTGCACAGAGTCTCCGACTGCCGAAATAACCCCAGCTGCTTCGTAGCCGAGCACAGTTGGTGTTGTTTTGACAGGGGGATACGCTCCCATTCGGGCGACGACCTCAGCAAAGTTCTGCGGAATTCTGTATGACACAAAAGCAGCTTTGCATTCCCCCCCAGACGTACAACTCCAGCAGCCTTGATGTGAATCTGCACTTCATTTTTGGATGGTGCTCTGATTTCGTCGTCTACAACTTGGAATGCGTCATAGCCGCCAAACTTTGTAAGTTCCAGCTTCTTTGAGACTTCGGCGAGGCTCGCTACTGTGGTGCCATCTGCCGCCATCGTGGGAACAGTGGTGACAATCTACAACCTCGTCAACTTAAAATAAAGCAGTTTCTCGTACGGCATGAATTGCTTAGCGTGTTTATGTGAGTTCAAGTACTTACACCTCCGAGACTGTTTGGAGAACTCAGATTATCCTCTGCGGAGAGCCCCCTTCCGTACCCTGTGTGAGACACGCATTCTAACAGTAATGGCAATAAATCGTCGGGTGCCCCTGCAGCACCCACTCACCACCACCACTGCTCGACGCCGTCGCCTCAACCATGATTGAAATTCTACCACCTCTTGCCGTAGTCGCCACCTCTGCGTGACACACTTCAATCTCAGAGTGAAAAGGGCACCCCTACAATGCATTCATCATACACACTTGTCCACTCACACGCGACACCTCGCTCTTACTAACGGCTGCTGGCGAATGGGAGTGGGATCGCACATTCAGCGGACTGCTCTCAAAGTAGATGGGATCCCATCAAACGAGTTTCCCAGTTTAAAAGCGGAAAAAGAAGGTTTGCATGCGGGAATCATGCAAATACTCTCGAGACAGAACCCTACTTTCGTGCCCTTGCCGCATCTTGACGAAGTGATTGTGGAGATACTGCGCGTCGCTCGGGTGCTCCATGGCCCACCAGGCACCAAGGGATGTGCTGGAAATGGACTGCTAGTCCTGGGGCCCAAGGGCATCGGGAAAAGCACGGTCCTGGAGGCCATGGCTGCACCTGGCGTGCTGCACGCGATGCTTGTGGAGCGTGGTCAGCTTGGTAAAGTACATTTACGAGCTGATCCAAGCGTGAAAGACACTTTGGTGTTGATGTACGATATCCGGAATCATGGCCGCGGGGGGCGACCTTCTGGGGTTCTTCCCTGGCCCGATTCCCTCGACTGCAGGTTGCGCGCGCGCAGTGCATGTGCTGCGGGTGCAAGTCAAGCTGGGAACTCAGAACACGCTGGAGCAAGGTCGTGGCTGCAAAGCTTCAAATGCGGCAGCAGACGCGTGCCTCAAGAAGTTCAGCCGAAAGAAGGATGTTAAGGCTTCAACTCTTGAGGCCATTACTACCCAGTGCGCAGCCTCGGCGAGGGCGCTGACGGGGTCTCTTGCGGCGGCTGCGCTCGACCCCCGCCCAGCAGGGGTGCCCCTTGCGAAGCATTTTCCAAAATGGGCCTCGCGCTTCGACGAGGTACGCACGCTGTTCGATGTGACAGTCACGTTTGTACTGGCTACAACTCATGCCCTTAGCGCTACGAAGCGTGCGCAGCTTGAGAGCAGGGGTGTATGCGTGGTAGAGGCTGAGGACCTGCAGCACAGCTGGGGTGCACTGGGTGTGCTTGGGGCACAGCACGGAGTGCTTCCCTTTGCAGCCGTTCCTGCTGCGGATACAGCCGCTGCAGCAGCAAACGGAAACATCACGGGGTGGGAAGCTCAGCTCAACGCGCTCACCGAGTGGGAATGAGCTTCGGTCACATTACGAGGTAGTGCGTCCACGACGACCGGTGTATCAACACCACTTGCAGTCCAGGTCAATACGTCTGTGACGACTGACCCAGAACTTGCAGACCCAAGATTCATGTCGGATGCAACTTCCAAGGGCTCAGAGGCTGTGCTTGTCGAGCGTTTGCAACGCTCAGTGCCACAGACGGCTTGCTGGCAACGTGCCGTGTCAACGGTGTGAGCGTGCCGTCGCCAATGCGGAACATCACGGGCCCGCAGGTCGCGGCGATGTGTCTGACTGCACGAATGCTCAGCTCACACGCCTGTGGGGGGACACCAGCACGAAACACCACTCTTGTAGTTGCTTGTGTCACACATCTTTTTATGTTGTCCATAGCAGGTGCCTTTCGCCAAGTATTGTGTAAACCGTGACCAGAGAAACCGTCTTGCGGGATTTCACCTGGCTGTGTTTGATCGTCCGAAGACACCAGTGACACGCCCTGACGGTGAAGAGTCGTGAAGATATCCAATTTCAACTAAGTTGTGATGGCTAGCTCGATAGCTCGGGCACCTTGCCCTCTCAGCTACGGTTCGCCAAGCACATTCAACAAAGGACTTCCCAAACCTCGTTTCCCAGATTCCCCCCCTATGCCTGTAATTGCTAAACTAATACATGGCGATAGGAAAGAGTGGGCCACGAGGCGCTCCCAAAGGAAAGTACTGCCCCATGACGATGCCTCGAGCATCGTCGGCTGCGAAGCTGTGAGAGATGTGCGTGGAGGCAGGGGGGGCAAGGCGGCGGGGCGCAAGTCAAACAAGAAGAGGACAGCAAGCCACCAAACAAACTTATGCACAAGAACGTAGACTCAAGACTACCGTAGCCCAAGACACTCGGAAGGACAACATCAAC
>Ga0307982_1000438_pt1 | contig 32991 bp, 12 predicted proteins | sample OrgLakmetagen989_FD_201847 | JGI IMG/M metagenome (GOLD analysis project Ga0307982, IMG submission 201847) | Saline water microbial communities from Organic Lake, Antarctica - #989 | ecosystem: Environmental > Aquatic > Non-marine Saline and Alkaline > Saline | place: Antarctica: Organic Lake...
ATTTCTTTGCATGGTGTTCCACTTCAGAATGTATCATCTTTTCCCTCGAAACGTAAGCACAGGCTGAGCGACGGACAGCTTTGTCTTGACGAGGATGCCTGCGGTTTATCAGGCCAACTTCGTCTTCCGGAACCAGTTGGCATCTTCTGCCACAAGAGTGTGATACAAGATCCAGATCAGAACAGAAAACATTGCCCCCACTGTGAGTGTCGTGGCAATCTCGCCAGCGTCTTCGCAGGCGATACCAAAGCGAGCTGTGTGAGCTTGTGTGCTGCCGTTTCAAACAGCACTCGATGGCAGAACTCACCTGAGCCAAGTGATGTGACGATCATGGTATATTCATCTTGGCAATACAGATACGGCCAAAATATCCCCCTTTGTGAGATGTCGAGCACCCACTTGGGCAGCAACGCCGCCATGGCTGGCGATGCAGCAATCGAGCTACTTCAGAACCAGACCAGGATGCCCGCTTTTGTGTTTGTAAGTCAAACGCGCAAAAAGGAGTCAAAGGATTGGAGCAATTTTTTTTGATTGGAAAATTCGGCAACTTTCACCCAAGCCTTGCATGATGGGGGGGTGAATCAAGGAAACCTTGGCACTGGCCGCAGAGAAATCTCTTCATGTGTATTACTTGCTACGCAAGTCATGGGCCTAACTTCTTACAGCGCAGAAAAGGATGCAAATTTGGCAAAACACACTCGTCCATTTAGGTGTGTGTACAAATGGTATCACAGCGGGTTGTTGTTGTGCTTGATGGACCCAAGCTTTCCCAGAGATGCGTTTTGTTGCTCAAACTATTGCCCTGTTGGCGATCGTTTGTACTGCTTGCCTGGAGCGCGCTGACAGTCACATTCTTCATTCAGCCAACAATCATTTAAGTAGGGCTCATGCTGCGCTTTTGAAAGGTGCATTTGACGATGCAGCGAGGATGGTTGAGAAGCACTTGGCCGTCACACCACCAGAAGCAATCCTCGGCCGCAGGCAACACCAGGAAATCAACCCACACCACATCCTTGGGCATTGTCGCTACCAAGCAGGGAATTTGACAGGAGCAATCCGCGAATTCATGTTGGCAGCGAAGCAGCAGCCAGACTCAGCAATTGAGTGGCTCAATTTGGCAGACGTGCTCAAATTTTCAAAATTCATGCGTGAAGCGCAGGCTGCCATGGGGCGTGTGGTTCACCACTTGGGGCAAACACAGTTTATTGGAAGGCTTGCCGGGCTTCAGTTGTGGACAGGTGATTGGCAGAACTATACGGAACATCGCGCACTTGCGGGCGAACGGATGATCCAAGAGCACCGACTTTTTCTGGCAGCCTTGGTAGTGAAGCCGCAGCCCGGCCTGCTCATGCACACCAGCTCAAACGAGCGGTTGCTTGTGACAAGCAATACTTCCGCAACAGACTTGCATGACATTCCACCGCGCCTGATGCCCTGGACATCTTTTGGTCCAGTCCTGCGTGCCTTGACTGTGAACCCACCAGAGCTCGTTCGGTGGCCTGCTGGCTGTGGATTTGACATGCACTGTAAAGCACGCCCTCAACTTCCAATGGATCATGACCGCAGACTCAAGGTTGGATTGCTTTCCCCAGATTGGGCGGAACACCCCGTTATAGAGCTCGCCCATGGCATGCTCGAGCGGCTGGCGGGAAGGAGGGGAGTGGAGCTTGTGCTGCTGCCCCAAAGCCAGCACATGGGCGATTTAACGAAAGGTCTTGCGCAAGCTGCGTCGGCAATTGTGCATGTCAACAAGTCTTCGGTGCAAGCCAACAGGGAGCTTCTTCGCAGCTTGCATTTGGATATAGTGGTGGACATGGCTGGCCACACAGTAGGAGGCGGCTTCGGGCTGCTGGCGGGGAGGGTTGCACCGCTTCAGGTGGCATACTTGGGGTATCCAGCAACTACAGCTGCCCCTTGGATCGACTTCATAATTTCAGATCCCATCGCACTTCCAGCGGACACGTTGCAGCTGGGCAGTCACACCGAGCGAGCCGCTTACATGAAGGGAAGCTACATCCCATCCAGCCATGCGGAACTGCACAGGGCAATAGCCACAATGACGGCTCAGGAGTGGTATGCTCAGCGTAAAAGCGTGCTTGCTTCAGTCCGCAGCAGCTGCTCAGACGACGACGTTGTCCTGCTGGGCGTGCTGAGCAGCCGACACAAAATCGACCCAAGTACAATGTCCATGTGGCTTGATATCCTGAAAGCAGACCCATGCACAGTCATGGTGTTAATATCCACTGGGGTGCATGATGAGATTGAGTCCCATTTGATGCTGCGAGAGTGGTCCAAACAGCAAGGGGTGGACCCTGCAAGGCTTCAGTGGCTTCCACGACTGTCTCGTGATTTGCACCTGAAAGTCAAGTCTGTGCTTGACATTGTTCTAGATTCCCCGTTGAAGAGCGGACACAGCTCGCACGTGGACGCCATGTGGATCGGGGTTCCAGTGGTCACAATGCAAGGACAGCACATGCATAACAAAGCCCCACAAAGCCTGTGCCAGGGTGAGATGGAGGGCTGTGCGATCGTTACAAACTCAAAGGGCGAATATGTAGCCTCAGTGCTTGACTTATTGGAAAAGGACCAGCATGGCGAGCGGTACAAACTACGCCAACTGCAAGAGCAGCTGAAGGAACGCGTCTTGGCCTCAGCCATGGGCACTATCGAGCCCAGTGTGTGGAGTACTGGATCACAGGCTGCACGATTTGGCCAAGTTCTGCACGCAATGCACGAGCTTTGCTCCTGGGCCTTCAACAGCGACTTTGCGACAAATGCAACAAATGTCCAGCCTGCAAATGCCGGGCGGTTGGAAGGTTTGTTGGCGTGGGGGGACAACTGGAGTGGCTGCAAGCATGTGGGCCACGTCTTTGCTGGGTCGAGAATGTTATGGCGTTCCGTGTTGGCGAGAACACAACAGCTTCGTTCTGAAAAAAAATCGTAGTGCCTGGACCAGTCTGGAGCTATGGCAAGTGATTCAGCAAGCGACCCTTCAAAATGCAGCTATAGCGCACGAGCCCTAGATTTTGCATCGTGCCAATGCTGTATTAAATGGCTTACATTTTCAGCAGCTTGAGTTGCAGGTGCTGATAGCTGTGGATACAATTACTTCGTGCCCCCCCCTTGTTAGTTTTTGGGGGGCGGCTCTCCCTGGCGTTGAACACTTGCACGCCAGGATCCGCTACTAAACGAGTAGTGGTGCCTACCCTGTGGCACTGCAGGGAACTTGTCCTGATTCAGCGGCCTTGTTTGCTCTCAGCTCGTCTTCTTTTGTTGTGGCGCTGACTTCTGCATGCCGTCGTTTTGAAATGCCAAGTGAGTCCATTCAGAAGTTTGCAAAACTGTACCGCACTAGCATCAATGCAGGCAAAAGTGGGAGCAACATCGCAAAAGTCACCTCGGTCAAACCGGTGGTTGATGTCGTCGAGTTTCGGCTTTTCTCCTCAATCAACGCTGGCCAAAAGCAGCAGCTGCCGAAAGCTCTTGGCCGGTCTGTGCCTGCTCGTCAAATTGCCTGCATGAGGATATCCCCTTGCGTAAGAAGACTATACAGTATATCAAGTGAATCCACATGACCGTATTTTTGAGCACAGGGCGACATTTTTGCAATAGGCTTGTCTGATGGCAGCGTGCAGCTGTGGTCATTCTTGGACAAGCGGCTGCTGCACGAATTTGGGGCGCATCTGAGACCTGTCGATGCGCTGCACTGGTCCTCTGATAGCAGCGCTTTGCTGACAGTATCTATTCTTGATTGGTCTGTGCGTGTTTGGGACTTATCTTCGGGCGATCCACGGCTCTTGCACCGAGTCTCCGTTGGCTGCAATTTGAGAGACGCTCGCTTCATGCCTGGGCGTGCAGATGTACTGTGTTTGCTGCCCCTGGGCACTCCGCCACTCATCATTCAACTTCCTGCTGGGCCACATTGCTCAGCTCGGGTGACCTCAGTGCCTATTCCAGTGGCATATGGCCGCACGACCCCTGCCCTTTCAGAGGCAGTGCAGCACTTGGCAGGGCTTGCCCCCCGCACCAAGAAGCCTGCAGCAGCTGGCAACAGCAGCAGCACGCCTGCAGCACAGGCAGTGCAATGGGCATCTGCCCCCGATGCTGCCTCCAGGCCAATACAGGAGCAGGTGAGGGCTGTTGGGGCGGCGTTCTCGGCTTTTCCCACAGACTCAAAACTCAGGCGGTTAACGCCCACAGACATGCACGTGTGCTGTGCAATCGAGTGGGGACCGTGTCCAACGGGTGGCCCAGCTGTGCTGTATGTGGGCACCAACAGCGGCTACGTCCACAAGGTGCTCGTGACACCCCCCCCAACCCCATTTGGCAGCAGTGCCCCCCACGGTGGACGCAAGCGACCCCGAGAAGAGCATCACGCTGACACCCCCGACACTGTAGCTGTTCAACTGGCAGCCTGCACGCGGCTTGCATCCCTCAGCACCGTGAGTACACTTCAGTGGTCGCCGCAGCAGGGGGGGCTGCTGCTTGCACACACGGGGGACACACACGTAGATCTGCTTGATCCAGTGACGTTGGAGCTGTGGGAGAGCCTGCCAGACTTTGATCGCCCTTCTCAAAGCATGCGAGGGTGCAACTTTGCGCTTCGCCGCGGCATGGTGCAGTTGCACAACGAACACCCTTTGCTGGTTGCAGCGAACTCCACCACCAAGGGGGGCTATGTATTTGCTGGGTACGATACGAGCAACGTTGGCCCGGTAGATGCTGCAGCGAATCCCACAGACGTGGCACGCTTGGCAGTCCGTTCCCTGGCTGAGGAAGGGAGTGTAGGGGGCGTAGAATGGCACCCACACGCCCCCATATTGCTGGTGTCGAATGGAAGCGAGACAGTGCACGCATGGGTGCTGACAACAGATGCAGACTGGAGTGCCTTTTCTCCGTACTTTCCAGAATTGGGGTTGAACGTGGAATACCTGGAGAGGGAGGATGAGTTTGATGGAGTCACCGAGGCCCAGTCGGCAGCAGCGCCAGCCGCGGCGGGCAACACCACAGGAGAAGACGACTTGGCCATGTATGGGTTGACTGCAAGGGCCGCTGCAGCTGCATTTCATGTGGCACCCACTGTGGCTCAGCGCATCGCCGCCGGGCGCTTGCCAGCAGGGCTGTGTGCCCGGTCGACCCCCAGCTCAGAAATGGCTGCAGCACCACCTTCGCAGCAAAACACATCTGCTGCTGCAGACCAGCAGTTGGCTCGTGCTGCTCAGCACGCAGGGCCCGTGGATGTTGTGGGGGGGGTGATGTGTGTTGCCAGCCGCTCCGCTGCAGCTCTGCAGGCCTCACAGGCATCCTTGCAGTCCTTCCGCAGCAACCCAGACGAGAGCTTTGGGAGCATCACAGTGCCGCTGCGTATGACGGGTGTTGTATCATCTGCCTCAATGCCACCAGCTGCATGTGCGCCAGCCCCTCTGGCTAGCGGCGCGGGCCCCGCTGGCATCCGCTCTGCTGGGCTTGAGACAGCGGCGCTGCCCACAGCTGCAGAGGCGTGGCAGCGAGCTGGGTCATGCATCACAGGGCTGCGCGCGTCTCTACAGGCTGCACTGCATGAGGAGGGCCTTGCACAGATGACTGCTGTTGGCCGTGCGCGCCTTGGCAACGCTGCGCTGTATGACGCCAGTGGGGGCTACTTCGCCGCCGCCCCGTCGGCCGCAGCGCAGCAGCAGTAGCTACACGAGCGTTTGTTTCAAACACAAATGAATTCCTACTGTGGCCTATTGCACCTGCCGTCACTGCCTGCTGTGGCCATCTGCCGCCGGCCCTCCCCCCCACGTGCCGCTGAACTGCATGCTGCCAGGCACAAATGCCTGGGCCAGATTTGGCTGGAAGAACTGCTGTGTTCCATGTCCCCATATGCTTCCATCGCGCGTTGCACTGCGAGGGGGGGGTGTTGTGAAGCCCCCCCCAACAGAGCTACTGTCAGACCCCCGAGACGAACTGTCGTCGTAGTCCACGAAACTGCTCCCAAGGCTGCCTGACTGCGGGCTGGGAGGGCTGTTTCCTACCCCCAGTCCAACCCTCGTCGCGAAGTTCTGCGGAAAAGCCATTCCTCCTGGGGGGGCTACGAGGGTGTGTAAGGGGGCTGACGCAACGGCTGCGGTGGCTGCTGATGCGGCAGCTGCTGCAGCTGCAGCTGCAGCAGACTTGCCTCGCCGTCCGCCTCGCCGTTTGCGACCCGATGATGCACCGGAGGAGGGGGGTGCCCCGGCATGCACCCCCCCCTGCCCAGGCAGCAGCGGTGTGCCTGATGTTGCCGCCCGGTGGCATTCCTCTGGAGCAAGCAGCACCCGCAGGTACACATGTGGGTTGAACGGGTGATCGGCTCCCAACAAGAACTCCCCAGCGTGGCGCTCGAGAAATTTCTTGAGCCCCCCGAATTTCTCTTTGAGTGCTGCTGACAGGTTGCCATTGGACGTGGCTTCGCCCAAGTGCTTGCCCACTTCTCCCACCGGCAGCGGCCCCCGCGTCAGCAACACCTCACGCGTTAACATGAGCAAAGCTGCATCTGTGACGTCAGAATCCAAGTAGAATGCGCCGAACTCCACTGCGTGCCACAGCGCAGGGGGGGGGGCGCCCCGGCACACGGCAGCCACGGCGGCCGCCCTGGCTCCCACGCGGCCCTCGGGGGTGGAGCACTGCCCCTGCACCTGACTCAGCAGGCGACCCACATCAGGCTCATTGCTCTCACCCCCAGCGCAGCTGCTGCCACTGCTGCCTGACCCCCCCCTGACACACTTCAAGCATCGCTCCCAGCTGCTGTGCATCAACATGTGCACCGCAGCTGAATTACTGCCGCGGTATGCACCCTCCCATCCAGGTGTTCCGTGTTCTTGTTGAAGTGCCTGTGCCAATAAAGCAGCCCCTGCAGCAAATGCCCGCTGCAAAGCCAAGCCTTGCTCCCTTGACCAGCCTTGCAGCGTGTTCATGAGGGGGTCGGAGGGGTGCATGATGCCCATGGGGGCCCCTGAAACAGACCCCCCCACCCCTCCTTCAACAGCAGCATCAACCACCTGTGTGACCATGGAGTGTGCCACGTGCAGCGGCAGTCCGATCACCCCCCTCTGGTCGCCTGCACCCCCCCACTGACGCATGAGGGATATACACAGAGCAACATCCTCCGCAGCACGACGGCGACCGCACTTGCGCCTGAGTGATGCCAACATGCCGTATGGCAGCAGGAGGGCGACTCTACTGCCCCCCTCTGTGCTAGAGTGCTCTTTGGGGGGCAGCCTGGGGGATGCAGGGGGGGGGCCTTTCGCTGAGGGCCCTTCTGCCTCGCGCCTTGCCTCCGGAACGGTGTCTGCATCGTCATCTAAACCAAGCCATTCCATGGCACCTAATCCGTAAGCGTCACCCGTAACCCCCCCTTGATCCCCCTCAGGCCCAGTAGCAGTCGAAGCTGCAGATTCGTCAGGCCACTCCACCCCCCCCTCCTGCCCCCAAGCCTCCAACTCAGCAAACAGGGGGGCAACAGCGGCGCCTGCGGCCGCCACAGCCTCCTCACGGTTTAAAAACCGACTGCCCGCGTCCGCAGTTCCGGCCGAGGGGTCCCCCACCCCCCCCTTGAGCTCATCGCTGGCGCTTCGCTCCGCCAGCGGCACACGCCGCGCCGTGGCGCTCAGTGCAGCAGCGACAGCCTGCGCAGCTGCCATGCGGGCGGTCCACGCGACCTCTGTGCGGGGGGTGATGCCTTGTGCCTCGAGCACGTGGGTGGACCATGGGACACAGGCGGCATCCAGCAGGGTCCATGCTAGGGCTTGCAGGGGGGTGGTGATGAGCCCCCCTCGACGGGCGAATGTCCAGGTCAGCAACGTCAAACAGGCCTCCCATGGCAGCTCAAACTCTGCCATGAGGGGGTCAAATGCACGCAAGCCCTCATCTTGGCTGCACCTGCCCCACTGATGTCCCCACCGGGAAGCGTCACAGCAGCCCCACGCTTGCAGCAGCACCAATGAGCGCCGGAACAAAGCGGTTTGCCCGCCCACGTGGTCCGACATTGCGTGTACAAATGCAGCACAGCTCATGCTGCGCAGGTTGTTGGTGCTGATGCGGCCACTGGGCCCACCATGCGGGCCCACAGTGAGGTGCAGCTCCGACGCGGCAACAAGTGGCTCCTGGTGGGGCCATGTGAGGGCCACATCTGTCACCTGCAGCAGTGCAGGAGGAGCACGGGACACTGCAAGGGAGCCAGCAGCCATGCGGGCGGCAGCTTCATTTCCCACCCCCATACACGCCACAGCAAGCGCCGTGGCATGCTGCACTGCCAGCTGCTGCGTGGAGGGTGGGGCGTCTGACGCCCCCCCCGCCTTGGGCGTGCCCCCCGTCAGCAGCTGTGATTTGTCCATGGCTGACAGGGCAGCATTCACAGCACGCACCCGCCCCCCCCCAACTGTGAAGGAGGCTGACGCGACACTGGAGCCCCGGCGCCGTCCATCCATTGTCCATGACTGCGCCGACACACGGCGTGATAATGAGTCCCCCCCAGCGGCGCCCTGAAGGCCCCCTGCAGCACTTGCTGTGCTTCTGTTCCTTGACGGCGGGGAGGTCAAGCCTGCTGCGTCGAAATCAAGCCCCCCAGAGAAGCTCTGTAACAAAGTGCCTGACACAGAGCGCACCCCACGCCCCCCCCTATCCTGGGCGCTGGGGGTGCGGGTGGCTGCGAAGGCCGCAGCCTTGCCAGCGCTGGCACGCCCCTGCGCCTGCCAGCGCCTGGCTAGCTGGCACGCCGCCGAGGCAGCACTAGCAATGCGATGCAGGGTGCTGCCCTGGGCCCCTTGGGGCGTCAGCACTGTGATGTCTTGGTGATACCACACGGGCGACACCCCAGCTGCAGTGGCTCCCCCGGTGTAAGCCCGGGCGTTTGCGCCACCCTGAGCCAGCGTAAGCAGCATGTGTGTCATCCCGGAGGGGGGTGGTGTGAGGCCCTTGTATACGCCAAGTGATGCACAAATGAGCACATCCACAGCCGCATGCAGTTCCGGCAAGTGATCTCCCCCCGCATTGGCAAAGGTGCGGGCAATGGGCCCGCAGTCCACAGGCAGCAAGGCCTGAGTGGCACGCAGACACCGAGTGACCATTTGCTGAGCTCGCACGACTGAAGTCCCGCTGCTGTTTCCAAGGGCAATTTGGGGGGGGTCTGACAGTGACACGGGGGGCGCTAAGGACGGCACCCCCCCCCAACCGCGCTGCATACCAGCCCCACCTGCTGCTCCCGCAGACAAATCCAAGGCAGAAGATTGATCCACGAAGGGCGCTGCCCCCAAGCCTCGCTGCCAAGAGTGTGAGGGGGAGGGCGAGGAGGCTCGAAGGGGCTGCATGCCAGGCGAAGCGGAGCCCAGCCCAGCCAACGCCGCCTCCATCGCAGCACGCCCCGCCTCATGCATGTCAGTGGAGGGAGCACGTGGCCTGCCCTCCAGGGTGTTCAAGCGCGACTCAAGGGCTGAGATCTGCATTTGCGACTGCGCATAGGCTGACTGCAACCCCCATAGGTGAGTGTTTACGCTTTGCATGGACAGCCAAGCCTGCAGCGGGCGACCGGAGTCATCCAAGAACGCAGCAAGTTCTGGCACAGCAGCTAACAGCCCAGGCAGAGTCATAAGCCGGCGCAGGAAGTGCCCAAGTTGAGACCGCCGCTCTGCCACAACGCTTGTGTCCATGGTCCCGAAGACGCGTTTGGGGGGCAGGGGGGGCAGGGAGCGCTGGTGCGCAGGAGGCACAGTGGTACGCAAGGCGCTGTGCAGGGAGTCAAATTCCCGGAAGCGCCGCGCCACAGTCCACTTGCCACAAGGGGCGGCCACCGCAACGTGATACAGCGTGAATTTGCCACCGCCCTCTCCACTGAGGGAGGTGTCCTGCATGTCAGCTGAAATGCCCAAGGACTCGCCGCTCATACGACTTAAAGCAGTAGAGGGGCTGCTGTTGCCCACGCTTCCCCCACTTCGCTGGTAGCTGCTGGCGCCTTCACCGCTGGCAACCGGCGTGCCGGAGCTGCCGGAGCGAACGCGATACGTGCCGATGCCCCCTGCAGGCATGCCAATTTCGGGCAACGAGGCACCAAATGATGCGCTCAGTATGTGATCGGGTACAGTGTGTGAAGCTGACCGACTAGCTGTCGGGTGTGAAGCTGATGCAGAGGGTGACTGTCCCGAAATGTCTAGTGCACCCGTTGACATGTAATTTGGCAGGACAGACGCCCTCTGGGGCAAACGAATACCTGTGAGATGATTTTGATCTAAGCGTGGGGGTGTATTTCCACGACTCAGTGTGTCCATTGTGTGTGTGGATGTATGTCGCGAGATCGGGCGATGGCTGAGCAACTCCAGGATTTGAGAAACTCCAGTGCACCTTCTAGCGCGATGAATTCAGTGGTGGCGCCGCATGAAAGCGAAAGTCCGCACAGACGCGCAATGCTCAAAGCCCTATGTTGTTGATTTTTAAATGTTCAGTGCTTGCAGGCTGTTGGCATGCTGGCAAAAGGTGGCTGTAATCCACTCAATATCGTACACCCGTAGACCATTGCGTGAAGCCCTGAACAAGCTTGACTGCATGAAGTTCATACAAGCACTACACTCGATATTCCATGAACAGGCTACTATCTGAGTGTGCGTGTGTTTTCAGCATTCATTTCCATGAAACACCGCCACATAGGGGCGGGAGGGGAGGTGGCAGCACCACTGCACCACTGACGCCTCCTACAGGCGGTGGTCGTGGCCATCCTCATGGTGGGAGTGCAGGCCCTTCTTCACGTGCACCCACGCCTCAGCATGCTCGGTGTCGTAGAACGCGTCTACATGCGCAAGCGTGCGCCGCCCCTCCGCGTGCCCGCCGAAGGTGTAAATGGACTCGTCCACCACAGCAGCGGCGAAGCGGAAACGTGCGTCAGGCACGGGGGCATGTGCCACCCAGTGGGCCATGGTCAGGTCCGCTGCGGCACGCGCGCCGTCCACGCCGTGGCCGCCTGTGGCGATGGTGTGCACGGCGTGGATGGGGATTTCGTTCACGTCGCACTGCAGAGAGGGGTCCCAGGAGCAAGGGCCCACCTGTCCGCTAAACACCTCGCCGCCGATCACAGTCAAATGGTGGTGCAGGATGACAGCTGCCTTATCGCCGCGTGCCACAGGCATGTCAGGCAGGCTCACCCATGCATCCTCCGCGGGGATGTACGCCTCAACTGTCGCGACAAACTTCTCAGTGATGGGGCTCCAGCCACCCACCACGTAGATTTCGCCGGCCTCGGTGTCCACAGCTGCGGCAATGTCCCCGCGGGAGGTGGGCATTGCGGCCACAGTCGTCCAGGCAGCAGCCCCAGCTGACAGGCGCTCAGTCAGGGTGCCGCTCACGCTGGAATCGAAGCCGGTGCCGTACCCACCGAAAACAAACACGTCACTGCCCACTGCAGCTGCAGCAATGTCGCCTCGGGGAATGGACATGGCGGGGCAGGCAGCCCATGAGTGCGTGGCGAAGGTGAACGCATCGCAAGAATCCACGGCGGCGCCGTCAGCCACAGTGTAGCCGCCGACGGCATACAGGACGCCGTCAGCCACTGCGGCACCGAAGCGGTATCGAGGCGTGGGCATCTTGGTGAAGGTAGCGTTCACGGTGTCAAACGTTGGGTCGTACATAGCCACGGTGTCGATGACGTCACCAGTGGAGTTCTGGCCGCCCAGGGCGAAAAAACGCCCCTCAAACGAAACAACGGCCAGATCCGACACGGCATAGGGGAGGTCAGGCTTCTGCACCCATTCGCCGGAGCCGGCTGCCAGGGCAGCCTCCATTTCGTACCCAGGAGGGGACTGGGGGGAGGTGGTGAGAATCACTTCACCCTGCGACGAAAATGCGTCATTCAGAAGAATCAAAAACTGGGTGCATTAGAGCTTACCTTGTCCTCATCGTCATGCAGTTCGGAGATCAAGAAGAGAACAGTCATTACGATGGTCGTAACAGACAGGATGCCGACGACGATCACCATCCAGATGGGCACAGAGCGCTGACGCTGAGTGCTGCCCTTGGGTGTGTCAGTGACAAGACGAGCTGAGCTCTCCGTCGGGCTCGCAGCCATCTCGATATCAACGTCACGAGAAGCAGTGGCCATGATTTCAGTTGTTGAAGATGTTTTGTTTAGGCTGGAACTGTACAGATGAAATCGAAGTGTGTCCTGTTCTGGAAGCTGCGACCCGAAGCAATTGCTTTACGAACCTTCGACAGCCAGATTGCATCTACCTACTCAAACCATTCTGCGAATAAAGCTTGATCAAAGTTGCACTGCTCACTACATCAAATGCCCAGCATGCACGAGCTACTCAGAGCGGGTAAATAAAAAATCCCCTGACGTGCAGTCGGCACAACCATCGAGGGGCTATTTCCGCAGCACAAGTCGGGGCATGAAACACTTACTTGGGTTTGAGAAGACGGGGCACAAAATTTGGACAGAGCGGCGAGTGAGAACCAACGCGGCACATCTCACAATCTTGCATGGGCAAGGGGGTATCTTTCGAGAGTTTATTGCTGCCAAACAATGCTCAAACCTTGTCATGGGGGGCAAGTATTTTCGAGAACGATTATTGTGCAAGTTTGGCTGTCTGGCTCGGCAAGGACGGCTGGCCAAAAGGCAGCATGCCGCTCAAAAATTTCACTGGGCGCTGTGGTGCATCTGGGAACCGTGTGACAACTTTCACGCTTGGAATCTGGCCTTCTTCCGGATCATTTCATACCCACCGAGACAGCTTGAAGTCTTTGCAGACAAATGAGAAGCACTACAGCTGCCCAAAGCATGTCAACACGAACTCCACTGCTTCAAGCTGGTCATGACTTCAGCTTGGAGCAGCGAACACAGCGCTTACTGCGCAAGGCAACAATCCTAATTGACGGTATGCCTCCTTGCGCTGCCTTCCCAAAAGCCGCATGCGCATTGACCATGTATCTCATGCAGATGCGCTCCATGGCCGCAACAGCCATCACAGATGGGATAGACTAGCTATCAGTATCGGTAATCTTGTCAGAAGTAGGGCGTACAGCACCTTCTTTACGCTTGTGGCCACATTTCAGCTGGTAATTGGCTTCTTTGAGAGGCCATCGTCAATGCGCCCTGAGCATCCACAACTCAACTCCAGCTTGCTGCCCGTATCTGTGACTTCTGCCATGGAGTTCGTCTGCCTTTTATTTTTCACTGTGGACCTCTTTTTGCGTTACCGACACCGGGGCCACAAGTTTTTCTGGAACCACCGCCCCACAGTCCTCCGCAGTTGCTTCGTTGCGTTCACAGTGCTGAACCTGTCGCTGCACCTGCTTGTGCCGCATATCCCGCGAGTACATCGCATTGCTCGGCCTGTGATGCTTGGAACGCACTTTCGTAATGTCAGCAAGATCCTCACCAACATGATTGCCACCGTGCCGAAGGTTGCATACGTGACTGTCCTGCTGTCGTTTTTCATCGTATTCTTCGGTGTATTCGGGCACATCCTCTTCGGGGGGCAGTCAGCAACATCGTGCACAACCACGACTGATGCTGCTTCCGATGCCATGTGGTGGAACGGGCACCAGCACCTGCTATGCTCGCCTTTCTCCAAGCAGTGTACCAACTACTTTGGCACGCTGGGCGGCAGCTTGAACCAAATGTTCATCCTGCTGACTACTGCAAACTACCCAGATATTATGATGCCTGCGTATAACTGCTCGGCCTGGTCGGCCATATTCTTCATCGTGTTCCTGGTCATCGGGTTGTACTTCGTGTTCAACTTGATCTTGGCTGTGTCCTATGCCACTTTCCAGGAAAAAACTAAATCCAAGGTGCTCTCAGTGGTCACCCATCGCCTGGAGGCGTTAGACTTGGCGTTCACGCTGCTGGTTGAGCCGCTGGGGCAGGATAGGGTGGTGGACGTGGCGTCCGTGGGTCCCAGCACCGCCCCCGCTGTCCCCGGGGCGCTGTCACCCTCTCACTCAGTGCCCATGTTGCCAGGCGCAGGCAAGGCTCGCCAGATATCAGTGAGCAGCACGGTGCAGACGCTGCGGCCCCCCTCCGTTGGTGCCGCCGGCAGTGTGCAGTCCATGCCGCGGGCAATGCGGGACGAGCCTGAGGTGCCCACCCCATCAGAGGTTGAGCTGAGCGGTGCTACATCGTCTGCCAGCTCATCTGTGGGACACAGGGATGGGCAGGCTGATGGGGCGTTTGGGGGGGTGCGGGGGGGCACAGGCATTCAGCACCGGGGGGGGCAGACGGCAGTTGTGCTGAGCAGTGACTGGCAAGGAAGGCCCCCTTCACCCCTTTTGGAAGGCGCGTCTGCACATTTAATGCCGTCAGGAACTGCACTCCAGCGACAAGGCAGCACCATCGAACGCGTGATGCAGTTTGATTTGTTCTCGCTGCTGCTGCAGCGCCTACGCCCCGAGCTGCAGGCACTTCAGCGCCGCATCCTGTTTGACTGCCTGGACGGCGACAACAGCGGCTGCATAACCCGCTCGCAGTTCCGCAAACTGCCGCAGTATGTAGAAATTAAGTTCAAGGAGCGGCTTGATAGGTCTATCATCGACCCGAATGCTGGCTGGTGGGCCACTTTGCGGGTGCGGGTGCGGAATTTGGTGGCACACAAGTACTTCCAGGCATGCGCGGATATGCTGGTGTACATCAACGGCATGCTGGTGGTTGCACGGTACTCCGATGGCGTCTCAGTGGAGGCTCGTGCTCCCTTGTCCACCACCTTGCAGTGCATTCTGTGGGTGTTCGCAGTTGAACTTTTGGTCAAGCTACTGGGCTTGGGGTGGAAAGAGTTTCTCGAAGACGGTTTCAACGTGCTGGACCTGCTTGTGATCCCCCCCGCCGTTGTGGTGCAGGCGGTTCTGCTGCTGTTCCCGTCCGACTCCAGCGTACGGTGGCTGGAGAAGCTGGCGTTTCTGCGCGTGCTGCGGGTGCTGCGTGCGCTGCGTGCGCTGCGGGGCTTTGGCGTCATTGTACGCACATTCTGGACCATTGTCCCGATGTTTTTGCGGTATTTGCTGAGCATGCTGCTGGTGTATTACGCTTGGAGCATCATGGGAATGGAGTCATTTGCAGGCACGATCCAATTCAGCGCCTCGGAGCAACCGCCTTTTTTCCATGAGCTGGACCCCCGCTTGAACGGCACTGCATACTACACTAATGCGTACTGGAACAACAACTTCAACGGGCTGGGCCGCAGCTTGGTGACCCTGTTTGAGCTGATGGTTGTGAATAATTGGGCCATCATCATGATGGGATATGCCTACTCCACTCACATGGCAGCCATGATTTACTTCTATGCATGGTTCTTTGTGATGGTCATTGTGGTGTTGAACATTGTGACTGCATTCTTGCTTGACGATTTCACGGTGATGCAGAACACACTAACCGCTGAGGAGGACAGCGGGAAACAGTACGCCTGGAAAGAAACCGCCCTTGCGGCTGCAGCAGCCAATGACCCCAACCACGCCCGTAAGTGGAAGCTGTCCCGCACCACGCACCCCATCCACGTGTATGAGCGCATGTTTGAGGAGGAGGTGAGGCAGTACCTGGCGGACATGGAGGCGAGGCAGTTCGCAGACGCCAATGTGCTGAACGAGATCGTGCGGCACAGCTTCTCGGCGAAGCGCGGTCGCCGCCGGGGTGGAAGTGCCAGCAGCGGTGGCGTGTTTGCGGGCTGGGGCCGTCGCAGCGGCTCGAGCCGGGACTCCTCGGCCCGCGGCTCGCCCGCTGGCAAGGCACAGCCAGCACTGGGCATGCGAGGCCGCAGTCTCAGCCACGGTGAGGAAGGCGATGGTGGCAGTGTTGGCTCACAGGGGGCCAGCGTGTCGGCTTCTGTGGCTGACCAGCGCAGCAGAGCCAACACTGATGCCAACGATGCTGCCGGCAGCTCAAGCGGACTCTCGCTGCAACGGCAGGATTTTGCCGTGTCGGAGCAAGGGATTGCAGCACTTGGGGGCGTGGTGCCCCCGCCGGGCGGCTTTGGCGCCGGAATGAGCACCATCCGTGAAGCGGCGGTCCGGAGAGCCACACGGCTGGGCGTTGAGCTGGATCCAAGCTTGCTCAATCTGCACACGGAAGTTAGCGGGGAGTTGAAGGAGCTGAAGCAGGCTCTGCTGAGGGAGGGTTCGCTGCTAGATCAGGGAATTGCAGATGACCTGCTTCGTGTCGTCGTGGGGCAAGACTCGACTGATGAGCAACTAAACGATGCGTGAAACTGCCAATGAATTACTCAGCAGCACGCAGCATAGTACACACACACAGGCCTGTGGCCGTTATCTAAAATTTGAACTGTTTGGATTTCAGGTCGGCCTTAATGACCTTGATTTGCTGCGCAGTATGAGGGTGGGCATCTGCCTCAGGCCAGCAAGCCCATATTCACGAACCTCCTTCAGCTCAACGGCTGCCTCATCGCAATCCCTATAGCTGAAAAGCTCTGAGCCAATTGTGAACAATGCGTAGCACCCAAATACCATCAACGCATACGCAGGAAGCTGTACGGATTGCAAGACTTGCTAGCCTTAGCCGAGACTGCGGAAATAGATGCGGGACTTACAGCGACAATGATTGACTGGACCTTGCTGGATAGATTCAGGACATTGGTGCTATCGAAGAATACGAAGAATGCCCATGCTGCCAGCGCAACACCTAAAGTGCTGAAGAAAGTGAGTGCACGAGACATTGTTAAGGACTCGTGTGAAGCTTCGTTAGCGATATCGCATTCACTGAATTTGTTTCAAAAGCATCAACACTGCAGAGCCCACACAGTGCATCTGTCAGCAAAATGAAATGCTTGCAGTGGGCTGTGCACATTTCCGTTTTGCCCAGCGACCCTTTCCCCGAGGCCCCCAAACAAGGGCCTGCAGCTACTTTGGCCTCTCTGCGTGGCAGGGCTGCACCCGTCCTGCGGCACTGCGGCAATCAGGAAAGTCTTGTTCCTGCAGCTGCTGGGCTAAGCAGCCTTTTTTTAAAGCCTGCATTTGCTTGAGAATTGGATCGCAAAACTGACCCCAAAGCCTTGCGACATGCGTCTGGCATATTCCGCGAACCTTCTGCTGCTGTACACGCTGCTGACATCAACCACGGCGAGCGATTATAGAACCTGCACAGCAGCATGTTCCGGTGATTTGACATTCCAGTCGACCCAAATTGCTTCGTACAGGGCATGTGCTGTAGCAAACAGCAGTGCAATGTATACAGCTTTGAAACGGCAGCTGACTGGCACCTCGACAGTCTGCGGTGCCGCCCTGCTGGCCGTGGCTGAGCGCGTGTCAAATGAAGTTTGCGAAATTGGACCCATATCAGTCCCACTGTGTGCTGAAAGTGCACGGACATACTTGTCTGCTCACTGCGGAAACAGCGCTGCAAGGACGCTGCTCTCGCAACCTCCGCTCGCATTGCTGGCTGCTGGCACAACGTCAAACCCAACGTCGTCCTGTGCCGTGATGACCTTCTCGCCAAATGCAAGCTGGCTATCGTGGGCAGGCCTTCTCTTGGCATTTTGCTCTCTGCTGCTGTTGCTGGTTGGGCGGCATTTGGAACGCCAGGGGCGTTGGCGCTCTGGAGCAACAGGGCAACGCGTCTTCACAGACCTCTCCTGGCTCTCTGGCTGCCTGGTGTTGTTGGCAGCGGTGTTTGGGGCTCTGCTGTCACTCGGCATGGCTTCCATTCCTGCCCTCACAGCACTGTTTGCCCCAGCAGTTGTTGTATTCAACTGGGCGTCATCGGCCGGCGCAGCTCGGGCTTGTATGGCAGGCGGCGCGCTGGCCACCAGCGTCGGTATGGCGCTGCTGTCCTCTGCACCACTGCCTCGCCTCACACCTGGCGCCGTTACATGGCTGCTCATGGCGCCAGCACTGTGGTTTGGTGTGCTACTCCTGTGCATCACGTGTGTTGTTGTGCACACCCTGGCAACGGGGGGCAGACAAGACGCCCTGGGGGGGGTGGGGGGGGGTCTGGCCGTACTGCCCTGCAGCACCAGTGTGCCCATTTGCCGCTCCTGGCAGCAAAGCCGTTTCGCAGATCCCATTGGGTGCCTTGCTCTGGGCGGGCTCGCCTCCTTGGTGGCAGCTGTCGCAGTGTCAGCCCTGAAGGCAGGCGTGGCCATGGTGCTGGGCAGCTCCGTGAATGGCTTCAGCGGCACCAACCCAGCTGCTCAATCCGTGTTCTGGATCACTGTTCTGCTGGCTGCGGGGGCGGGCACCGCGGCATTTGTTGGGGGGGCGCGACTGTACAATTTGTACCAGCCCCCCCAGGCAACGCTGGGCTTTGCGGCAGGGTTTGTGTTTGCACAGCACCTGCTGTATGCAGCCCTGTGGGTGCCCAGCATCAGCTCAACGGAGTCCCTGGAGCTGCTGCTGGGTGGGGTGCAGGTGCTGGGGCTGGCGTGGGCGTGCGTGCACGCCTTCAAAACTCAAGAGGGGGCAGGGGGCATCAGCGGAGAGCCGGTGGGCCAGGGGGTGCCCCACCGCGTGGCCCTACCCGACAGCTCCGCACTGCCTTCCTTGGCAGCACTGGGCTTCGCTGGAGGCGAGCCCGGCAGCCTGGATACCTCCATGGGCGGTGCTGGCGCCGATGTGGCCACCCCTGCGCGGAAGTTGCTGGGGTGGTTCAACTCAGCTGCTGGGGGCACCGCTGGGCGGCGGGTGGGAGGTGTCTCATATTCTCGTGTAGGAGTTGCTGACACAGCGGGTGATGGCGGCAGTGGCAGCAGCACCCCCCATGGCACAGTTGATGAGGGGGGGCTGCCAGTGCTGTCGCTGGACAGTGACGAGGAGGGGGGTGAAATGTCCCCATTGAGGGGCGGGGCAGGGGCGTCAACCGGTACAGTTGAGCAGGTCGATGCAAGGGGCTCCCTTGTGGAGCTGGATGTGTTTGACTCTGATGAGGAGATCGATTGGAGCAAGGCGTGAGCGCAGCAACAGGTGCTGCTGCCCTGTGCCGAGCTGAACCACAGGAACGGATAGCAAATAATACATGATGAATCCCTTGAGTGATTTGTCGCATCTCTTGCGTCCATGGCCTTGCCAGCTCTAAGTGCGTAGTCTGTCGATTGCAGCTCAGGGGGGTCGACTGTGGCATCGCTCGCGACACCACACTGGCGGCAGCTTGCGGTATGCGCGTGCATTACACGTTGACTCCATCCAAGCTCTAGAATATTGCTGTATTTAGGGCATACCTGGCGACACCATAACCTCAAGGCTTGCTCAGCCGAGCAGTCGAAGCAGCTTGCAAAGCAGCAAACAGGTACGCAGTGAAACACGGGCTGCTTTGTCAACAGAGCACAAATGAAGACGTAATTTGCAGCTAACTTAAATCTATACAGCCTAAAATGGCATCAAAGCCAAAGGAATTCTCAGGTAAGCACCAAGTTGCCGTGCTGCAGTGGCACAGAGTCCGGTTGGCGTGTCCCAAGAGCTCAGCGTCGGCTGAGCTCGGCAGCTTATCGCGTGCCCGCCACACGGCGCCAAGCACGAAAAGGATAGCAAGCAAGTGACAGACCTGTTTCATTGTAGCCTTTTCGCAGAGGAGGAAAAAGTGGCTTACCGAGTGGTCTTTGAAAAGTACGACGCAGATGGCTCGGGAGCCGTGGACAAGAAAGAGCTTCAGGCAGTGTTTGCCGAGTGTGGGCAATCTCTCACAGATGAAGAGTGCGGCGAGCTGATGACTGAATTTGACACAGACGGCAACGGTGAACTCGAGTTCAAGGAGTTTCTTGCAATGATGTCGAAGCTTGTGGCCGGCCCCACCAACACTGAGCTCATTGACGAAATGTTCAGCTTGTTCGACAAGAACAAGGACGGCTTCATCGACGCCGATGAAGTGAAAACCATGATGAAGGAGGTGGGGCAATCGCTCACCTCTGCAGATGCCCGCAAGATGGTTGACGAGGGCGCTGCAGGCAAGCTGGACAGAGCTGCCTTCAAAGTATTGTGTGCCCAAGTAATCAAGCTCACTGAGTAAGCACGGTGTGCTTGCACATGACGTGTTTGTTTTCAATGAATTAGTGCTGCTGCGCTCACCATTCCACCTCTGCCCAGCTGGTCACGAGAAGCTTGTGCCCTTCGTCCAAGTCGTCTTGCCCATGCAACATGGCGTGTGTGATGGCCGGCACGACAGGCGCAAGGAACTCCTGCTGCGCAAGGAACACCAGCAGATTGAAATCGGCCAGAGCTGGTACAAATGCCATTCCCTTGCCCTTGGCGTTGCGCAAGTATGCGGCAAACTCCTCCTTGAGCACGGGGCGGCCCAGGCGGGACGCCTTGGGGAAGGCGGCTGACAGCCCTGACTCATAGGACGCAACAGGAACGTTCACCAGGAACACTGTAGTTGGGAGCTTTTCCTGTGACTTGGCCTCCATGATTACGTTGAACTTTGGAACACACGCCATGTAGCCGGCCTCTGACTCGTGGGGCTCCACCGCCCCAGCCGCAAGCATTTCAAGGAACTGGTCAGACGCCTGGTACGCCTGGAAGTCTGCCTGGCCTTTGTCGGTCGCAGTTGCGCGCAGAATGGCAAAGGCGGACTTTTCGCCTGCACCCCCCTGCTTGAGAGCCGCAGCACACAGCTCACGGCCGTTGAACACGACGTCAGCGTCGCGGGGGGGGCAAGTGATCACCATGCCGACGCATTTGAGGCCGAGCAGGCCTGCCACCTGGGCCACCGCCTCAGCTGTGGCGTCCTCCTCCGCCTCCTTCCACTCTGATGGGGTGTTGTCTTGGGGGGGCTCATACAGGGCAGCGGCTTTCAAGCCCCCATCAGACGTGAAGCGGCCGTACAGGTATGCCACTCTGGATGTTTGGTATGCGACCCCCTGCAGAAACACTGTGAGGTCCTGCGCTGCGTTTGCGTCAATGGTGGCTTTCGTGCAGTGGGCAGAGTCCTGCCCTTTGACGGTAAACTCCACGCTCCGCTGTAGGTCAATGAAATCCATCCAATTCCACTGCTTTTGCATATCACGCATGGATGGCAGCCCAGGCTTATACCCACGTGATTTCAACAGCTCATCGTGTGTCATGTACGTGATGGAGCCATCTGCGTTCACCTTTTTGTGTGAGGTTTTGAGGGCCACCTCAGAATCGAACGAGACAAACAGCATGAAGCCGTTCTTGGCACCGAGAGAACCAAGGGTTGCACCATCCTCTAATGCCTCCCCTGTCATGGATTGTGATATTGTCTGTTCCTCTACCTTGACATTCTTCAATTCATAGACCTTCTGCTTCACGTCGGCAACAGTAGTGGCCGAGGTGATGCCTGGGACACGCCAAGTGCCAGCTTTCCCCCTCACTCTGATGATGTACGTATCTGCACCAGCTGCTGCCATACTTATGAAGTTACGTGTTCAGCCAGTACTGCAGGGGGCTCACAGCCGCAACCTTTTGCAGACTTTGTGAGTGACAGTGCGCAAGGGCGTTTCGATTGCGTTTCGCACAAAGATGTCCAGAGACCCAACTCGACCAGGAGTACTTTGCTCGGTACAAGGCAGGTGTGTTGGATATGGCTCAGGTTACACGAATAATCCTGCTGCGATCATTCGGATAACAAGCTCAAATCAAACGATTGAGGCCCGTCGTAAAGCCTTTTGGTGGTTTTGGGTTGGGGGGGGGGCTACTTCCGGTCTTCCCTGAAGTTTGCTTGCAGAGTAAAATAGTTTGATGCAATATTAGCTTGTTGGTGACAGGTGGCAGGGCATGTGTATCCGATCCACTGCGTCACTGCGTCGCGGTCAAGGTCCAACTCGTGCAGCGAGTCTTTCAAATTGCGACAATGCCTGAAGCAGATCGCCGCATGGCCCAGAAGGGCATGGATGACTCCTGCGAGTGGACATTACAATTTAGAAGGGTGCCCCCACGAATAGGGGACGATTTCCAGGTCTCAACACTGCCGCCAGCAGCTGGGGCGGCTACATATGAATCCGCTTGCATGGCAAATGCCGCAACTGATGTGGATGTCTTGCCAACTACGATGTCTCCATATGTTGGGCACAAGTGCGTCCCGATTTGGTCGCCTCGTGGGCAACATTTTTCGGAAACAGAAGACTTCATTTCACTGGTACGTCCGTCCATGTGCACTTTCGCCCTGTGTTCGACAGATGGACGCTGGGCACTCCTCCCTCAAGCGCTGTTTGTCATTTTTCCGAGACATACGCGAACCAAAACTTGACCAGCAGCTGCTTACATCTAGTTCAATGTGCTGGTAACGAGGCGTGTTAATATTGGCTCCTGCACGCGCATTGCATTTGCAGTTCTCCCGGAGGCAAGCCAGGCGCTCAAAAAGCAAAGCCACGCACGAGGCACTTCTTGCCATCTTTCGGGGAGTGGACTGTGACAGCTTTCTGGCGCTATTTGGCGCAAAAGCCATCCTGGAGACAGCAATGGCCACAAATCAGACGGAGCAAATCCAGTTGTTCACTGCGTTGCGAGAGGCTGCCCAAGAGGTGAGAGCCGCCCGCCGCCAGCACAGCTGCGCGGCAACGTAATCGTTTTGCACCCAAGCAGCACGCCTGCACCAAAAGTCGTTTTTGCAGACTACGGAGAGCATGCAAAATGCACTTCGTGAAATGGTTTTAGATGTGCGTGCTGAGGCTCGTGCAGCTGCCGCGGCTGCCACTTCTGCGGCCGAGGCTGCGTCCTCCGCTTCTTCAACAGACGCCACACAAGACAACGCTGCGACATCAAGAGATTCAAAAGTGCCTGAGGAACCAAAGGTGACTCCGGTCGTGCCTGTGCCGGCAGCTGCAGTGGAGGCCTTCTCGGCAGGCGGCCACTCCGCCCCGCTTCAGACAGCAGGCGGCCAAGAGGCACCCACAACAGATGCACTGGTGACACAACAAGATACAGACACTATATTGTCTGATACAGTCTCAGCCGCAGCACCAGCAGTGAGCGCTTCGGGGGATGCCGTGCACAGCGATTCACCCTCGCCACACCAGGAGCAAGCTGCAGCGGGAACTGCAGCAGCTTCTGCAGGCTTGGAGCTGGGTCTCGCTGACGATGAAGATGTTGATTTGAGTTGCATCACATGGCAGCACGTTAAAATGCTGCAAGCCAACAACATGCTGCTCACATCTCTGACTGGCCTGTCAGGCGCCCAGGAGGCTGCAGTCACGCGCGGCAGTGTGTCCCGTGTGCCTGCCCTCGCCATGGAGGAGCCCGTCACTTCAGCGCTGCTTGCTCGTGTGCTGGCTGTTGCGCGTGTGTTCACGCGTTTGGTCGTGCAGCAGGCTGCAGAGGACGGCACGCCCCTGCCCGGCCTCGACGCCTGGCGCGCCATGCCTCACCCATTCACGCCTGTGTCAGACATCAGGGACGGCAAGGGCCTATCCAACGCCCCCAAGCCCCCCCCTGGCAGCTGTGAGGCAGTAGACAGCAAGTGCCTGCCCCCGCTGCTATTGCATAGCCGAGAGGTCCCATGGCACCACGCAGAAGTGCTACGCTTCGCCTCGGGCTTTGCCAAAATGGGCAAGGACTTCACGCTGATTGGGACCAGTGTCGGCTCGCGCACTGTGCAGCAGACCGTCGCGTACTACTACGGCCCCTGGCGTGGCACCCCCTTCTACAAGCGGTACGTGGAGCAGAAACTCACTAAGACCGAGGCACAGCTGAACCACGAGTGGCAAGCCTACCGAAGCCGTGCATGGTTTCATTTCTGGCGCTTCGATGACTCTGCTCTCACTGAGCAAGAGCTAGCCGCGGGGGTGCTGCAGCTGGTTGATCCCGGCCCCGAAAGTGCGGCTGGGGCAGGAGGAAAGCGTGGCAAGGGGGGGTCAAAACGCGCAAACACCCCCCCTAGCATTTTGGCACCTATGCGCAGCCACTTACCACTCATGTTGTTGACAGATCCGCTTTTTGTTGACTGCAGCCCAACGGAGGACAGTGCCACGGACCCTGGGAGTGAGGTGGAGAGTGCCGTCGGCGCTGCAGCAGCTGCAGCAGCAGCAGCCCACTCACTGCCAGGCTCCCCCTGCAGCTCTACCGCACACGAAAATGGAGGCAGCCCTGCGCACTTTGCGTCTGATGTGCTCATCGATGTGCTGTCGGGTTCTGAGCTGCCCTCAGTGGTAGCGCTGGCGGGGGACTCAACTGCAGAGCAGCCTGCTGCATCTGACAATGGCGAGGTTTCAATGGAGTCTTGGGACGCCGCCCTGGGCAGTGTTGCTGAAGCAGACTCGTCACTTGCAGCGCCTGCTAAGGCTCTTGCAGCAGCTGTGACCTCCGAGGATATAGAGGCCCCAGGTGCAAGCCAACACTTGTGGGCCAAAGCTGAAGGTGGTTCCGCGCGAACCCGTCCTGTGCCTGCAGTGCGTGATTCGGTAACTGCGGATGGCATCGCAAGTGGTGCGGGGAATGACGCACAGTCTGAGCAGAATTCAGACGAAGCAGACACGGTGATGGCAGGGTGTGGCCCAGCCGCCGACGAAGCGCAAGTTGAAGTTGCACCGGATGCCAACGTTGAAGCAGTGGGTGACGTCATGAAGGGTGCTGGGGAGGGTCGTGCCTTTCCCTCCTTCGTGCACGACATTGTGGGCACGCTGGCGGAGGTGGGCGTGGACTGTGCTGCTGTGCGGCAGTACACAGGTGAAGGCTTCGTAGGCGATGCACAGGCGTCTGGGGGACAGGGCACTGCTGATGTATCGCACCAGGGCAGTGTCCACGAGCCGGCTGCAGAGCCAACTGCCCTCGATGGTGCAGACGACGGGGGGCAGCTGAGCAGTGGGACAGCTGCCCCCTCGGGCGCTGCAGACGATGTGGCCTCGCGCAGCCTGCTGGTGTCGAGTGTGCGCCGCTCTGGCCGCAGGCGTCGTCGCAGCAGCATGCTTGGGGACTCTAGCGGGGAAGATAGCGATGAGGCGGCCCCAGGGGGGGAGGGGGCTCACGGGGCGACAGAGCGGGCAGCACAGCCCAGACGTGCCGCGAAGGCTGCTGGTGCAGCTGCACAGAGCAGCGTGTCCCTGCTGGAGACACTGGACAGACAGCATGCTGAGATGCCGCACGCCTCGCGCAAGAGCCTGGCGGGGGCTGTGTCCTGGACCAAAGACCGAGACATCGACAATGAGCCATTCTGCACACTATGTGGTGACGGCGGCGACCTGGTGTGCTGCGACGGGGACTGCCGCCGCAGCTTCCACATGGACTGCATTGCCAAGGCGAACTTGGTGGTAAAAGGCACCATACGAGACACGCCGGGTCTCGCACAGGACGCGCTGCTGTCTCGCCTCCTTGACATTGACAAGGACCACTGGACCTGTCTCAACTGCGCCACCGGCGTGCACGACTGCTTCTTGTGCGGCAGCCCCGGCATGGCTGGCGTGCATGTCTTCCGGTGCCAGCGCATGTGCGGCAAGTACTACCACATGGAGTGCCTGGCTGCCGATCCCCGAACCATGTGGTTTAGCCCCCCCGGCACACCCCTCACCACGCAAGCCCAAGAAGGCTCACAGCCACCCCCCACGCAGCCTGCGTTCTCCTGCCCATTCCACTCGTGCACGGAGTGCGGTGCGCCCTTCGACGCCTTCAAGCCCCGCACTACTGTGTATCGCTGCCAGGCCTGCCCCACCGCTTACCACGCCTCGTGCCTCCCAGCTGAGGCGCGCATGGATGTGAACGAAGTGGTGACGTGCAATCACGGTGCCGCGCATGCAACCAAGCGCTTCGACTCGCAGTATCACTCAGGGGTCAGCTTGTTTGTCTCGCCCCCCCCCAAACAAGGTCACTCGGCAGCTCCGCCAGGCTCTGCTGCCGCTGCTGCCAGCGAGCTCATCGTGCCCATTCCTGAAGAGGAGGTGGATTCTTCAGCAGTGCCTTCGCGCCTGGCAGCACACGCTGAAGCAGTGAGCAAGCTGCGGCCCAACACCGTGCCGTGGTGGTTTGCTGCCAGCACCTCCCACGACACGTCTGAATTCTCATACGTGGAGTCGGCCACCGCTTCCCTTGCAGCTGCAGTGGCATTTGTTTCCGGTGCTGGGTACAGCAGCGTCCACAAAGCAGTGCCTGCGCCCCCTGCAGAGGCGCACTTGGTGCACACGCAGCAGGGGGGGGCTGCTGCGCCTGCCGGCAAGCGCTCTGGACTGCTGGACGTGGCAGTGCATCTGGGCGTCACCCCTGGTCAGCGCACGTTGCCAGATGCGCCGCTACTGTCCCCCGACTTGTCCCAAGTCGACTACGGGCTGGTGGCATGCTCTGACAGGCTGGGCCCGCGTCTTGAGGCCCCCTCTAACCAGTACTCCTTGCCCAAGGCTGTGCCCTTTTCAAGCTCCAGGGGCGCAGCCATGCTTTTGTCCGGTAGTGATGCAGCATTTGCTCGTACGCTGGGCCTGAGCAGCGACGAAATCATTGCCATGTGCCAGCTGGTTGGCGATGAAACCCTGTCTCTCATGGGGATGCACTTGGCGTCGCAGGGCAGCAAGCCTGCGCTGCCTCAGCCCCAGGCAGGCGCTGTGGCAGTAGCCGCCATGTCAGCTGCTGCTGCCCCAGCCCCAGCCCCATCCAAGCCGTCCAGCGCCCTGCAGCAGCACGTGGGGCCGGCCCTGGGCATGAGACATGCCACAGACTGGCAAAGCGCCCAGAAGGCCAGCTTCCCGAAGCAGCCAAAGTGGGCGCGCGACATGATGCGCAAGACCCCAGCTGTGCGCAAGGCCCTCGCCCTGGCGGCGGCAGAGTGGAACACGGGTGTTCGGGTATCCACAGAAGGGGAAGCTGTGCGCATGGACATGGCTCAGGAGGTTGTCACACCCACGCTCCAAAGCAAATTCACTGGCACCAAACGTGTCAAGATGGGCCGCAACAAATGGTATGCGCGGCTGTTTGTGGGTGGAAAAACTAACGACATTGGCACTTGGCCAGGGGAGATTGATGCAGCCTGTGCCTGGGACGACGTTTGCTACGCTTTACAGGGCAATGAAGTGTACGTGAACTTCCCATTCGGCATTGCATCCCTGCGTCAGCTGCAGGAGTTCAGTGACGATCGACTGCCTGTCCCGGGAGGCACCGTGAACGAGGCAAAGCGCCTGTTCTTGTTTCACTTGAAGGCTGTTCAGCGCAACATCAACCCGCAAGGTATCGGGCTGGACATGCCAGCTGAAGGGGGCCTGCCACCTCGTGCGTGGGAGGTGCCTAAAAGCCACCCACGGTACCGAGCAGCGGGACCTGGGGAGGCTGAGGCCATGGCCAGTGCATCGCCTGCAGGGGATGATGTTGAGGATGCCGATGCAGAAGCAGAGGCCGGGGTGGAAGATGACGAGGATGAAGCAGCAGCGGCACCCCCAGCACTGGAGTCACCACAGCAGGAGGGCCGCGTGGATGGCGATGGCGACACAGCCATGGATGCCGATGGCGGGCAAGCAGCTGAGCCAGCTCTGGAGCCCCAGGCACAGCCTGACGGTGCAGAGGGCAGCCGTGCAACACCGCAGGGTGGCACAGCAGACGCCCCTGCCCCAGATGCAGACCTGCCTGTGCAGCCTGTAGTCGAGGATTCCCTGCCCGGGCTCACGCTGGAGGACATTGCTGGGGGGGTGCACTTGACATTCGCCAAGGCGCGCTGCAAGCGCTCCATTGCGCGGCTTTTCCACGTGCGGAAATTGATCGCGCTGGCCCAGCGCTGCTCCATGCTGCGCGGCTTGTCAAATGTGGGCGGGGCACACTCCGTGGCGCTGCAATCAGCAGCGTCTCGCAACGGCGCCCGCTGCGCCCAACGCCTGTCGTTTTTGGAAGGCGCCCGCAACTGCACCAGCCTGCAGGAGAAGCCACAGAACATCTCATTCGGCAAGAATACCTCCAAGAACATGCCGCCCTCCCTCGCTTCGTGGCTGGCTTCTGTAGCCCTGCTGGGTGATGGGGCACTGAATGGCTCGGTGCAAGGACACTGGGTGCGGGTGGGTCCGCATGTGCAGCACCTGCATGTGCTGGCTGGTACTGCTGCCTCAGGCATGGTGGAAGCGGGGGGAGGCAAGGACGACTCCGCCTTCGCGTACTCCTTTGACATGAGTGTTCCAGTGGACACTTCTAAGTTGAAACCGGCGCCAGCCAGCGAGGGCATCACTGCGGGGCAGGCCTTGACGGCGGAAGGCCTGACGCAGCTCATCCCCCACCCGGAGTACGCAGGCGTGTATGCAGTGGGCGAGGAGGCGGTGGAGGTGGTGCAGGATCGGGAGGCCTTGGGGGCCGACGGGGTGTACTTCGCTGAGGCAGGGGGGGTCGAGGGGGACACCGTTCCCTCCAGTACCTTCTCCGCCCCCAGGTGGCTGGCGGCCGTGCAAATGCCCCGCAAGGGCGCCAAGGACGCGCGAGGGCGCCACGTGCCTGCGGGCTTGACAGTGCTGGGGGGCTTCGAGTGTGACGCAGATGCTGCCCGGGCACACGATCGGGAGATGGTGCATTTATTCGGCGCGGGGGAGAAACTGAATTTCCCGGAGGACTGGGGCCTTGCACCCAGCCTGGCTGCCCGCACCAGCAAGCCAGCAGACTACCCAGCCACACATGGCGTGCTGCCGCTCACCCAGCCGCAGCGATGCATGCAGCAGCTGCTGGCTGCAGCCGTGCAAAGCGGCAAGCACTACTCCACTGCTCTCCAGGATGCCATGGCAGCCTCCTCTATGGCGACACACGCCCATGGGGAGGAAGAGGGCGATACGGAGTACCAAGGCACTAGTGAGTCGACGCGCTCCGGGAGAGTGGGTGGTCGCAAGCGACCTGCCGAGGGCGCACGCGGCGGAAATGTCCGTGCAGCAAGCACCAAGAAGCGGCGGATTGCAGCAGCCAGCACTGAGGTTGTGGCTACCAGTATTCCGTGCGCGGCTGGGAATTTGGCCCCTCTTCCGCCCCTTCCAGAGGACGCCACCACCGTGCCTGCGGGTGCAATGGCTGCACGCACGGTATATGCAGGTGTAACACCCACTTGGGTGAAGCCTGCGTCTGGCGGCATGAAGCTGCGCTGGGCTGCGCGCATCATGAATGCTGCCGACAAGACAGTGCAGCACCTTGGGGTCTTTCGCACAGAGGTGGGAGCTGCACGGGCGTTTGACGCAGCCGCATACCAGCGGCGGCGGGCGGTGGCCCAGTTGAACTTTCCTGAGGAGTGGAGCCTGCCTGCTTCCAACTGTGCCTTGAAACGTGGCGTGCGGCGGCGCTCCTGGGAGGCCGCGGTGGCTGCAGTGCAACTAGATGCCAGGGGCGATCTGCGGGTTCCCCCTGGCGAAAGCAGGGATGTGTTCCCACTGTGTTCCGCTGTGGCTGGTGCTGATCCATCGATTCCTGTCGGCGAAGAACACTGCTCTCTCTTCGGTGTCGTCCGTATTTCAGAAGCTGCCTGGGCTGCGTTTCTGCCAATGACTCGAAGCGAGGCAAGCCTGGGCCAAGGGGGGGCCCCGGTGCGATTGCGGCTGGGGCAGTTCAGCCTGGCGTACAACGCAGCTCGCGTGGTTGATTTCTTCAACTTGGCGTACAACGGGCCCCACGCAGCACAGACCAACGGCCGCTGGCTGAATTTCTCGGAGGAGGTAGATGCATTTGTGGAGCAGCTGCAGCAAGGGCAGGGGCTGCCGGGAGGGCTGTTGGCTCCGTTGGGGGGTTTCGGCGAGGCCGCCCCCAGTGTGGAGACGCGTCGCACTGCGCTGCTGGTGGCCAGTCAGATGGGCATTGGCAAGGGCGTGCTGAAGGGACCCGCGTCTGTGCCTGGCACCACGGCACCCCTGTCAGTAGAAGGCACACCTGAAGACCTGGCAGCTGCCATCGCACTGGCTGACATCGGCAGCGAAGGGCCCCTGGATGCCAAAGAAATCGCCCGTTTGGCTGCAGCTGCCAAGCAAAAAGCGGCTGCCCCCGCCCCGGCGCCCGCCCCCCCCGCCGCCGCCGCATCTGCCCCGGAGCCGACGCGCACAGGCGGGACCAAGCGACCGCGACAAGCAGAAGCCAACGGCAGCAAGTCGGGCGCCGCAGGCCAAGCTTCCACCAGCAAAAGCTTAACGGTCACTGTCAGCTCTGCAGGTGCGGACCGTGCCTCAAAACGCCCAGCCGTTTCTTCTTCCCCCAGAAGTCGACCTGCCACCACATCCACCACGACACACGGGGCCACCGCTGCAGTCAGCTCCACTTCTTTCAGCAGCGGTGAGACTGCGCGCATGGCGGCAGATTCAGCTGCGGCGCGACGAGCTGAGGCGCATGCTGCAGCGACGGCAGCCGCACAGCTGGCACCCCCCCCCACCGGTCCCGTGCGCCCCGACACGACGCTGATTGCATCCATGGCCAAAGCTGTACAAACGGCGCTGCACCCCCTGCATGCAGCTGCTGCCCGTGCATGGCAGAACACAGAACGGTTCCCCCAGCTGTTCCGCAGCGCGATGGGGGACACACAGTCTGCCTCAGCTGTTGCTGCAGCCACTGGTGCGTTTGCGGCTTTCGGCCCAGCTGCTTCAGTCACTGGGCTTCCAGGGGCGGGCCATGTGAGTACAGCTTGGCTGGGGCACTTGCCAATGGCCGACACATGCAGCCCTGCACCGCCGGTGCACGATGGCGACACGGTATTTGATGCCTCTGTTGACGATGCACCCGGCCTGGTGCCCAACGTGGGCCCACTGTCAGCACTGTGCACCCTCACAGAGTGTGCCGCTGGCTCAGGTGGGGACCAAGCCCAGAGCACACTGCGGGCGCTCAAGACGCACAGGCGGCAAGCGGCGGCGCTGCATGAAGCCCTGGGTGGGGGGGCCTTGCACAGTGTCGCGCTGCCCCGCAAGTTCGTACGCACAGATGCTGCAGCAGAGGCTGGCTGCGTGGGCATGCAGCCGTTACAGGGCACCCTGGCGGCAGCTGCTGCTGGCGTGACGTGCGATGCTGCACCAGGAGGAGCACAGCCGCTGCTGAATGGCGCCTTTGTCTGGGGAAGCTCTGCACCCATGCCGGTGGGGGCCTTACAATGGGGGGAGGGGGCGCAGGCTCGCACCCTTGGACATGCACAGGGAGATGGCCTGAAGGTGCGCTTGAAGCTGCACAGGCCTGAGCATTTGACAGATGAGAGTGCAGCGCCTTTGGGTGCAGTGCCCGTCAACCCGCATGTTGGGGGGGGCTCGGGGACCCACCCCAGGGCAGTCAACCGATGGGAGGCCTGGCTACAGGACGCCACACCCGAGCCATATGACTTGCGCATCGCCCCCACACATGCCCCTGTGTACCTGCCATCCATGGTTTCTGCTGCGCCAGTGATGTTTTCCCGTTTGGCTGCGGTCCCCCCCAACGCCCTGCCAGCCTCCCTGGCAGCTGAGGCAGGCAAGCTGGAGGCGCATGCAGCAGCAACACGCCTCAGTACGCTGCATGTGCGGCATGTGCGGGAGCTGGAGCAGGCCGCTGTGACGGGGGTGGCGCCTGACCCCTCACCGGAAGCTGAGGCTGCCCTGCGCAAGGTGGCTGAAGTGGCTGCTGCCAACGCAGCAGCGGCGGGGGCAGCCGCCAGCTGCACCGGCGAGGCGGAAATCGAACAAGCTGCAGAGCATGCTGTGGAACAGGCTGCATGAGGCATTTGTAATGCATTGAATATTCACACGCACACACATGGACACTTGCTTGAGTCTTGTTCGTCCGAGGCTGACGGCGCCCATGCACCGAAGCAGTGCGGGAATGACTGCTGCCGTATAGCTGAGGTCCATCCAGGGGCAAGTGATGCTGCTTTGCAATGGCAGCTGGGGCAGATTGAGTTTGGCCTGCTGCTTGGGGCTACCTGCTGCCAGCAGCGGGCGCTCAGTTTCCCATACCCAGCCCAGCTGGGTGGATTCCATCAGAGCTGGTAGTGACTGTGACGGGCACCGCGTAGATCTCCAGGTACTCCTCCACCGGCATGACCTTGTCGCTGCGTGAGAATGCGACCAGTGACCCGGGAGAGGGCACCTGCGCAGAGTATGTGGAGGGCACAGAACTGACAAAGGAATCCACCACAGAAGGGGGTGCGGTGGAGTCTGGAGCTGATTGTGCCAGCGCCACAATCTGGCCGTATAGCGCCAAGCTGGCAGTCGCAGTGGATCCGACGTCCACGCTTGCAGCTGCTGTGCCCCCATAGCCAGGAGGCAGTTGGACCACGAAAGGCCGTTGGAACAAAGTTGTTGGGCAATCTTCCACGGTCATAATCACTCGAATACTGCTAAACATGGGTGAGCCGTCGTCACTCTCTGCATTGCTTGCAGCATGCAGCCTTTGCAAGAGGGATACAACAATTTCCGCAGGGGCTTCCACGACATGAGCCACGCAGGTTGAGTGTTGCAGCAGTAAACCGCGTAGAGTTGTCTCAGCTTCCTCCGGGTCGGGTGCTACTTCTTGTGTGAAGGTATGGTACGTTTCTTGCACCTGCTCAGCTGAAACCCCAGGAGAGATCTCAGCAACATACAGGAGCCGGCTGTAGCTGGGAATTTGTGTCACAGTTTCCTCGTGCCCCTCCTCATTCACGACTTTCTCCACGACCCGAACACGCTCGAGGACGGTGTCCAATAGCGACTTGGAGTTTTCGAAATCCATGCTTGCTAACAGGCGCAGAGGATCGCTACAAAGTGGAAGATCGCGCGCGCGAGGGAGGAAACTTCCTGAGGACAAACCAATGCCTCTTGCTGTAATACTGCAGGCTTTATGTTGAATTAAACGCACAGACTAGAGGTGGGAAAATGAGCGCACTTTTTTATTTGGCCCCGTTTTACTTGGCTGATGTGATGTGTTGTTGCCACGACAGAACCCTAAAGGGCCCTTTGTACAGCATCGCTGGCAGCTTGTCACTCGAGCCGATTTGCCATTCAGCGAGCTCAGGCCCTGCGGCCTGGTGGTGTTTGTCAAGTGCAATCCATTGTCTTGTTTCTCTCTTCAAAGGTCTTCTCTCTTCGTTCGTTTGTCGCGATGCTGCATGGGCACGGCTGTGTGCAAGGGATGGGGACCGGAGCCCCGTCCCACGCGGCGGCGAAGTCCACTCCTTGGAGTCGTGGCTGGTTCCAGCACCCTGTGCTTCGGCGGTCGCTAAGCGTGTAAAATGCCTTGCCACACGAGGCC
>Ga0307982_1000439_pt1 | contig 32966 bp, 28 predicted proteins | sample OrgLakmetagen989_FD_201847 | JGI IMG/M metagenome (GOLD analysis project Ga0307982, IMG submission 201847) | Saline water microbial communities from Organic Lake, Antarctica - #989 | ecosystem: Environmental > Aquatic > Non-marine Saline and Alkaline > Saline | place: Antarctica: Organic Lake...
GTGGTGGCTCCATGGGCGGCATGGGCATTGGCGTGGATGGGTGGGTGGGCAGTGCGCCCGTCACTGCGGGGGGGGGCGCCTTGGGCCTGGGCATGAGCATGGGGGGTGACCTGGGGGGGTGGGGGAGCACTGCTGCGTGGGGTGCAGGAGGCTTTGGGCCAGTGGGGGGCGATGAGGGGGCTGGCTGGAGCGACCCCTCGTCCGCCTCCAGTAGCCAACAGCCCAGCGGATCCCAGCAGGGCAGGCGGGGTTAGGACACATGAGACTTTAGGCCACAGCATTCTTTTCGGCAAATTCATGCCAGAGCAATCAAACCAGTTGACCTGCAGCAAACCCAGCACCGACTCCACACTGGCACGCTGTCCACACGGCAGCATCATCTGGGCGCTCCCTCCCCATACGTACGCCGATACGCATTTCAGGCCTGCCCAGGGTTGCGCTTTGTCGCAACGTGCTGGACGAATTGTCTAGAGGGCGGCACCCCCCAGCCAGCGCCCCCTCTCACAGCCGGCTCGACTCTTTGCCTGGATTGCTCGGGTCCACACGCGCTGTCGTGAACAAACAAGTCTCTACATGAATCGGGCTATACTATTCCATGGTCTCAATATAATTACTCAAACAGCTTTTGCTTTACAGCTGGATGAACTCCACAACAGCAGCAGCGGCATCAAATCCCGCAACCCCTCCTCCGGCAACGGCAGCTGAAAAACCACCGACTCAAACAACCGGAATGTTCTGCTGCGCGAGGCGTGTAACGAGTTTGGCAAGTGCAGCTGGTGCTGGCGTCACCCGCGGCGCGGCATTGAGCGCTGCCAGTGGCGTTGGCCAGACTGCAGCGGAGACAACCATTGCGAAGGCCAACCACGCAGGAGAGAGCTTCATTGATGTGGCGAAGAAGCATGGAGCGAATGCACTTCTCGGATATTTGGCAAACACAGGAGATCGCTTTGACAAAGCACTGCGCGAGCTGCAAGTTACTAAAATTGGAGACGGCGTGGTCACTTGTGAAATGCCGGTGAACCAGCACGTGCAGAATGCGTACGGCACTTTGCACGGCGGCGCACAGGCAACTCTGGTAGACATCGTTGGAACACTTGCTTTGCTAACGAAGGACCCAACCAAAGCTGGTGTGACTGTGGAGCTCAACTGCTCATATGCCTCGGCTGCCGCAGGAGGCGAAATTGTTGAGGTTGTTGGCGTTGTGCTCAAGGCCGGCAAGAAGCTAGGCTTCACCCAAGTTGACATCAAGCGTAAGAGCGATGGCAAGCTCATTGCCACGGGACGTCATACTAAAGCTTTGTAGCGGCTCTGCCGCCTAACACTCCTGCCCATGTGTGCACCTGCGGCGGCAGCCTCCCTGCCCAACTGCCGCAAGCAGCCTCACACATGACAGCGCAAGGCAAGCAGCCCGTGGAAACATATCGTACCTATGCGGTGGCATGTTCCAGCTGCATAACGCCAGTTGGCCTTCTGTGCTTGCTCTCCGCTATTTTACACACACGATGCGTGTTGAATGTTCAAACAGGTTTGCGGAGCGGAAATGCATTGCGCACAGTAATGCAACACGATACACAACATGCAGCTATTCAAAAACTATGTGCTAAGCTGGCTGCAGCGGGCTGCAGACTGGCGGCTCTACAGCTCATCGTCGTTGTCGTCGCTATCCTCCTCGTCTGCACCGCCTCCGCGCCTGACAACGCGCAGCCCGGAGCTCTTGCTGCCCGGGACATACTTGCCCATGCCCTCCTCGCGTGTGGAAGTGGTGGCACCAGCTCCAGCGGCAGCTGAGGCAGGGGGCGCCTCTGCCGCCGCCACGGGGGTGGGTGCGCCTTCGTCAGCTGCTGCTTCCCCATCGTCATCATCGCTAAGGCCCAGGTCGTCCACCACAGGGAAATCCCCTGTAGTCACGTTGTGCCCGCGGAGGAAGCCGCCGTACCCTGGTGCGGCTTCGAACCACACTTTGCTGCCAATGGTGCCGGAAGACTTTCCCACTGGCTCATCAAACTTGACACCAACCCAATATCCCAAACCCAGTGCATTCACTTCCCCAATAAAGGCAACTGTGCCGCGGCGTGCACCGGGGCGACACTCGCAACGCTGCCCAATCTCAATACCTTCCACGGAAGCAATGTCTTCGACGGGCGGGCAGCCGTCTGGGACATTCGGGCGCAGTGAGGGAAACAACTCGTAGGCACGCTCAGGATCAGTGGCTAGCAGTTTGCGCTTCCACGACCGAAGCGTGTTCTCGCGCTTGTCGTATTCGTCCTCAGTCATTCTGTACTTCTCAATTTGGCTGACATCCTCCAAGCCTCCGTTCTTACTCAGCGAGTGTGGGTCCAAATCATTGACGTGAATTGTTTGCCCATCTTGAATACCGTAAGCAGCAAGGGGCATGTCGTCATTAGCCAGGTGAGCGATCTGCAGGAAAGCAGTTCAAACGACACGTGCGGAAAAAGCTGGCGTTTCTGGCGTTAGCAGCAGAGCACATACGAGGCGGCCTCCGTCCAAAAGAGACAGCTGCATGAATTCGATGCGGGTGCCATTGTACGTGTACAACGTTTCTTTCAATTCTCCAACAGTTTCTGTTGTATCCACTCGCAGCTCAAGTACTCTATGGTCTTTCAAGTTCGAGTGTGTAACAGACACTGCGCACACCGAAGCCAGCCTTGTGCAAAGTGACCAGCGTGCAAGACAGCATGAACAAGCAAATTACCTTGGACCGTTCCTTCAGCAAGATGTGTCGTTGGTGCTTGAGTCACGTATGCACGAATTGCAGTCTTTGCTCCAGCACCGATCTTAACGGAATCCCTGTTGATCGCTGCCATGACTGACGAAGCTGGGCAAACGATTTGGCAATGTTGCTGGTGTTGGCACAGAATTTGAGCAGATATATGTGGAATTGCGTGAACTTGGCGGTCGTCTGCTCAAAGCTGGCAAGGCACAGGCCTAGTTCAGCCCCTCTTGAGGATCTTTCGCCGTCGCTGAGCTAGGCTAGGGGCCTGTGATATCTACTCAAAGTGTCGCCTCGGCGGTCTACGAGCAGAAAACAGTGCCATTACTGGGCAAAACCCATTTGATCTAGCAGCATCCACGATAGGATTTTCAGGCCCTATTTGATCTAACTACGGGTAAACTAGGCAGCCCTCGTGCAGGCAGCCTCGTGCAGGCAGCCTCGTGCAGGCAGCTCGCGGCAGCAGCACGGCAGGGTATCGGTCATTAACCCCACAGTAGTTGAAGAGATAGAGTGCTGATTGGTCTCCTGTGCTCTAGGCTACGCTCAATGTATTTTTGTCCTCATGATCAAACCCCCCTAGTACTAGTGTCTGGGACGGCAATTATGCTGCACCCAACCCGGGGCACTCAAGCCCCATCACAAAATCAAAGTGCAGTGCTTGCATTTACACGGACTCCACATAATAGAGGTGGTACAATGATTGCGCAGGTGCCCGCAGGTGCAGGGGTGCCAAAGTTTACCCGAGAACACAGCCACCTCAAACTGCCCTGCCGGCTGCGATTAATCAGCACTTTTCCACGCCATACTGTACGCCCACGACCAGCCACTTTGCTTTTGAGGCAGCAGGTGGTGGCAGATCTTCGTTTCGCCGGCAGGAATGGTCATTGTGGAGTCCAGCTCTCCAGCTGACGACACGAGGTTGTCGCTCTTACTGCAGTCCACTGTGACACGCATGCTTTGCGTGTACTTGTTTTCCACAGCCAGGGTGACACCCCAGTAGCCAGCCTTGTGTGTGTACACCACCAGCTCACCGCCGTCCCCTGGAATGCTGCGCTTCTCTCCAAGTTCCTTCACGGGCAGCTCCAGTGCCTCCTCATACACCTGAGCACAAAACGGAACCTGCAGCAACGAGGCTGCGAACGCGGAATGCACAGACATGACAAACGATCGCGCGCGGTTCAGCTGCAGTCGGCGGTCATAGCCCATGAAGCGCAGGTGGGCCCATAGTGCCTGCTGACCCTCCTCCGGGCCCCCGTACCGCTGCAGCATGTACCAGCAGTACTGCACGAAACCATCCGGCGTGAGACCCCCCTTGACGCTATCCAGCACTGACAGGAGCCACTCGAATTCCACCTCGTCGGCATCACAGCTGTACAGCAGCTGGTGGTACCGGTTGAACTCGTCCCAGTTCAACACGCCATCCATGTCCTCGTCCACTCTGTGGAACACTTCACGGAACGCACGGTCAGAAGCCGGAACAAACCAAGTATCCCGTTCCCAGGCACCCTCTCCATCTTGGGAATGGTACCAATCTGAGTCGTCCACCCACTGGCAGGGGGGCTGTGAAATGAGGGTGGTCACAATGCCGTGCTCCTCCGCCAGCTGTGGGTTTTTTACCAAGAGCTCCTCTTCATCAGCAGCCCCTGCTGCAGACACGGCTTCCTCGATCACCAGTTTGCTCTGTGACTCGTTCATTTTGAACTTGCAGCCGGTAGTGTGGGGCACAACAAGGTAACGCCCGGGGGTGAGATCCAGCTGCAGTTGCGTCTGGCGGTCCACAGAGACACCTGTGGCGCCTGTAAGCTCCATGGCGGGAGGAAGCACTGCCGCAGCTGCCTTCATGTCGCGATAGTCGATGCTGTCTTCATCAGCGTACCACTCATCATCCAGAACTTTCAGGACAGTGACCCCCATGTCAAGGTACGGCTTGGCCGTTTCCACGCGCTCGTCTTCCTGGTGCAGAGACACCCATGTGCGGCAGGTGGCGCCATCACTGGAGCCCTTGAACTCGGGCACAGTCAGGATGTACATGCTGTTGTTGATGACGTCGTTGCCGGCTCCGTCTGGGCCGGCTGTTGCCTCGTCAGCATCAGTGCTGGCCGTCCCTCGCAGGCGGAAGGTGCCCTTTCGTCGCTGGTCCACCCAGTTTCCCGCAGAGGCGTTCCCCTCAGCGTCAGTGTCGAATTGGCTGGGCACACCAAGGCCAGGCTGGATGTAGCACACATTCAAGCAGTCAAAGTGCGCCAGGAAATCCTCAAATGCCATCCAAAACAAGCCGTCATGGTCGTTGAATTCAGCCACCCCCAGCTCCTTCATGTAGGCCCCATCATTTTCTTGCCACAGGGGGTCATTGTCTGCAAAAAGTACAGAGAGTGCTGTGCATGTTCACCTTAGCACACTGTTGAAACGCGACATACCATTCCAAGCCAAGGTTGACTCAAAGTCGCCCCATGGGTTTCGGATGAGCAGCAGCTTGTGACCATCCTTGGTTTCTGAGGCGTTGATGACACTGTAGGCGTGCCCAGGCACCAGCCCCGGCCCAGCGGCAGGACCCCCCCCCCCATCCTCGGACCACTTGTCTTCCCCTGGGGTGCTGGCAGTGATGAGGTACTGCCTATCGTCCCACCTGCAAATACGCTGCCACAAGGAGCCATCTTGGATCTGCTTTTGTACCTCCTCCTGAGCAAAGGAGACCTTTGCCGCTGGAGCACCGGTAAGGTCCATGAGGGCTTCAAAGGGAAGGCCCCCCCGCAGGGCGTCGAAGGAGCCGCACAGCTTGGCCATGGCCTTCTCCAGCAGGGGCACCCACAGCTCCTGCTGCTCGTGCGTTTTGGCGTACACGGGCCCGGACCCTGGGTAGCAGGGGAAGAAATCATCCAGGCGAACATACATCCACTGGCCGTTTTTGCACAGGCGCACTTTGTACACCCCCTCCTCATTGGCGCCCTGGGGCTCAGCGTCGTCGCCGTGGATTTTGAACATGCGCTCAATCAGCCAGGGGAACTCCGTGCATGCCGCAATGGAGCAGAGGAGCCAGCAGTCTCCCAAGGCCCCCTGCTTCACGTCTGAAGGCTCGATGCCCCCCACAAACACGCCCATTTTCTCGGCATCCAGGAACTCCGTTGCCCGCCGCCACGTGATGCTCCTGGCCCCAGGCGCAGGGGCGTGTTTGGAGTGCACCGAGAAGAGGCTGTCGTCCACGGGGGGGAACTCCCTGTCCACAAACTTCACGGAGTTGGCTTGGCAAACGCCCCTCAAATGGTCAACTGTGGCAGCATCGGCACCAAAGTCCAGGTACTTGGTGTTGCGCAGCTCTTCCTCGATGCCCTTGGCGTTCTCCTCGCATTTTGCATTGCTGATCTCCTCTGAAGGTTGTCGCTGCAGTTGGCATGAAGCTTGCAATGATGATCGATAATGCCAGGCAATCCCTCAGCGCATGCAGCACGACAGACACGAACCTCTACCCAAGAACTGCCAATAGCCAGCCCCCAACCCTGGAGCAGATCTGCACAGTTCGCAGTGTGGTCAATACGGTTCGTAGGCGTGGTGGGGGAAAATTCATGCGCTGCTGCACGAGCAACAATGCGCGCACCTTGCTGAACCAGCTTTACAAGTGGCTTCCGTTCGTACGGAAAGCACTTAACAGTAATCGATTTCGCCTCTGGATCTTCTGGCCATGCAAGATTCTGCGTGCCGTCACCCCATTTCAAGGTAAAGTCCAGCTCACGGAAAGCTGAGCACTCCACAGCGTACTCAATTCTTGTCTCTTTCACACCGACATAGCCAGGCACTTCTTTGTCAACATCTGTGCGTTTCGTGTACATAAAAACATCCTTAGCTAGCTCTTGCTTCACAAAGTCGCTTTCTGCCATGGCGGTTGCTCCTGTCGTGGGTTTCAAAGCAAAAAAATCACCAAGGTACAGGAGGAGCTTGAGCCCAGCAATAGCAACCTCAGCAGATATAGCGAGGAGTTTGGCAACTGAGAAACGGATGTGAAATTGAGTGCGGCAGCAAACGCGATCCAATGCGCTGCCGTGTTGTGGGGCCTACTGCAGCGACATGTGCTGTGTGCGATGTGAAGTCTCTCCCAAACTGAACTCACCGGCTGTAGAGCGAAACAGTAACCACACACATCTTGAGCATATGCAGAGTATGTCTTCATCTGCAGGTGCAGCTGCCAGCGGCGGCTACGTTCCGGCACCAGAGAATGAGCAACAGCTTGCGGTCAGGCTAAATTGGCCTCAAACTTTCCCTGCAGCCGTGTCCAGTGATCCAGTGGGTGGAGCGCCTGAAACCGAAGATGAGTTCGAATCAAAGGCAGCTTTGCCTATTTTCTTCAAATACATGAAGTATCAGATTGCGAGATTACCCGCCGACATGACAGAGCAGCGTGAGCATTTTGCGGAAATTGATTTGACCACGCCTGTCACGTATTTCATTTTGCCACAGAGTACAAGACACACAATGATTTGCCGCTTGCTCGAATTAAAAGAGTGATGAAAGCAGATGAAGATGTCCGCATGATATCAGCCGAGGCACCTGTACTGTTGGCCAAAGCAGTGGAGATGTTTGTCGTCGACTTGAGCATGAGGTGCATGATTTGCGGCTGTACTTCGATATTGCACGATTCACCCACAGCCTTGCAGAGCTTGGGCACACAGTTCCAAAGAGGTTGTTAAGCGTAAGACGCTCTCCAAGCCCGATGTCCAGGTGAGCTGAGAAGGACACGCTATGATGCGCGAAGCAGCATCCACTCCTCGTGCCTTGCCTGACGTTCTTATGCTCCGCAGCAAGCACTGGCCGAGACCGAACACTTTGACTTTCTTGTTGAGATTATTGGTCGCCCGGGCGAAGCCCCCACACAGCCAAGCATCACCGAGACTTGATGCGGGCCGCCGCGCTCTTGCCCGCTGCGCATCTGCCGCCTGCCCGCCATGATGCCTGCTATCACCCCGAACACCGACGCTGCTGATGCCGGAACAGCAAGAAACGCCTGCACCGTGTGGTTGCACGTAAATAGCGCACAGGTGTGGCTGTGCGGCCACTAGTGGCTTTGTAGCTTTGCAACTTTGCCAAAAAGGAACAGGCAAAAAGCACTGTATAGCAGCAGGACTGTCAACGCAGGAAATGCCGCACTGGGACTAAATGTATTGCACTGAGTGCCGAGCATGTTCATCTAGTCTTCTTGGGCATTGCGTCCCTGGGAGCGCGGGCGAGAGGCCCCCCCGGAACTGCGGCGCCTACGGCGGGCACCAGTCCCAGGCTCCTCCTTCTGTGAGTCAGTCGTGCCCGCCTCACCCACACTGGGCCGCAGCCCTGGGGGTGCATGTGCTTGCGCAGCAATGCTCTCTGCGTGCTTGCGCTTGGGATGCATGTGTGTAGGGTCTGGCCCCTCCCATCGGCCCTCGCCTGTCTCGTCGACATCGCAGGGCTTGGAGCCTGCCTCGTCAATCATCGTGTCCATGTTTTGATACACAGACAAAGGGTGGTGGTAGGCACCTTGCACAGGCATGGTTCCTGGAATAAACGCAAACACGACCAAGAAGAGCGCAAGGCTTCCAGCAAACAGCCGAGGGATGACCACATTCTGCACATGAGGGTCCATCCAGACGTCAGCCACGCGTCGAAAGACGGCATTCAAGCTGTCCACGACCAAGCCTTCTTCCTGGGTGCCTTGTGCTGCCTGGTTTGCGGCGGTGGCGGCTACCAGCCCGCTGTGGGAGCAATGGCTGTTCTTGCTCTCGGCACGCACCTGGGCCAACTGCACGCGCTGCCATTCACTCAAGTGGGGAAGGGCAATAAACGAGCGTACACGCCCGGTGAAAGATGAAGGCGTGACCACTGCGGCACCATGGGCCGCTCGGCCGTGAGCTGCGAGAATCCCCTGCAGCAGCTGGGGCAGGTCTGCTAGCTTCTCAGCGTTCAACTGGTCGGCCTGTTTGAGCTTGCTGAAAATGTCTGACTTTGCCAAGGCTGCAGTGTCGATGGCGATCAACACGCCTGCATCAGGTGCGACGAGGGTGCGGCCGTTGGGCAGCGACACCTCACCGTCTTCGAGCAGATCATGGAAGCTGTCCAAGAATGCAATTTCCGCAGCTGATTTGAGGGACTCAACCCCCTTGACAACGAATAGCGTGCTTGGCATTGCGCTCTGTAAAAGTGCAGTTGCAGATGATCGGCATTGATGGAGCAGCGCTGACGGTGGCTCTCACAAGTTGGTCCTGAACAACAGACAGCACCGAGGAGCGTGGATCCTGCAGCTTGGCAATGGAGGCAAGGTCTACTACTTGTACATAGTCGAAGCTTGTGCCGATTGCCTGTGCTGTATACATGAGGCCCTGCAAACCTACGATGATACACACCACGCGAAACGAAAGCGAAACTCGACGCACATCTTGCTCAGTCCCAAACACTGCACCACTGAAACGCGGTTGCAGTTTACTGCAAAACCCAGAAAGGGTTCCCAAGCTATGTCAACCTGTGCACTTCAGAGCCTCACCTGCTCACACTGAGCGCGTAGTCCAGTTTGAGCGCCGCATTCGGGTGAAACTCCTTCAAACACTTTGCAGCAGTTGTCTCAGCTGCAGGGGTGCCTTTTTTGTAATTCAATGTGCACAAACTCTGGTCCAGTTATTGCTTTCAACGAACCTGACGCAGGTGGGAGTACCAATGCAGCAGCTGCTGCTATGATAGCAGCTACTACTTTCATGCCAGTTGGTGGGCGCTTCACACTACTAGTAGTTACTAGTAACACTAACGCGACTTCAGTCAAGCATGCAATCCAAGCCTTTAAGCGCTATAGCAGCAAATTTGCACAACAATGTGTTTGCACCTGTCCTGCCGGACCAAACATTGAAACACTGAGAACTCAACCTTGATAGTGGGGGGCCCAACCTAAAGCTCCTCTTTCAGTTATAAAGAGCTTTGCCCGACATTTTCCCCTGCTCGATCTCAAAACACATCTTCAATGCATTTTCAATGGCATTTGTCGGGTTGTGGCACCCGCCTGACCCTCAACATGTGTGCACAGGACAGGTAGTAAACATGTTACGAGTACGTACCTACAGTTTGGTTGGTTGGTTGGGGGGCAGTCTTCACGTGCCGATACGATTCCGAGAATCCAATGGACTCCACCAGAGAAGTTCATGAGACGAAGTTTCAGAGGATTAAAATCAGTCCCTGTTATTGTTCCTGCTGACTTGCTTTCTGCCAGCAGGTGGGGCTCCCCCTAAGGAGGTGGGGCCCTGCCTGCAATTTTTGCACAAAGCGTTGTGTGGTAATACCATTGGTACATGTAAAATCAGTTCCGCAGACTTCGCGTTCACGACGAAAATTTGCTGACTACACTTAATCATACCTCTGCTGGCAAGCACGCTGTCTCATTCACTCATATGCGTGCGACAGGCGACAGCGAATGAAGTGCTCGAGAAAAAACTCAAGCAAGCTTATGTTTCACTGCGACTGATCGTTTATTGATTCTTGCGCGTACATCCAGCATGCCACCTCGAATTAAAAAAGCACTTGACAAGTCAGGATCTCAGTGGACAAAAGGTGAGTGCGTTTGTTGCTGTATTTTGAGACAATGGACATCAGTGAGCAGCAGTGACTCATGTGTGGTTTCTGCTGCTCAGCTTATCAGCAGCATTGTTCGAGCGCTGCATTACTGAATGCAAAATACAGATGAAATCGGCGCCCGAATTGGCCCATACTATCCCAAAGGTTCCAAAGTTCCAATGCCTGAGCCCTATGTTGAAGCATATAAAGCTGACGGTATGTCACTCAAACACATTTAGTCTCACTCACAAATGAGCACGGCAGTGCTGAATGCAGCTGCTCCAGGACGTTTTAGAGGAGAGCAAATGGTTGTTAGCAAGCATGTTGCCCCCAAGAACCTCTTGGGACCAGCTGCATACCATGATTTATCGTCATCGAGCGACCCTGCTGGTGCGCAGAAGGCGCTGATGGCCACGCGCTTGAAAGCAGGCAGAGTAAAGCTACCAACAAAAAGCACGTCTGTAATATCTAAAGGGCCACCCAGCAAAACAGGCCTAGAGGATGGACTTTTTACACCGGCTGTGCACTGGCATTCCTTCGATGCCCCCGGTGCCACAAGTGAGTATGAGCTGCTTTGCTCTAAAGTCTTGCTCATGAGGAACGGTACATACTCATTCCGCAGAGTATGCACAAAGTCAACCACAAGAAGGGAGAAAGCTTGGTTTTTTAAGCCATGATGCTAAGCGACGGGACGAATTTTCAAATAATACCCGTATTTCACAGTGGCGAACACAGCTCAAAGCGGAAGGCAAAATCGCCTCGAAAACGCTTGAGGCGACTGTTGCAGCCACCGGCATGAATGTAACCGACTTTCTGCAGAGCACACGGCTGTCATCATCGCGTACAATCGTGAAGCGTACCTTCGCTCGGCCTACTCAATTTGACCGACTTGCTGATGATCGCGACGACCCCTATCAAACGCTGACACTGCACAGTCCGCAAAGATCGATTGACCGTGGCAACATGACAACCTCAGCACAGGCCTATGGTTTTGGTGTCGATGTCTCTCCTATCCAAAAGCCTGCTCACAAGCGAATTTCGGTGACTAAGGAATTTTTCCGAACCAACGGTGTGACCATAAAACAGTCTTGACCTTTCCTGCAATACTGCAGGTTTATGATTTAAAACTCAGTGGGCAAATGGTCGTGTATGAAGAGCCTTTACAGCTCCTTGAAGCATGCACTCAATTCATTGACAGTCTTCATGTTCAGGGTCGAAACTTCACCACCTAGCACGACCTGCTTCTCCCATAAAAGGCACAGCCTGCAGGCCACGCAGACACTCAATCGATCTTTTATAAGCATGACCACTGGAAGAAGCATTGAGATTGAGTGTCCCCACAAGGTTGTAGCACAGGTGGCTTCATCCTTCACTGCTGCCTGTGGAATGGGTCTTCAACTTCAACCCCCGTTAACGTTCCTTCAGCAGGACAGCCAGTAGTCAGCCTATGGAACAGTCCTGATCCTGGCTCGATCTTGATGCAAGCTTGCCGTTTTCCTCGCTGCTTTCCTGCAAGACCTGGACATTTCCAGTAGCTGTATTATGCATACCCCCCTTTGAGTGGGGTCAAGTCAAGGGAGGGCGTGCCTCAAACTCAGTTTGGATTGATGTCGCTAGAGAATAATTATCCCCACATACTTCCTACAGAGACTTTAGCCAGCAGCTTCTAAAAGCCGACCCAATACCCCTGCTGCCCAGGATCTTTCTCAAGCAGCTGTTTTGCAGTTTACCACTAAGATCGCCTCAGCATGGCCAACATGAGTACTGTCGGCAACAGGTTTGGTGATTTCAAGGACGACATTACGACTATTGCACATGATGTGCGTTTGCTGCTGCTCAGGCTGACGCTCAAATCATTGCATCTGTTTCTGGAATTTGCAGGAAGCTGCCTCCGTGTTGAAGGATCAAACATTCACCGGAGAAGCCATGCATGGCTGGACAACAGATATTTGTGCAGCTGTGATGACACGCCTTTCCGCTTTGAAGAAACCATTCAAATTTGTTGGTGGGTTCACCGAGGCCAAGCCGAAATCTGGTCATCACGATTTCATTCTTCTGTGCACAGCAACTTGCTCCATTCTTCAGCGCAAAGGAGCTGGCTTCAGCTGCAATAGCCAATGCTTGTGGGATGCAACCACAGACGGTATGGGTTTGCTGGCTGCTTGCTAGAGCTGTCATTGTCATGAGCGTGGGCGCTATGCAGGTTCTACGACTGCTCGCTGGGAGAATGATTCCATGTATGCAATTGTCACAGTATATGCATTGGGCGTATAAGCTGGATTCATCTATGAGGATCTCTCTGGGGCTTTCTGCATCACGACTCCGTCCTCTGCCAGCATGCGAGTCGCAGTGGTTGGAGAGGTTTCTTGCAGATGCTCCAACTCTTGCATGATCGAAATGCTGGCTCCAGCAGATGCTCCAATGCGAGAGGCACCTGGAAACCCTTTTAATGAAAAACGTTTGACCTCTCAAAACAGCTGACTTACCTGCTTTGATAACTCCGAGAGCATCGTTCAGTGTGCGAATGCCTCCGCTGGCCTTCACTCGGCTCACGGGAAGTGCCACTGTGGGAGATGTCCCTTTTGAATGCATCAACGCAACATCTTCCACAGTGGCACCACCAGTGGAGAATCCAGTGCTAGTTTTGATCCATTCCACCCCCAAGGCCCGACAGGCTGATGAAACGGCAGCAATCTCCTCTTTGGTCAGCAGACAAGTCTCCAAAATGACCTTGAGCGGCACCCCAACTGCCGCAGTTACATTGGCCACCGCAGCCACATCTCTCATCTGTGCACTTGCATGGGAAATTGACTTTATAAGTTTATGCTTAGCTGGAGCCCAGGGGCAACGAACTCCCTGGCACTTACCACATAGGACGAGCCCGAAGGCCCAGAGTGCAAATGGCCCACAGAGATCACCATGTCAATCTCTTCGGCACCATCCTCAATAGCAGCCTTGGCCTCAGCTGCTTTTGCGCGAGAGGCCCCGGCCCCCAGAGGGAAGCCAACCACGGCACACACCTTGACACGCCCAGCCCCACGAGCGTCCAGAGCTGCACGAGCGAAAGGCACCCAAGCGCCATTCACACAAACAGTCTTGAAGCGGTACTCAGCAGCCTGTTGACACAATTCATCAATGTCCGCCTCTGTTGTTGCAGCCTGCAAAGTGTAGATCGGATGGGAATCAGCTCAAATCAAAGTCCGCACTTCGCGTCATGCAAACTCACCTTAAGGGCTGTATGGTCAAAATATTGTGCCAAGGAGTACTTGACATCCGTTGTTGTCCATTCAGGTGTGCATAATGCACCTGAGGATGCTGCTTTGACAGTTGCAGCAAAGCTGACTGCTGCGACCGGCAGTAGCTTAAAGCATCGACTGAAGGCTGTCATACTTCGCTTCCTGCTGAGAGACTTCAGCAAGACACTTCATGCGCAAAACATACGTTGGTAGCCACACAATAATTATGTCATGTCACGAAGTACAGCAAAGTGGTGATCAGGTTCAGGACGGCTGAATAGCTGGCCCAGGGGCCTCGCGACATTTCCCCTCGAGATGACCCCTGTTGCAAAGCTCGGAAATACAAGTGCCGTTGCGCGACTTTTGATCACACACAAATGATAAGGTACACAAACACTTCATTCACTGCACACCAGGTGCCGATGTGGGATCTTGTCCCGCATGGGCTGTAGGCACTGCAGCAGCACACACATTACACACACAGATGGACGCCCGGTGGGGGTTCACAGGAAACCCTCCTGCGTGTAATAGTCAGCCGGAGAGACAACCAGCTTACCCTGAGGGCGGTGGGGGAACGGTGCGTGGGTTACGCACAGGGGGGCGGCTCGCGTTTGGGGGACGAGTCACGGATGCGTTGGCGACAGGGGCAGGGCTGGTGGCGGCCACAGTGGGGGCTGCCATCTCCACGCCAGCGGAGCGGGAGGGAGTGCGCTGGGCGCGCCCGGCTGCCTTCTTGGGCTTGGGCGTGTTGGGCTTGCCGTCACTCATCATGGCATAGCCCCTCCAGGACACAGCGTTGACCATGAAATCAAGGAAGCCAACGGTCTCGCGGCCTGCCTTGCGTGCAGCCATGCGAGAGCAGGCAAACTGCAACACGAACAGGATGAAGGCACCCACGAACAGCATGCCGACGGCGAGCCCAATGGCCAGCTCAGTCTTCACAGTGCCCAGCGTAAAGTGCGTCTCCTCGCAGGGGAACGGATCTCCATCGCCCTCTGCGTCGTTCTCGTTGGGGCCCGTGGTGACCACATCAGTGCTGGGCTCCAAGGTGGGTGCACCCGCATCCACGGCGTCCACTGGCAACTGGATCACCACTGAGTCAGCAGGAACAGTGGGTGAAGCTCCGTTGCCTGTGCCGGCACCGGAGCCGGCAGTCACCAAGGCATTTACTGGGTCCTTGCACATGTGGCTGAAGCCCGCGGCGGAGCGAGCGCGGTCATCCACGCAAATCACGCCAGTCTGGTCTCGGTTGGAGAAGTTGTTGTTGCGGCTGGAGAAGAACGGCCAGCGGCCCACGTTCTGCATGGTGACGGGGCCAGCATCAAAGTAGGGCGTAAACGCTGCGTTGAGCTTGGCGCAGTTGCGGGGGTGGTTTTCACGCTCGTTCTTGTTGTTGATGTTCTCCAGTTCCGCCTGAGTGAGGCAGCCTCCGGCGTTGCGCGCCGACAAATCCTTGTTCTGGTTCAGGTACGCCAGCTTGAACTCGGTTTCCTGGTCCACAGTGGCTTGGCCATTCACCATCTTCACAAACATTGTCTTCAGGGGGTTCACCTTCTCCAGGGGCAATGGCATGTTCTGGTCATCGAAGCCGAGGCTGATGATGTTGGTGCGGTCGGCACGGCTGTTTTGGTTGGCGGCGCCAGCGTTGTTCGGGTCAGGGGGGCCACCCTCTGCGTCGTTGCACCCGCGGCGGGGGTTGTAGTCGGAACCAGTCCACTGGAAGTGCACCACATCCTCGCTCCACACATTCAAGTCATTGGGCACATAGTCGTACTCCACAGCGGGGTATGTCTGCACAATGTTGCCACGCTTGCCGCGGACGTTGACGTTGAAAATGTTGCGGCCGGCATCAAGGGCAACCTTGGCATTGCGATCAGCGGCAATCTGGGCGGCGGAGTCAGCGGCATCGGCGGGCGTCTCGGTGGCACCGAGCGGCTTGCGAATCTCAAACACGTAGGAGCGATCTTGGAAGGTGCGTCCGTACTGGTTGGTGTTCAGGGCAAGGGACACGATGTCCTGGCGTGTTCCGTCTGTGTTCACCACGATGTAGGGATCTTGCTGCACGGGGGAAGCGTCCGAGTTGTTGCGGTAATCCACACCAGGAACAACACTGGCTGTTCCGGCAGGCTTGATCATAGGAGGGTAGTCTCCGGTGGTGATGTTGTACCGCATGCGCAGCACGCAGTTCTTGTTGGCGTGTGCAGGCACGCTCCAGATGTACCGGTTGGCGTTGTTGCGGTGAGGAATGAGTTCCTCGATATCAGCAGCACCAGCCTTGGCGGCGGTGCCGAAGGTGCTGTCCTCGGCGTTACCCAGCTGGTTGATACGGGAGCTAGCCAAGGGAAGGCAGTCGACATCAGTCAGGCCAAGGTTGGCCACGGCAGCCTGGTCGCTCAAGCCGAAACGCTTCACAACCCAGTTGTGTCCGGCTGCGGCACACGCAACCTGGTTGTTGTGCCACTCGCCACGCTGCTTCAGCTGAGCAGGTGTGCGCTGGCCATCAGCCACAACGGCAGCAGCATTCACCTGGCACTCGCCCACCTGGTTGGTGGCGGAGTTCTGGGAGTTTGCCTGGAACCACTCGCACCACTTGGCTTGCTCGGCGGCATTGCCATCACCGTAGTCGTGCAGGACAGCAACGTCAATCCAGGGGTTGGGGGCCCAGTACGGCCAGTAGTCTCGCTCCTCAGGGCACTCCAGGCCGTTGCGGTTGCCGTTGGGGTTTTGGCGTGTTCCACGTGCATCCCGGCGGCGCACATTCTGGTCAGCAGTGAACAGGCCCAAGTTCCGCTCGCGCTCGGTGCAGGCTTGGTAGTAGTCGGGGTTCTCGTTCATACCGAAGCGGCGAGTCTCCACGGTGTTGGCAATGCCGTTCTCGCGGGCAGTAGGGATGGTGTCAGTTGCAGCATCGTTCTCGTCGCGAGGTGTTCCGTCACGAGGTGAGCCAATGTGCGTTGTGTCGGGTCGGGCGTTGTTGACGGTGTTTGCCTTGGCCCCGCCTCGGAACTCTTGGGCAGGATCCAGAGTGTCTTCACAGGCATACTGAACAACAATGTTGCAGTGCTCCTTACTGCAAAGACAAAATTCAAGTGTGACGTGTGCAATACTTCAACTAGCGTCAAGATTATCATGCCACCACGCCAAATCATAGAAGCTTCGGAAGTGTACATGAAATGCCAACACACAGAGCGGAAACGAATAACACTTCAATAATTCTTCCCGAGACACGAGATGTGAGAACAACAAAATAATTCCCATGCACGCATCGTCAAGAATCCACGTGCGGGCCCGCAGAAGCTTCGGAAACCTCGTAGAGCAGCAAAACGAACTTACGGGTTGGAGCCGCAGCCGTGCTGAGCAGTCCACTCAAGAGGGATCACAGAGCCCGCATAAAAGTACCTGTGAAGTAAAAAAGTCTGCGAGTGCTGCCTCACGAAACGACAAGCTAAGCGCGTGCCAGCACCATCAACAACGCACATTTTGTTTGTTTCCACAGCGGGCCCTCCCACAGCGCGAGGGCAAGCATAACCACCCTTGGCATTGTTTTGAGAATCAAACAACCTGTTCCCGTTGTTTCTGTTCACATTGCGCTGTAAATGACGAAAGTTGAACAGTAGGTACAGGCAGGTCGCGTTGCAACGACAGCTATTGGGAGGACAAACTCAGAGGATGCGAGTAGACGTACCTCACAGTTGCGGTCATTGTTACCACGAGGATTATGCATGTATACGTCTGCATCGACTCCAGTAAAAACTGCAGTCAGCGTGGCTGCAAGCAGCACTGATGCAATCGTTCGCACCATGGTGCTCGATTGAGGGCAATTCAATCTGACAAAATTGTCAAATCTGTGCAAAAGGAGTGCACAAACCCAGGAAATGCGAAGTATTGTTTTGTTCACTTCGGTTGGGAAACACCACATGCTCCACCAGCCACGCAGTCCGAGGGTGTGTCAAGGGGGCTAGTTCGCGCAATTGCCAGAGACTGTCAAACTTGACGCGAGCTTGCACTGCTGCTCCAGACACGATTTCATTACCATCTTTGACACGCAGATATGCAGGTCTTCATACTTGCGTCATGGCGTCAAGTGAAGGCGGCAGTGCCACCCTGCAAGAGGCCGTAAGTGAGCCCGCAGAGAGTCATCCCGCACCGAACCGTACGCACTTTCTTGCGCCAGGTGTATATTGTGCTGAATTTCTTGCAACAAGAAGGCTTTCATGGGACTGCACAGCTTCTACGCCAAGAAGCTGGCCAGAGAGTTGCTGTGGGAGACACGGTACGCCGGCGCGAGATACATTTGAAGCAACTGCTCGGCAACTTTCCTCCTCTTTCACCCAGGTTCCGCCCATGCAAAGCCTGTACGACATAATTCACGGGTTTATTCAACACAGTGAGCAACAGCGGCAACGAAAAGCTGTCCTGCAGCGCAGCAGCGAAGCTGAAGACGGCATGGCCGAGACATTGCTTGCGCTTCAGGTAAGCGGCGCCAGCGTGCTTCAAATACAACGAAGTCCAGCAGGAGCCCACGCAGGATATTGTGCAAGATTACTATTGCATGCGAGATGGTGGAGGAAATGTGGATGCCATAGCTGCGCAACGAGCCACCCAGCGTCGCTCAGCCAGGCAACGATTGTTTCAATCTGCAGCTGCAGGCAGGCGGCGTGTACCACCAAGCACACATACACGGCAAGCTGGCCTGCACAGCAGCAACAACTCAAGTATCCCACCCCACTTAATGCAAGATGATTCTCTTGCAGGGTGTGTGGAGGGGGGCTTCGGGGCGCTGGGTTTACCCCCCCTCGACTCGTCACTGGCTAGGGGTTTGGACAATGCAGTACACACCAGGCACGGCGGAACCCCACGCCGCTCAACTCGAAAATCACAACACCCCACTCCATCCTCTGCGCTGCGGAGGTCAGGGGGGGGGGGCGCTGGGGCCCCCCCCCCTAGTCGCTTGTCCAGTGGAGACTTCCCTGCTGCAAGCGTGCTGCAGGGAGTAGACCTGCAGACATTTGTGGGTGATGCAGATATGGGTGGGGGGCTGGATCCAGAGCTCTTGGCGCTGTTGGCGTCCGACGACATTGTGTCTCAGCTGGCCAGCATGATCAATTCCACAAGGGGGGAAGGGGGGGCAGAAGGGGGGGGCCATGATGACTCGGATGCCCCATCTCAGATGGAGACCAAGCAGCACCACACACTGGATGAAGATGTGGTGTCTGGACTGGCAGAGAGCATGGCATCCCTTGTGGCTGGTTTGGCAGGTCAAGGGGGGTCCCAGGGATCGACCAGCCCCTTCTCCGCAAACCAGGAATCCCCTGGTGCAACAGTGCAGGGGCGGGCGGGTGCCACTGGACAGGCGGAGCGTCCTGACACACTATCGCCGTTGCCCCCCCCTGACTCCACCCTAGGGCGATTGCTAGCCCCCCCCAGTGTGGATGCCAGCCTGGGGGGGGAGACGAGAGAGCGCCGCGGCACAAAGCGCCTGCGCACAAAAGCAGCGGCATTGCATATTCAGCAAAGCCGCCCTCGCCGCATCGCCCCTCAGCTGGTGAAGTCAGCTGGGGCAGGCGGCAAGACACTCAAGTCCCATGCCCCAGGGGGCAAGGGGGGGGCTCGCCACTGTGCGCCAAAGCAGAAGCGTAATGCAGCCAAGCAGCCCCATGACGCCACTGGGACCAGGGGGAGCAAGCAGGGGGCCTCCCCTCTACCCATGTCCCCCCCTAAACCAAAGCGTATCTCTCCCACTCGGTCCCCTGCAGCCGGCGGAAACGGCAGAAATGCCCGAGGTAGCTTGCAAGAGGCTCCGTTAGCAAGCAACAGGTGGACAGTTCCGCCCAGCGAACGGCCAAGAGCGGTGCCTTCCTTTTTGCAGGCTGGCGTGACAATGGGGGGACGCATCCCCCCGACCCCCCCAACCGTGAAAGCCAAGCCCCCCCCGACGTCAGCTGCTGCCCCATCGCCTATGGCTGGGTTAGCTGCCGGATCAACGAGAGCGCTTGTTCAACAAGCAAGCACCCACAGCGCAGGAATTAGCTCTGCAGTTCAAGCGTTACTGAACAAAGTGCACGGCCCCGCATCAAGCACTGCGATGGCCGACAGCAGCTCGGGGGGGGTGGCTGCGAGGAGTCATCTGCCAGGAGCCAGCGAGCACGTGTCTGCCATGCCTGAACAAGGCAGCAACACCCTGCACAGATTGATCTCTGGTGCTGACGAGTATTCGTTGTTCTAGGTGCCATGGTCACGGCGTTCCAGCTTCAATGAATGTTGAATTGATATCCGCGTTAGCAAAAAACACACAGTGAATACAATGCTAGTTCGAAGTTACAATTCATCTTCATCTGCCTTCCGGGCTCGTTTATTGGCTTTGCGCTGCTTGATGACCAGCTGCGCTTGGGCCTGGCGTTTTGCTTCGGCGCACTCGGTTGCCGTTGCCAGCTCAAGCAGTGGGGCCTGTGGCGACTGCATGTCGGCTGCCGCTCGACGGCGCTTCACAAGCTCAGACAGCGTCACTGTTTTGTATGCCTGGGGCGTCACTGCGGCTCCGTTGAACACGGTGTGGATTCGGACGTGATCTGGGAAATGCAAGTCGGGCAGTAGCTTTGGAGTCAGCATGAAGTACTGGTGACCGATATGGTGCGCCTTGGCCAAAAGAGTGCCACGTGGGTCGGCCACTGCTGCGGCAGTGGGGCGAATACGCTTGTGGGAGTTGCCTGGTGCATCAGCTGGCAGCTTCAGCGCCTCCCATTGGTCAGCTGTTGGCATGCTGGAGGAACCGATCAGGTGCATCACCTTGCGCTCGTTGGTTTCATCCATTCCCTGGTTGATTTCGTCAATGATGCGGAAGGGACAAGGTGCAGACCGCTGCATGGCTAACAGGAACAGAATTGTGGTGACTGACTTCTCCCCTCCACTTTGAGTGGCTGCCGCAGCATGAGACAGCTCAGCACCGTGAAAGGACGAAATCAGGTTAAGCCCGTAGTCTTTGTACACACTGCCAGCCTCGTGCAGCTCAATTGTGCCCTTCACGCCCAGCTGCTCGCAGTTGGCTGCGAACTGGTCGGACAAATTGGCCACCGCCAGCCGCAGTTCCTGCAGCCAGGCGTCATGTTTTTGACGCACCGCATCATTGCTGCCCATCGAATCTGCATATGCCGCTGCGATCTGCGAGTCCAAGTCTTCAATGCGCTTACGAACGTCTTTCAGTTTCTTGGGCAGGTCGGCATCTCCTGTCAGCTGCGTGAGCATGTCAATCACATGTGTGTATCTCAGCTGGAATGCTTCCTGGAGTTCTCGGTCGGCATGGCTCTCGCCCAGGCCCTTCAGCGTGTCTTGCACAAGCTGCCAGCCCTTGGTGTCAGGTTCTGATGGGCTGACATCCGTTGCTTGTTCAGCTTTTGCTTTGAGCTTTTTCAGTTCCGCCTTGAGCTTGTCTGCATCTGCAGTCAAGCGCTCAGCCTCGATTTCCGCGGTCTCACTCTGTTTTCGCAGCTCATCTCGACGAGATTTAGCCATGGCATTCAAGCCTCGGGTCCAAAGCTGTTCCAGATCGATGCAGAACTCATCTTTGAGCCCATCTGGCAAACTACGCAGCGACTTGCTGAGAGCGTTGTAGCGGCGAATCCCATCGCACAGTGCGCTGCGGAACTGCGTTGTTTTGGCCTGCAGTTCGCGGTCGTTAGCTTCCTTATTGTGCACAAGCTCCTCCAGTCTTTGCTTGCTGGACGCCGTGAGCTCGTACTGGGCAGTGTACTGCTCGTACTTGGACAACAGGTCCTTGACTCTTTGCAGTTCCGCGACGGCGTCTTGCTTCTGCTGAAGGGCTTTCTGCAGGGCAGCATCTGCTTCGGCCATTTTTTTAGTGTGGCCTGCACTCTGCTCTTTTGCTGCAGCCAGTGCGGCCATTGCATCCTGTAGCTCAGCAGAAGCGGACCCGGGCTTGAACATGCCAGACAGCCCCAGCTTTGAGAAGCGCTTTGAGACGACACCACTCAAGCGACCCACTGCAAAAAAATGTATATCAGCGTGATGACTCATTTTGAGTTCATCGTCAACTTACCTTGTCCTGCCACGACACTGGAATTTGTGGCAACTCGAATGCCGCTGGGAATCACTTGCAGGATTTGCACTGCCTCAGCGTCTGTGGCGTGCGGCGCCAAGATCATGCGGTGAGTGCCCAGCACTTCCAGAAACGCCCGCATGCCTGGCGAGCACTCCACATTATCCATGAGCTGTGCTGTTGCGCCCAGGGCCTTCGCCTGTTCCCATTGCTCATCTGACATGAGTCGCTGCCCGCCTGCTGCGGCTGGCAGGTTCTTCGGAGCAAAGGTTTGTGCTTGCTCAAGCCCAACTTGACGACACTCATCACCAATCCTCTTGGTATCCATAGCAGTGTTGCACACATACGCAAGTTTGGCGCTGAAGGACAGTGTGTTGAGCACCCGGCAAGTGAGCTCGTCAGCGGGTACCACACAAGCCGCCAACGGCCCTTCTGCCTGCACATCGGATTCGCGGCGGAAATGCTCCAACTGACTCAAGCTTCGTTGCTTAACACTTCCAATGTCTCGGTACACATGGTTGATGCGGTTGGCGTCCTCTGTTCTCAGCTGCTGCACTTTGTTCTTCGCACGCTCCACAGCGTTCGCAAATGCTGAGTAGCTTTGGCGAACCTCTCGGGCCTTGCGGTCTACGGTCGTTGCAGTCGTTGTCTTCTCGGCAACTCGGGCTTGCGCGGCAGCAACATCCGCTTTGAGGTCCTTTGGCTCTTTCGCACCCAACACACCCTCCAGTAGTCTTGATGTTTTGCGCAGTTTGCGGTCCAGTTTTTGCATTTCCCGTTCGTGGCCAGAGCCGGCATTCACCATGTTCTCAACAGCCATTTTGGCGCTCGCAATATGCTTCAAGCTCTGCTCAAGGACAACCAGCTTATCCTTCACCTCCTGTCGTGCAGCTCTGGGAACAGTGCCAGCGGCCCTCTTTTGCTCGAAAATGCTTTTCTGCTTTGCTGCAATAAGGCTTGCCATTTCTTCAGCCTCTGGAAGCATTTGTACAGTTTCCGCGTACAGTTTTGCAGCCTTTTTCTTTTCCTTCTTGACTTCGCGCAAAGTTGCAGCTCGAGAGTGCACATCCAGCCACGGCTTGCACATTTTGAGTGCATCCAGCTCATCAGCCAAGGCCTTGCTCTGGTCACTTCGTTGCAGTTGCCGCGTGAGATTGCTCTCAACTTCGGAATGCTTGCTGCGGTCCTTTGCAAGTTTGCCAAGCGTCTGCAAGTAGGCACCCGTGACAGAGGCCGCCCGTATACTGCTGCTAGCGCAAGTGGTAGATGTTGGCAACACTTACAGCATCTGCCTTGATGGCAGCATTCTGCAGGTCTTCCAAGTTCATGTGCTTTTCGTAAAGAACGCCGCTCAGAATTGCGCGTTCAGTCTCCTTGAGTAACTGCACAACGCCATTTCATGCCCAAGTGAAAGCTGCTCAACACTGCACACAGGGGAAACACTGGGTGAGACTTACAGCAGCAGGGGCCGAGTTCACAAAGTTCGCAATGCTTTCTTGAGGCAGCACCTGGCAGTTGTTGTCCACAAAAATGCCAAACCGCTGAGCAAGTTTCGTTACATCCTCTGCTGAGGCGCGCTCGCCTCCGTTGCCACGCTGGTAGATGACATAGGACGAGTTGACCCCAGACGCACCCTGGCGTCTCTCAAGTGTGCGTGTGATGATCGTTGGTGTGGTGCAGTCTGTGTCGTGCAGTGTGATCTGCGCACAGCTTACTCAGGGGTGACACGAGCCGGAGCAGCTGACACTGTAGAGTGCAGCTTACCCGAATTCGCGCCTTGTCGCAGCCCCTGCGGATGAACCCTTCCAAATTTGACGCACGTTCCATTGTGTTCGATCTGCAGAAGGTCATGGTCTGCACAAAGGCAGCCTGCAAACTCCATCTTGCCAACTTACGACCCGCCCAGGCCAAGGATGATCGCACAGACAATGGAACTCTTTCCCGACCCATTGGGGCCGACAATAAGATTTCCACGTGCGCTTGGTTGAACAGTTAAACGGTGGTGGGTCATAAAATCGGTCAACTCAATTAGCTCCACACTGCACAGAAAGGCCGTGAAGCAAAAAATTTCAAATTCTTGTGCACGCAGCGAAACTCTTACCCGCCGTGCCCAAAGGCATGGTGTACAGACTCATATGCATCGGGTTCATATGCGCCAATGAAATCTTTGCCCGGGACTAGGCTGGATGCGTCCTCCATGTCTTTCCAAGGCGTAACGATCGAGGAGAACGGTATGCGGCTTTTGCAGCACGCAAAATAGGCAGAGCGGGCACGCAGCCCTTAGGGTGTGCAGACCAAGCTGCGGCAGCCAGGCAGACATTTAATTTCCGTTGGCATTTTTTTCTTTGATCTCACAGCTTGCAGCTTGAGCTGCGGTTATGGTTAGTGGTCAGTTTGCTACATTTGCCCCCCGCTTTGTTGACTGTGGCCCCCCTACATCGATTGGAAATGCAGTCAATGAAGTCCAATGCTCGAGGAGAGACGCTTTTCTTACTTATTGAATTACCACCAAAGCTCTTCCAATCAATGGGTATCTTCATACAATGTAAAGAAGCCTGACCGCCTCTCAATCCAGCAAGGAGCTTGTCCAACAGCCAAAGCATTGAGCACTACAGGGCTATATGGATAGCATCACTGCAACTCATGTATTAGCGCAAAGTTCTGCAGTGCAAGCTTTACGGTGGGAGCATTGGCTTGTTGCAAGGGTGGGTGCTTACCGTTGCCATGTGCGGTCTCTGCTGCTCTTGCCGACCCTTCTTTACACAGCTGCAAATTCACCCAAGCACCCAGTTTGCGGGTGGACACAGTTTTATTCCATGGTCAGTTGTTATTCTTCCCGAGTTTAAACACTGGATCATTCGTAAAACTGGACGCGATGGGAATGAGAGACTGATTTGGTAAGCTCCGCTTGTGGGAGCGCCCTGATCCCACCGCCGGCGGGCCGGCACGCCAGCCCACAGAAGCGACAACATGCCTTCATTTTGCACAGGACAGGGCCAGACCCTTGGACTCTTGACGACACCTGCAGCCTGGAGGAGCTCAAACGCGACTTTGGGTGGGGGTCTGTCATAGCAGCCGCCGGCGCCTCTGGCAAGAAAGCAGGAGTCAAGCGCCGCAGGGGAGGGGTGGCAGTTCCACCCACCACTGCAGCTCCAGAGCCTGCAAGCACACACAGCAGCGTCGGTGCCTCTGCAGCAGGTCGCACAGCGAGCCGAAGCACTACCGACAGCGACGCCCCAACGGGCGCCGCTGCTGGGCACAACCCTGACGCAATGCAGCGCGTGTTGGCCTCCATCACGTATGAGCACGTGGGGTATGATGCCCGCAAGGCAGTCTTCCAGTGCTTTGTGAAAGAGCCCACTACGAACAAGCCCCAGGAAATCACCGCCCAAACACCGTTTCTGGCCGCACTGACGCGGGAGATTTACCTGGTGGAGGTCGTGGGGAAGACACCAGCGTCCCATCCTACAGAGCCCTGGTTGATGTGCAACCGTATTGCCTTGGCGCACTGGGTGCAACCTGGCAAGAGGGCTCACACCTTCCGGTGGGCCGGCCCTCGCCCTGAGGATCTGGCCAATGATTGCCACGAGCACAACGTACTGAGCTTATGGAAGCACACCGCACGCGCTGTTTCTTCAAGTAGCAGCGGAACACAGGGCACTCAGAACAAGCTGGCAGCTGCCCGTGCTGCAGGTGGGGCAAGTGCTGCCCAGCGTGCAGCAGAGCTCATTGCAGACGGAACACTGGAACGCATGGAGGCGGAACGGCGCCAAGACAAGGAACAACGGGCGGCAGAGGCCAGTGCTGCAGCAGATGACGCCGCTAGCGTAGCCTTGGCCAGCCGTGATCCATTGGTGGGGGACATGACCGGCCTGCCCAACCCCAGCACAAATGCTCTGCAGGAGGACGACACGGAGTGGGCAGAGACCCGTTTCCCTGGCGTGAAGTGGCAGCGCACCGCCATGTGCTGGCGGGTGTCAGCAAAGGCCCCTGGGAAGCGCACCATGGTGATCAACGCCTCGTCGGCATGCATGGCTGCACTACTGCACGACCACCAGCTGGCGTGCTTGTGGCGAATGCCCCCCGGCAGTGGCAAGAAAAAAGGTGACCACCCGAGCATCAAGTGGTACTACATTGACCGCCCCGAGTTCAAGCACTTTGTGTTGCACTTGCCGGGGCAGCCCCCGCGTTGGGTGGGCCCAGACCCGGAACACATGTCACGACACACTACGGATTCCTGGTTGCAGATGACCTTCTCGGTGACAGGAGTGCGAGGGCGACAATTGCATGCGCGGAATTTGGCGGCCTTGGCTCAGGCCCAGGCAGATGATGCGGGGCCGGCCTCAAGCAACGACTGCGATTTATAGGCAGGCAGACAGGCAATTGTCAAGGCACACATGGCGCAAATAGCCAGGCGCGAGGTGGCGACTGGCTGGATACAGGGGGGGTGTTGGTGAGCTGGTTGCATAATTCAATTTGGACAGGCGCCTGTTGATATTGGAAGCTACACGACAAAGAGCCCCTACTCATGCAGAGGCCTGTCAACACTGCTTCACACACAAACTCACTCACAGGTAAAGCTGGGCTATGCATGGTATGTTTACTCGGCGGCAGCGCCGGCGGAGGCAGCAACCTGCCCGTGTGCCTCGGCAGCGAGCTGCACAGAGGCCATGGTGATGAACACCATCTTCTTCTTGGCCTCATACAGGTCCTCCCACGTGCAGAAGATCTGCGCGTCCATGGCGCGTGCCAGGGTGAGGAAATACCGCAGGTTCTGCTTGGCCTCCTCTTCGGTGGTGCCGGGCAGAACCAAGGTCGGGTCCACAGCCTCGGGCTTGATGGACTTGACCACGTTCAACATGAACAGACCGGTGGACATGCTGCTGTCTGTGAAGTTGCGCAGCTTCTTGTTGCCGGCCAGCAGGGCGTCAGCGGAGTCCCGGGCGGCGACTTCCTCCTCATCGCTGGGGTCCTTCACCGGGGAGCGCTCAGGCAGCTCCAGGGCCAGCAGCTTGGCCACGGAGGCGTTGGCCCACTTGAGCACATCCTCCTCCTTCTTCTCCTTGCCGGAGTCGTCCTTCAGCAGCTTCAGCACCTGCTTGCGCATGAGCTGCCATACCAGGGCAAGGATCAGCTTGCGGGAGTTGCCGTTGACATCCACACCGCCGATACCCACCAGGGAGCAGCCAAGGGTCTTGCCCACGTCCACCACCTGGTTGCAGTTCTGCACTGCCATGAGCTTGTGCAGCGGCTTGTCTTTCTTCTTCTTCTGGACCTTCTTCCAGTCCACACTGCCCGGCTCAACCTTGTCCTCCGTCTCTAGCAGGTACAGGCCGTCCTTCAGGCAGCCGTCGAAGAGGTTCTCGATGTACAGCTCGCCGTTTTGCAGGCCCAGGCTGTTCATCCACATGCGGAAGACACGCTCCTCGCGAGCATCGCTCTCGGCGTCATCAGGGAGACCGACACGGAGCAGCTCCTTCTCCTCCTCTGTCAGCTCGCCCAGCCCGTGGTTGTTGTTGAAGATCTGGGCGCAGAAAGCGAGGTTCAAGCGCTTGTTGCCCTTGACGATGTTGGTGGGCTGAATGATGGTTTTCACTCCTTGGGCCTTGGCGCCGTCGATGACTCCAGAGGCGCGGTCGGCGCCGGTCAGGGCCATCAGCTTCTCTTTGGAGCACTCCTTCAGCTCGGGGGTGATGGAGTTCAGCAGCAGGGTGTACACCTCACCGTCCTTCAAGTCAGACGTGAAGTTCTTCACACGGCGGGAGCTCTCCTGCTTTTTCAAGTGGTAGTTGATCCAGCGCAGCAAGATTTCCTCTGGGGGCAGAGTCAACAAATCCTGCAGCTCCTCGCCTTCCTCTAGAAGCTTCACCAATTCAGGGCATTCTTTGATATTGATGAGGGAGAGCAATTGGATCTTCACCAGCTGCCACACCAGGCCAAGCACGAGATACTCCTTTCCAGAAGAATCTTCGATGTTTGAGGCGTGCAGGTTCACAATCTTGCAGCCAATAGCCTTGCCGGAGTTGATCACCACGTTCAGGTTCTCAGTTTTCTCCCACTTGTTCAAGGGCTTGCGCTTGGGGTAGTTCAGGGCACGCTCATCCAGTGTGTCCTTCTTTGCCATGTTGATGAACTTGGCAAGCAAGATGCCGTCGCTGATCTTGCTGAACATGTCCATGGAATCGGGCTCCATGGGAACGTAGCCCTTAGAGGTCAGGTACTCATCTTCCTCGAAAGAGTTGTTGAAGTGCTGGGCAAAAGCCCACTGCACGAAAAAAGGTCAGGATGAGCCGTCGAAACTTGGCGTGGCAGCAGCTTGCTGCGGATATTGCAGGCAAAGAAAGTCAGCACACACCTTCTCCTCTTCGGAGTATGAGTGCTCGCCGACAGCACCCTTGATTTTCTGTAGGGAGCCATGCTTCTTCACAACAGCATCCTTGAAGCCACCCTCAGCCTTGCCAAACATCTGAAAGCGAGGGTAAGGCGTGTTGTGTCAGTGATTAAAAAAACGTGAGCTGTCTTGCAGTTTACGCTACGCATGTCCGCACTTACCACACAGAACTCCTCGAACGAAATTTTACCATCAGAGTTGACATCAACTTCGGTGATCAGCTTGTCTGCCTCTGCCTGAGTCACGGTTTTGCCAAGCTCCTTGAAGAGCGCGACGACCTGCAAAGCAAGGGAATTTGCAGAGAAGCACACAAGCTCGGCACAAAACGACTAGAAAATAAACCAGCCACCCGAATTGCTGAGTTCACATTGCCACAGAAAGAAGCGCTGTCAGGAGCAATCGCACTGGAGCCGCTGAGGTTCAAGCACGACGAGCAACCACGCACCTCCTCATTCTCCACGAAACCACTCTTGTCAGTGTCTGTGGCAATGAAAGCTGCCACAAGCTTTTGTGCAGCATCTGCCTCGAAACCGACATTGATTGCCGTCTGGGCGCTGACGTCTGATGCAGCGGCCATTGTAGTTGGCGTGGTGTCTGCCTCTGGGCGGAAAGTCACAACAACAGTGCAGAGCACTAAAGCAGCAACAAGGTTGGTGCTAGAAATAATAAATTGATCACCGTGCGCAGTAGGCCGGGAGCTTGTGCGAACATACCACCCAGCTGGGGATACAAGGGGGTGGCAGAGCTCTCCAGGTTTTGATCAGGTCATTTACTGTCCCTCTTCTAGCGCTTGCTTGATTAGCGCAACAAAAGTAGACGTGCAGTGAGCGAAAACGTCTGGTTGGCATGCAAAAAATAGGGCATTCTATGCCCAGTGACTCGATTCCACATCAGCTTCAGACTCTTCACAACTGCGGAGGTAAGCGAGGACGGACAAGAGCTGGTGTTTACCTGAAAGATGCTGAAGCGTTCTCAAGCCGACAAGGCCACCAAAAGTTAGCCCGAACATGTAAATGTTATGTGGGCTGTTCTGAATTGGACCTTCTGTGCAGGCTTTCAAGCGGTTGTGAACCGATCCTTGGATCACAACTCAGCGGTGCACGGCGATCTACAGCACTTTGTCAATTCCCAGACTACCGACAAGGCGTCCGCAGCTCTGGATGAAATCCAAACATTGACGTCGCTACGGCCCTTGGCGCCATCAATTCGCACAGAGGCAGGTGGAATGGTTGAGGGCGCCACGGAAGCTGCGTTGGCAGCCGAGAAGTCTCTCAGAGGCACCCTTGGTGCCCATGCTGCAGCAAAGCGTGCAACTGAGGACAGGCTAACACGTCTGGCTGTACCAAATCCCGCAGCGGCTGCGGCCAAACAAGGCAGCATCTGACCCGTTTTGAGGCGTTCACTGACTGAAGTCGCAGCCCCACCTGCCTAGTACGGAGCATCTGCAGGAGCAGCACAGAGCCACCGCCCCCCCCCCTGACACCCCATCATCACGTCAGGCACCCTGTTGCGCATAAATTCGCCCAACCCAGCCACTGCTGCGCCACAAGCGCTGCCAGCGCTGCCAGCGGCATGCGTCCGTGTGCCTTGCTGCCAACGAGTTGAACAGCTCTGCACGGGGAGATGTGCACCACTACACCGGCCGTATACCGCATTGGCTTCGATACTGTTGCAAATAACACCACATAGTGCTTTGCAGCACCGTGGGCAGGCACTGTGAGAAGCTGAAGCAGCCTGAAGCCGTCAGTCTTTTGGTGCACCCCCCTGCCCGGACTCATACACATCAACGCCAATATAATGCATTGAGAGGAAGGCAGGTGATTTCCTTGCCGCAATTCCCCTGCCCCCTGCAGGCATCATTGCCGGGGCAGCGAGCACAGGTGAAGGTGGATACAATGCTCATCGCCACCTAGGCAGGTAGCCACACACACGCAGGGCACCCAACGCAGCATACATAATGTGGTGGGCAGGTAAAGATGATTGTCGTGGCGGCACTAGGTGTGTGCCGCTGCTGCCCTCGCCAGCCCCCTTTCCTCGGCAGGGCACTTGGGGGCGGGCCTGGCTACCCTGCAGGCACCAAGCGCAGGGCAAGTTGACCAGCAGCAGTTTGGCAGGCATTTTCATGCACCGATCCTAACACGTGCACTCATGTGGCTTTCTTGCCCTGCGCAGTGCACACTGCTTAGCCCCCCTGAGCTGCTGCGCGATAAAACATTGAAATCGATCCACTGCCATTAGTGCCACAACACATGGTAACATTTACAATAAAACCAGGTTGGTACAATGCCCCCACTTCAAACCAGCTCACACAAAGTTCTTTCTTTGACCACTTTCTGCTTCGGCTGCAAGTTGGCTGGTGGGTCAATCAGGCTGTAGTGCATTCGCAGCTGTGGAAATATTTTCTGAACGAAGCATTGGCCACAGATGGCTGCAACAAGTAAGCCACATGCACATTAAGGCTTCAAATCCCAATACTGCGCTGTTTTGGTTGGCTACATTTCAATTTGTTGTATCGGGTTGCGAACTCCTTGCAATGTAGCAGCACCGCGCCAGCAAGATTCGTCGCGGTCGCCTACTGCATAGGCCAGCACATGTTCATGTTTGTTGCTCATATAGCCACTATTAAGCTTGTGCTTTTATACAGACCTACCTCATAGTCAAGGTTCACACACGATGGGCGGACTTGTGCAAGATCTCGAAATGTCTGAAGCCGGAAGCTTGCAAGGCGCCTTCTACGCTGCATGCTCCGTCGGTGACGATGCCGCTGTGCAGCTGCTGCTGGGGAAAGGTGTCGATGTGCATGGCAGCAATGAACGCGGTTTCACTGAGGCTTGTGGAGGTGGGCACCTGGCCGTGGTGAAGTGTTTGCTTGCCCTCACTGGCCTGCAGATGGTGGATGTACATGCGGGGGAGGAGGCCGCCTTGCACCAGGCTTGCACCCATGGAGCGCTGGAGGTGGTGCAACTACTGCTGGCTCTGGGGGGTAATTGCCGTGTGGATGTGCACGCAAGGCTTGGGCGCGCGCTGTATCTTGCCTGCGGCGGCGGGCACCTGGGTGTGGTGCGGCTGCTGCTGAGTCTGACGGGCGACCGCTTGATGAATCCAGACCTTGAGGGGTTTGCAATCCACTCAGCCTGTGAGAGCGGACATGTGCATGTTGTGCGTGAGCTGCTTGCGTTGACTGGCGACCGCGCAGTGATTGTGAACCGCGCAGACGACGAGGCCTTCAGAGATGCATGCGAAAATGGGCACATTGAAGTGATTCGTGAGCTACTTGCCCTGCAGGGTGACCGACAAGTGAATGCAGATGCTGCTGATGGTGAAGCGCTGTTTCTTGCGTGCTGTAATGGGCGGCTGGCAGTGGCGCGGGAGCTGCTGGCGTTGACTGGAGAGCGGCAGGTGGATGTACATCGGTGGGATGAAAGAGCACTCATGTCTGCATGCAGAAGCGGCCACTTGGAGATCGTTCGCGAGCTGCTTGCGCTGACGGGCGACCGCACTGTGGACGTGTACGCCAGTAGACACAACGCCTTCGTCCACGCCTGCACCGGGGGGCACGTAGACATCATGCGAGAGCTGATGGCACTGCCCGGTGCCAGGCGCATGCCTACTGCTGATGGCTTGGATTTGCCCATGAAGATGGCTTGCTCAGCAGGCAGCCTGGGGGCGGTTGAAGAAATGCTGCGGATCGACGACGACCGTGCTGCTAGCGTGCAGACTCTGGAAGAAACCACACTGCCATTTGCATGTGCAAAAGGATGGGTGCATGTTGTCAAGCACCTGCTTGCGCTGAGTGGGGCACACTTGATCAACCCCAATGCGAAGGCAGGTCTTGCATTTCGATGGGCCTCGCGACACGGCCACTTGGAGATCATGCGCCTGTTGCTTGGTTTAAGTGGAAAGCGGGCTATTGATATCCATGCTGATGACGAAGTTGCCTTCGTTGACTCGTGCAATTACGGCGAAACCGACGCAGTGCGTCTGCTGCTGTCGCTCACGGGGCAGCAAGAGGTGAATGTGCAAGCGAGGGACAATGCCCCATTGAGACTGGCGTTCACGTATCACCGAATGGACATTGTGCGGGAGCTCCTGGCCCTGCCGCCCACCCGCCGCCCCGGTCTGCGCACGTTTCCGGCACAGGTGGTGCGATATCACACGCAGCGCAAGCACAGGCCACTGATGGTCTCCGAACTGACTCACATCGATGCATTGCTGACAGCAGGGGGTACTCATTCTGCTAGTTTATGTGCTGCAGACAGTTGCCTTCACTGTATTGTGCTGCATGTGATGGCTGGCTCCCTGGCGCCCAAGGAGCTGGAAGCAACGGCCGTCGCCTTGGCGAAGCGCTCCCTGCAGGTGTACACCGCCCACTCGCTGGTGGGCATATCGCATGCACTGCAGCTACTTCTACTGTGTGCTGCATTGCCCGCTGTACAACACCGGGGCTTGCGGCTGTACCTGCTGAAAAGCTGCCAGCCACCGCCACATACGCCGCAAGCTGCAGCTGGGCACGAGGATTTCAATGAGCAGCAGGATGGGGCTTCATGGCTGCAGGCTACAGGGAGAATGCTGCAGGATGTCGAGTGGCAAGGCATCTGGCTGCGTCAGGGCCTGCCACAAGCCACAGCCGGGGGGGCATTTTCAAGGGTGGGACGCAGAGCTTTGCTGCTGCGCCGCGCGAGTCGCTGATGGCTGCAGAAGACACTTTTCCAATCCATCGATTGATGCATGGACAGGAAAGGTGCGTGGTTGTGGATGAAGATGAATGGTTGGTGTTGAATAACACCGTTGAGTGTGTGGGCACAGCTGTGCCCACGGGTTGGTAGCCAATGCCACACTGCAAGATGCAGGTGCACATTTAGCCGCCGAAGCCGTACAGGGTGCGGCCCTGGCGCTTGAGAGCGTACACCACATCCAGAGAGGTGACGGTCTTGCGGCGGGCGTGCTCGGTGTAGGTGACGGCATCACGGATGACGTTCTCCAAGAACACCTTCAACA
>Ga0307982_1000440_pt1 | contig 32924 bp, 46 predicted proteins | sample OrgLakmetagen989_FD_201847 | JGI IMG/M metagenome (GOLD analysis project Ga0307982, IMG submission 201847) | Saline water microbial communities from Organic Lake, Antarctica - #989 | ecosystem: Environmental > Aquatic > Non-marine Saline and Alkaline > Saline | place: Antarctica: Organic Lake...
CACTCACCCACCTATACCTATTAGATATAATAAGCCCATTGTACCTGGTAGGTGGCTCCCCCCGCTAGCGACGCTTGTTTCTCCGACGCGGCCAGCATTTTCATTTCCAGTGCTTTGGCAGCCCGCGCGGCGCCTCCGGTTAAGTTGTCGTTGCCCCCTCCGCTCAAGTTGGCGGCCTCGCGCTGTTTGGCCTCTTTGCGCAGCGCTTTTGCCTCCTGTGTGGGGGAAGGAGAGAGATTGGCACATGTATAGATAGATAGGTTTGTACATGTATGTTGAAGGTGGGAGAGGGTGCAGGCACATGCATGGAAAAAGAGAGCGATCAAAAGAGGGAGAGAGAAGGGGGAGATGAAAAGTACAGAACAAGCTCATCGGCACACAAAATTGAAAGAGAATCGACATTCCACCCTTTCCTTCCAACGTTATCTCTTGTAAACCCTTCTTCACTTCGAATCTTCATCAGCATTTCCTTCACACAAACACACGCTCTCAGGCTCACCTCTTCCGCATCACTTTGAAATTGGGCATTAGCAGCTTCGGTAGCCTCAATGGCGCGGGTCAAGTCGCCTTGCTTCTTGGTGGTAAGGGCTTGGTTGAGTATCGTGAGCACCGACTCCTCGACCTAAATGATAAAACCAAAAAGCGAGGAAGATAAGACGGAGTTGTATAAAGAAATAAAAATTTGATGCTCCTCTGTTTTTTTTTTTGTGGGGGGGGGGGCGGGGGGGGAGGGGAAGAAGCGAATAGGAAACATGTAAAGACGTGACGTACGTCAATTAATTGTGCTGTTCGATCCTGTGCGTCCTCATTTTCAACGCACTTCCCTTTCATGTTGTTTCTACTAGTAATTCTATTCTAGAGCAATACCTCTAGGCGCTTCAGCAGCTGCTTCGCGATTGCCACGTCAGGATGCAAGTCATCGTGCACTGCGTACTGGGAAGAAACCGTCTGCAGACTGCTGCTCACTGCCGCCACCGTGCGCTCCTGGGTGGCTTTGGCAAGCAAACTGGCCACGGCGTCGTAGTCGCTGACGTACGCATTGGCTTTGCGTAGCGTCGGACTGAAGGGCGAGATCTTAAGCTCTTTGGACTTTTGGATGAGAGCGCTGATGGGCTCAGGGTCGCCTATTTAACACACAGTAAGAATGAAACATGGGGGGAGGGTCGGCAAGAATTAATTGAGCGCAATAAGGGGTAGATGGATAGGGAGAGTGTTCCCAAAAAAAGCCAAGCAAAAATGTTAGGGGCAAAGACACGCAACAAAAACACGGTGTGACAGCCAACAAAACACATGTGCTCGCACTCCCACCTAGATTAATGGCTCCTTCAAGCTCAGCAAAGAAATCCTTGTTGTCTCCTCCCTCGGAAAACAGAGACGAGAGCGCCATTTCGGCCTTCACTAGAGTCGCGTCGTGAAACCTGTTAATGATGATATTATATTAGGGAAATGCGCGGGAATAGAGATGGAGGATTGCGTGGGAAAACAAGAAAACAACACCACAGGCCAGCGGGCAATCACAAGAAAAACAACGCAAGCATCTATTGAACGGGGTTGATAGTGTGATCATCTACACAACCACGTACAACCACACACACGCATCTGTACATGTGCCCTCCTTCCTCGCTCACCCCGGAATCGCGCTCGCGTCCTTGATGGCCTTCTCCAATTCGGCGGTCGCACTTACACCGCCACCGCCACCTCCGCTCAAAGCGGCCTCAGTGGCCCTTGTGAGTTGCCCCACCGCGAGCGTACACTTATCAAGCAGAGATTGGGCCTGGCTCATGCCGGGCTGCGCGTTGTAGCTCACTTTTTCGGCCACAGGAACCAACTTCTCGAGGTCACGGAACTCGCAATGCTCCACCTGTAAGAGATAAAGATGATGATAAACAAAGACAAGTATGGTGAGGGGCGTGGTTTGTCACGAGGAAAAAAAGATAAAGAGAGTGAAAGAGGAAACGACTAGATGTTAGGAATAAGTACAACGCAAAGGAGCAAGGTCTAACAAATAGATTATCCAATCCAGTAAAGCAGTACCGCATCGGCGAGGAGTTGCGCAAGGTTCGCTGGCGCGCCCCTCAAATGAGCCAGAGTGCCCTGGGCATCTTGCACTACTCGCACGGACTGAAACCTGACGATGATTACAAAGCCACGAAAAATTCAATCAAGCAAACAAGCAATCAACAGAAGCACACCAAACGATATGAACAACGATTCAAGCAGAAACGTAGAGGCATTCTATTAAGGGACTTTACACTTCAGAAAACTCGCAGAAATCTGAGAACTCTTTACCATAGAAGAACAAAGACACAACCACAATCAACTCTTCTCATCCCATAAATCGCCCACCTCTCCTCTATAACCCAAGTGCACACAACTGCTCTCTCTCTCTCACCCTTCAATCGCAGTTGCTCGGGCTACGGCTGCTGCCAGCGCCGCCTCGCCCTGGTTTTGGTTGACCGCTGCCACGAGGGCCTTCTTCACGCTGGTGCACTTCTCGAGGAGAATCGCCGCTTCGCCTACCACGTCGTCCTGGCAGCCGATGACGTCAGCACGCTTCAAGAGGCGCTTCATGGCCGGGCAGTCAACGGCTCCGACCGCCTTGACCATTCGATTTACACATGATATTGGCAACAACGATGTTGGAAGACATAGACGGAAAAAAGGGGTTTGAAGACTAAACCAGGAGACATTGAGTGAGGTGGACAATGAAATGGATATCTAATGGTCAAGTGGCAGTGCCACGGAAGGAAACACAAACTTGTGTCTCAATCAACGCTAGGCTGCAGTGCGGTACCTTCATGAGAGCAACGATGGTGGCCGCTTCTGTCAGCTCCTCTACAGCAGCATCCGCCTGTATAGAAAAGTGCGTTCGTACAAGGAAAGGTTGGACGATAGATGGCGGCATGACGAAAAAGAAAAGAAAAAAAACTGCGTACTGTATCATGCCTTGGGACTGGACTCACTTCTCTGACTCGAAAACCAAAACCAAAACGAGGCTAGATATAAATCGGTGCCCATAAAAATATGTACCTCTTCGTCGGTGTAATCGTCGTGGTCGACCAGTTCTCCTGCTGCATCAGCGCCCTCTTCTCCTTCTCCTTCCTCATCCTCGGGCGCTGCCTCCACAACCTCAACCTCCTCGGCAGACACTGAGCCGCCATCTTCAGACGCTCCACCGTCTCCGCCTCCTTCGTCGGCCATCATAGCTTCCAAGTCCAGACTAGCGCCCCGTGAGCTCGCTGACGATGACGCATCACCGCCGCCAGCGCCTTCGCCACCCGTTACGTCGTCATCGGACCACTGTGGCATCGTTGTTCCTGCTTCTGTCTTGTTTTCTCTGCTCAGGCCTTATTCGTCTTCAAACTTCTCGATGGACCCGAGGCAGTGGTTTCTTGTTGTTTTCCTGCGATTCACGAACAGAAAAGTTTAAAAGTGCGGAAGGTGTGGTTAGAGAGACATAATATGGCGCGATATACGTCGAAGTCCTCTTCTGCTTGGAGCACGAGCATCATATGGAATAGCATCTATTCCCGCTCTACTTCGACACTAGCGACTGTAGAACATGAATACTGAATCATTTTACTCGCAGTAGCTTTTACGGACAACTCTTTTGTTCTTGCATGCATATGCTGTATGTGCGCTTACACATCCTCATTGTACCGCTTCGATGCTTTGATCTCGTTGTCGATTCTTTAGACCAATCGGAGAGCTGCCACAAAGAGGTTCGGTAATTATGTGTCTATTCTTAGAGAAATATCTCCCTGTATTTCTCTCCTTTCATCTCGCATCCGAAAACGAAAACTCGTTTTAGGTTCAGCTCCGTAGGAAGTTGCAGGAAGGGCTATCATTGAGAGCTTCGCACTATTCTGGCCCGGGCCTAGTCTCATGTGAACCCGCCAAAGAGTAGTATCAGTCGCATGCCGGGCCGTGTTAATATCAACGCCTCCTCTGGGGGCGCTAGCAAGGCTAAAGCTAAGAAGTCTGGCCAGAAGTTATCTGTCGGGCAATCGCAGCGCAATTTGACGGCGAAAAAGAAGGCAGTCCCACCGAAGTTGAATGCAACTCAACAAGCCGAACTCGAGGCTCGCCTAGCTACAAAGCCAGAAGCTTCGGGGGCTGCTGTTAACATTCAGAAGCATGTACGAGGGCGCTTGGCGGCCAACAGAGTTGAGGCTATACAAGCCAATCAACAACCGCCACGATACACTTCTCGCGGCGGTGGAGCCAGCGGCAGGAGTAGCACTCTCAATGTAATATTCTTATCCAGTCTCATCCACTTCAATGAAACCCTTAGTCGACGATGGCTCATCTTCAGAAAATCTTGCTAGATACATTGAATGAATATCCTCATTATATTATTTGCTTTGTCATGCTGTGTGTGTTGTTCTCATCCAATCTTCAAGGCTCCTTCAAACACTAAATTGAACGCAAAAGAAAAAGCTGCTCTGGAGGCTCGACTAGCCAAGACGCCTGAAGCTCAGGAAGCTGCAGTCAACATCCAGAAGCATGCGCGACGGCAGCTGACGACCGCACGAGTTGACGCTGTACGAGCTCATCAGCAACAGTCAATGGCCGGCGATGGCGACGGCTACGACGATGGCCGTGGCAACAGCGCAAGTGGCAATGGTAGCGGAAGCGGTAGCACTGGCAGCAGTCGAAGTCGGAGACCGCCTGCCTACACGCATCACCCACCCGCCAAGCGATTTCATGGGTCCAACTCACCGCGGCAGAGCCAAGAAGGAGATGATGCAAGAGGAGGCCAGCAATTAGGCGTTGAAGCAGACGAACGGCGGTTGTCCGAAGTGAGCGAGCACGCCCTTCAACTGGCAGGTTATCAAAGCAAAGAGCTAGGCCCTGGTGAACTGAGAGTGCCTCGCTACCACAAGGAAGAAGGCCGGATGCTCCTCGAAGAGCTTGCTCTTCTGAACGCCAAGGTTGTCTTTGTACTACTTGTGATCGTTGTTACTGCCTCCTCTCACGCGTTCTTTGAGCTATCATACCATTCCATACCAGAGGCATCAGTGTCTTTGACCACCTCCTGTTGATTCTTCAAAAGTGGTATTATTTATCTTTAGATTCTAGCTCAATTTCATTATGATTGATTATGATTATCTGAGCTGATGAGTTCGAATGCAATTGATTAGGCGTTTCGTCAGCAAGCAAGCCTCGCAACGGTAGTCGTAGGACTCGACCATGCATTGACCAGTAGGCCTGTGCTAATGGAGAGCTCTCCAGTGGCCGACAGTCGTAATGCAGAGCGCCGCAGCAACGATCGCAACTCTAACGGTATTGTTGGTGGTAATTCCTCACCGATGAGCAAGGAGGCGAACTCATATTCTTCTGCACCGATGAGCACTGGAGCGGGAAGAGGAGATACCGAGCAATCAGCACCATACCAAACAATCTTGCAAGAAAAAATGGAGCTCGAGGCACAGATAGTACGGCTACAGGGACTCATTGCGTCAATTCGAAGTCCGAACAACCACCCAGCGAATCACAAGCCTATTGATGTTTCACCGTCTACTGGTAGTAGTGCTGCGGCAGCAGCATCGTCCTCAAGAAATGCCAGAGGAGGCGGAGATGGAGCTACGGTCGCGACAGCACTGAAGGATGATCGAGAGGAATGGGAGAAAAAGCAGGACCCTGTACCGGCTCCTCTTCCTTCTAACGCACTATCAGCCAACCCGTCACCCAAACCTCCACCTGGTCACATGGCGACGCTTCGTGCGTTGCAAGACGCCAATGTGGCGGCCGAGAAGGAGGTTGCTCTGTACCGCCGCAAATGCGAAGAGCTTGAAGAGGCCCTGACAGCTGCTAGCAATGCCATTGGTGGGGCGACTATTGCGACTAAGCAAGACGCCAACACAGAGCGCCTCAAGGTACCGCGTTGATGTCTATTTTTTTAAATCTTATCAGTCAACGAGGCAGGGGACTACATGTATGTTAGTACTAGTAATTTTCAGCACATAGTCATACTACAATGTGTCATTCTGACACGTTCCACGTATGATTTGTCCTATCTTAATAACTTGCGTATGCTCATTTTAATAATTGGTTCAGGCGCGCATTGAAGGTTTGGAAATCTCACTGGAGGAAGCGAATCAAACCATTGCTGCTGCCTTTGCTTCTTCGAAAGGCCGCACTACCGAGTCACAGGACGAAAGAGAGGACGACAAATCAGCCAAATTAGAGGCTTTGGAGGCGTTTAACAAACGACTTTTCAAAAAGGTTGCTGCTTTTCTCCACTCCTGTTTTCCAATTTGATCTTACTAGGCCTCCTCTTTATCTCTGCACATTTACTATTCTGCTTTTTAATAATCATACCATAGACCCCCACTATCTTCCTCGCCCCTATTACCTAACATCTACTACAATAACGCCATGATTTGGAACTAAAATGATACACGACAGGTGGAGGACTTGAGCGAAGCTTTGGCGAAAGAACGTCAGAATTCGGTGAACGCCCACTCGGCGGTAGTGGTGGCAGCGGCCAATGCTGCTCAAGCCGCTGCTTCCAACGCGCGAGATCCTACGCCAACCCCTGTACAGTCGTCGCCACAGGCGCATTCGCCACAGGCGCATTCATCACAGGGACATTCGTCAAAACAGCAGCAACAGCAACAAGAGTTACATCTGCAGCCGTCATCACCGTCATCACCGGCGCTAATAGCTTCACGGTCCACCTCAAAAGTGACGTTTGAAATTGATGCCTCTGACGACGGTGATCTTTCAGAAGAAGAAATGAACTTCAACGGTAATGGAGGATATGCTGATGACGTACTTCTGTTATTTTCGGCTTTTTGTGCGGGAGGACTGTTTTTTTTTTTTTTTAAATATATATCCTTATGCCTCAATTCACGTGATTAAAATTCCAAGATTCGCACCGTGTCTCCCAATCTTACACACCTTCGTATCTACTACTATGATATGGCAATCCAATTGACTCCTTCACAGGTGCATCCACGCAAATTGCAACCCTGAAAGCGCGCGTCTCAGAGCTCGAAACAGCCAATCAGCGCCTCCTTCACGAAAGGAAGAAATTCAATGCGACTATTCCTCATGATGATACATTATCAGCCAACCCGTCACCCAAACCTCCACCTGGTCACATGGCGACGCTTCGGGCGTTGCAAGACGCCAATGTGGCGGCTGAAAGAGAAGCTGAGGCACTGCGCAGCCAAGTGCGAGATCTTCAGACCCAATTGGATGAATATTCCTCCTCTGTAAGCCACCAAAGCAAGGCACGCCAACATGGTGCATCGGGCAACTCGCGAGATCAGGTAGTGGCAATGTGGGAATACCTGCGTAGTTTACGTTTTTGGCTCGGTTGCTTGTTGTTGTACATGTCTTGTGATTTTGCTTTTGAGATTTTTCCACTGACATAACATCGCTTGTTCCTACATTCTATGAAACTGCGTTGTGCGGGCTTAAAAAATCCACTGAAAGGATCGCGAGAGGTCAACTTCATCTTCTTTGAACGAGGCTAGAGCGCAAGTGCAGCACTTGACTTTAGCTCGAGAAGCCTTAGCCTCAGCCTTTGCGAAGAGCCAAAGCAGCAATGCTGAGCTCCAGGAACGGCTTCATGCTTTGGAAAGAGAACTACAGGCTAAGAAACAATTACATCAGGCGACGTCGCGCGCCCAATCTTCTGATCGCAACGCTAGTGGCACCGGTAATAGTAACAAAGGTAGCAGCGGAAGTGGCCTCTTGTCAGAATTACTGGCCGAAGCAAATGAGTTAAAACTCAATGATACGCCTTCACTACCTACTTCTTCTTCAACCAGAGGTACTGCTACAGGCAGCAGGAGAAGCCATGACGGTGATCTAAGCGAGAAGACGAAAGTTTTAGAGCAGCGCTTAAGCCGAGTGAAACACGAAGCCACTGAGGCCGCTAGAGCAGCTGCCAGCCGTGAGGCAGCTTTAAGGAAGAAATTGGTGTCAATTGAAGCTGAAAACGACTTATTGCACGAAGAAGCAGAGGTCTTAGAGGCGGCTGTAGTACAAGCAGAAAAAGGCGGTGGCAAAGGAGGACGGCAAGAAGAAAGTGAGTCGATGGCATCTTTGAAAGCCACCACAGCCGAAGCTACGAAACGGGCGCTCGAGTTGGCAAGAGCGCTCAATAAAGCCACTTTAGAAAAGGAGCAGGCAAAGAAAGAATTGGTGGAGACACAAACCTTGGCACGATCCCTGCACACACGACTAGTGACTGCGCAACGCCAAAATCGAATGCCGGCAAAAGCACCAACCACGAATGCAGCCACGAATGCCAATAACCAAAGCAACGCGACTGGTCACGTGAATGGGGTGCAAGATCTGAGGCCTTTAGTGCAGGTAATATTAGGCTCATGTGTTGTGTGTTTTTAGTGTGCATTTGCGCTTGATATCGCTGTGCATTGCATTTGGATCCCGTAATGTTTATTTCCTATCGGTGACTTGGCAAGCTTTTAACCTTCTGTTTCTCTTCATAGGCACTGAGCAGACGCAACGAGCAATTAGAGGTTGAATTAGCGCGAGTGGCTGACCGTCCTTTACCTCCCGGCGCCTCCCTCTCAGATTTCCAAAACGGCGAAGTGTATTCGTCTGCTGCTGCTTCGGGCCGTAAGCTAAACGCCAGCACGAGCGGCGTCGGTAGTGGTTATAACAGTGGCAATTCCCCCCCATCCAGGAGCAAACATGGCCAGATTGAGGAGTACCGATCTTCGGACGGGCAGCAAGTGCACATCGGCGGCAGTGTCAACGCTGGCCTAGGAGGGTTTGAGGGAGGTAATGGCAACGGAAACGGCTATCTGCTCGCAGACAACGGCAACAACAACAACAACCATCAGTATGGAAACAGTCGTGGGAGTGGCGATGGTTCGTTCAATGACAAGCGCGAGTACATTGCTGCGGTGGCCGCCCTCAAAGCGGATCGGCGGCGCTTTCAGCAAGAAGTGCAGCAACAGAAGCGCGATGGCGTGGACGTGTTGAAGCTGCGGGTGGAAAACGATGAACTGAAAGTGGCCGTGAGCGGGCACAAGAACAGCTTAGCGCGATTAATGGCGGAATCGGCAAGGAAAGTGGAAATGGTAAGACCCTCAAGAGGTTTTATCTCTCTTTCCCTTTACCTTACTCCATGTAGTATGTTCGCGTTTATGGTGCGAATGCTTTTCACTCCATGTAGTATGTGTGCGAAAATTATGAAACATACTATCGGTTTGCATAACTTATCATATGACGGTGGTTGTGTTTATCACATTATTTTCTTTCTCATACTACATCTTGTCCTTCTGCTGATTGTGTTTTTTTTAGGTTGAGCGCAAGCTTACGTTCGAATTAGAAGAAGCCAAGAGAGCACATTCGGCCGCGGTGACAAGGCACAACGAAAAAGTCGCTGCCATGGAGGAGACAATTTCAGACTTACATCAAACGGTACGAAAGGATGCTTCGAAAAGACGCTTGAGGAGTAGAAAGGTGGAAAGAGAAAAAGAATGCTTCTCTATATTTGGCCTTCATCTGGTGTTATATACCTGTGGTTGACCATCATACTTACCTTATAAGTAATAAGATATTTCTTGCCTTCGTTTCTTGGTTTTTCGATCCATTTCCTGAACTCTGCCCGTCATGCCTACTCTCAATACTAGGTGCGCCGGCTCGAGCAGAGAGCATTTGCGGCTGAGAGAGAAGCGAGAGAGGTAGCCGCGGAATTTCGAGCCGCTGCGGCCGTTGGTAAGCGAGAGAGAGAGAGAGAATGCAAGCGAGCTGGAGTTGAAGGCTCTTCATTATATATGCCATTTATTTATTTACGTTATAGTTCCCTTCGAATGTGCACTCAATCTCTAGGCCTCGACGCTGATCGTCTGCGAAGTGACCTAGACCGTGCTTCTCGAGCGGCCGAAGCAAGTGAAGCGGCGCGTGTTAAAGCAGCGCAAGAAACAGCCAATCAGCTGGCCGAGCTCCAGAAAAAGGCCGACGAAAAACTGGCCTTTGTGGTTGCAGCAGCAGAGCAAGCCAAGAAAGAGGCATCAAATCGTCAAGCGGCGCTAGAGCAGGTGAAGGATCTTAGGGTGAAGGCACTGAAAACTAAAAAGTATGACCGGTGATGTGGAAAGAATGAGAAGCGAATGGGATGGAACTTCTGCTCTCTTTTAAAGGTTTTCATTTGTTGACTCATCGTCATGATTTATAATTCCCCGTGTTCTATTTCTTCTATTCTATTACCAACCCATACAACGACAGGAGCTGGAGCAAGCCCACGCCGACGCAACCTCCCTCTTATCTACCGGTCTGCAAGATGTGAAATTGGCAGAAGCCAAAGCCCTCAAAGCACAAACGGCCACCGAGGCTGCTCAAGATTTGCTCAAGGAAACCCATATAGAACTGGTATAATTGAAATCAACGATGCTTCATTGAATTGTGACGCCTCTCCTTGTATGATGCTTCGTCTTTGCGCTTGAAATTTTTTATAACCAAATTTACGAGCATGCTACCATCTACAAATACTACCTCGCTTTACGTAGATGCACGAACGAGAAGCACATCAGGCGACAGCGAGCCAGTTGAAAATGGCAAAAACCGAAGCAAAAGTGCAGGCATCCGCAATCGAAGAGTCGACGGCAGCCCAGAAAGCAGAGGTACGCGTACTTGTTTGTTTGTTGTGGGACTACTTTTTGTTGTGTCATGATTGTGTACTTTCACATGCGCACATCCTCATTAAACTGCATGGTTCTTCGACTCACGTATTTTTGTTTGTGTAATTTTACACCATGGTATAGGCGACTGCAGAAAAGGAAAAGTTGACGTTTCGAGTCAACGAGTTGCGCTCCGTAGTGGAAAAAATGGCCGCGCTTGTAGTGCCTTTGACGGCTGCCAGTGGGGAAGAAACACCGGATATGGTACAATGCAAATATACATAAGGATGCGAGCACAGCGCTCCTGCTATTGAACACTATTTTTTCTTTCTTCGTTCTTCGTTCCTTCCTACATGTGTCCACTCCTTACACGCAATACCCACAAGAGCACCATGTTTCAATCATAGGTGCGGGCGCTAGTGGGCGATGGGACGCTTGAGCAAGATCGTATGGTTGAGGCGTCGCCATTGAGGCAAGACGCTTCCAGCGAGGAGCGCCAAGTTCGCAAGCAGGTGCATAGCAAGATCTTGATGCTGGTTGCTTGTCTCTCTTCGGTTCTGTTCTGATCGAACGAATCCTGTGACTGCTGCGTTTCTTTGCTTCTTCGGGCTGATTTGCAAAGCATGCGATGCCCTTTCAGTCCCTGCGCATACTATCTCTTTTTCATCGTCTTTTGAGTTTACTCGTTTTCCTCTATCCGTTTGGAACACACCAACAACGTAATCAAATTCATAGGTTTTAGAGCACGTCCATCGCGTGCGGTCAGCAGAAGTGAGTGAATTGTCGGAAGCTTTGAGTAGGACTCAGAACACACTAGGCTTAACCGCTGCGAAACTTCAATCGACGGAAGAAGCAAGGCGAGTGCTGCACAACCGCCTGCAGGAATACAGGGGGAACATTCGAGTGATGGTCCGAGTGCGCCCATTTCTTGAGACGCATGATGCCGAGGTGAGAAATCTGCTCTAATTTAACAATATGGGAGTATTACCTTGCTTATTGTTCGAGAGTATTTGTTTTTTGATTTCTGTTATTGTGCTCAATGATTACGTGCGTCATTATCACACCGTTTCCACTGCACTTGCCTCATTTCATCCAGATTACTCTTTTATATATATTATCGAAATGCCCTCAAGGATTTTGTTTGTTTCGTACAACTACAAATCAAACGTCAGGTCTGGAACGCGTTAGAGCGCAACGGATTAGATCCCTCCAGTGCTACCCCTTTTCGCTTCCTCGGCGATCAGGCGTCTCTCTCGGTGATTAACCCTCTGGCTGACCTGCAGCGCCTGAAAATGGGCACTGAAGCAGGAGGTGGTGGTGGCAATAGCAGTGCTGCTTCAGTCGTGGCTATGGCGAACGAGAACAGCACCGAGGTTGAAAATGACCCGACCCGATTAACCTTCAAATTCGACAAGATTTTCTCTCCCAGTTGTGGCCAAAATGAGATCTTCGACGAAGTCCGCGATTTTGTGACCTCTGCTCTTGACGGCTACCAGGTATGGTGCTACCAGGTATAGTGCTAATCGGGTGCGTGTCTTTGTTCTCGAGCAAGAATCGAGGGGTTTCTAGTAGATACTCCAAACACTCTTCTTTTTATTGATTCCTGTAGTAAAATGCAAATGGTAACGTCTTGCGCGGTAATAATTTCACAGTGTCTAGTTCGATTCAATTCTTTTATTCGTTAGATTACAAGATTTGGTACTACTAGCAGCACTCCCCCCCCCCTCCCCAACTTCATTCACCCCCCCCCTTTCCCCGGGACTATTAGGTGTGCCTCTTTTCTTATGGCCAAACGGGGAGCGGCAAGACCCACACGATGGTGGGCACGAGGGCGGGGCCAGCGCAAGGGATCATTCCTAGGGCCGTGGAGCAAATCTTACAGGTGGCCACTGCAGCTAACCGTGAAATGTTACAGGCCTCGGGCAGTAAAGGAGGGGTCAAGACAGTCTACGCGATGCAAGCGGGTTTTCTGGAGATATACAACGAGCAACTGAAAGATTTGTTGGGCGATTTGAGGGGATCTCAGTCCGGGGGAGGGGAAACCCCAACCAGCGAACGAGCATCGCCGAATTTGGCGATAAAATCTACGAAAACACCCAACGGACAAATTGAAACCACGGTACGGGTATTTTGCATTCTGCACATGCACTCGAGCACACGCATATCCTTTCCTCAAATCCCTGAGCTCTTGTAAACATGTGTGTGTGTGTGTGCGCTTGTGGGTGTGTTTGCTTGCGCGTGCCGGCTGACTCTTCACTCGTACATGTGTTGAACAGGTGAGCGGGCAGCATTTCTTTGACATTTGGTTGCATGGCACAGAAGAAGAAGACTTAACCACCGGGCGAAATCAACTGGCTGAGGTATGTGCAGTATATCAGTATCAAGGGGGGTGGGGGTCAATGGAGAGGTTAAAGCGCGTCTGTTGCTGAGCCTAGCATTCAGTTGTGAAAAAAAAAAAACGGTGAGTGGTGAAGAATTATGCATAAGCCTTTCTGGTATGCCTATTTCTACCTCATATATTTCTTTTCGGGTTTCCCATTCTACTCTCTTGATATCTCTTATTCTTGCCCCAATCTCCCCCATTCTTGCTGTCAAGGTCATGCGTGTGGCTGCCAAAGCAAGATCGGTAGCTGCGACCTCCATGAACGCGCAGTCCTCTCGCTCGCACACTGTCTTCACGCTGCGGCTGCAATGCACACAAACTGTGCCCAATGGAAAAGGAGGAGTCAACAAAACGGTGAGGAAGAAAAACATGAACATGTTGCATATTACTTTTCTTCTTCTTTCTGCATTTATCATTGATGAAGCATACTTTTCCTTCTCTATCGACAGCGTCTGTTTTTTTGTATCTGTATATTCCTATTCCGAATTCGTTCGATCATAAAAGTCAAAAACCCATTTGTAATAACGCCATTTCAACCCAATCAAATAATTTATCGAATCAGGTCCGCCGAGGCACTTTGAACCTCTGCGATCTCGCGGGCTCCGAACGGCTCGATCGATCGCACGCGAACGAGAACAAAGAACGTTTGCGCGAGACTCAAGCCATCAACAAAAGCTTGTCTACTCTCGGGAGCGTGTTTTCAGCTTTGAGCCGAGGCGATGCTCACGTGCCGTTTCGCGACTCGAAATTGACGCAACTGCTGCAGGTCCGACGAATGAAGGAGTCGACACGAGCACGCATTTCTTTTGTTGCGGTTCTGCAAATTATTCCATGTTCGCTGCCTCTTGCATCGCGCGGTAGATGGCACAAGTTTGGGTGTCACTTCTTGTTGGACTGAAAATGCACTCTCTCTCTCCCCCCCACCTTCGTCATCACGAGGTTGCATTATCATAATCATCAATGTTGTTGCTGTTCTCTATGCATATATATTAGGGCTGTCTCTCGGGCAACGGCAAGGCCCTCATGCTGGTGTGCCTTTCGCCCACGATTGCGTCCATTGGCGAGTCGGTGCAGTCCCTGCGATTCGCGAAAAGAGTCACACAGGTGTGCAGCTTGCATGTTTTCTTTTTAAGATCATTCTAGGTAGTTATTTATGGTCGCATTTCTGCTGGCCTCGTGCATCTTTTTTGTTTTGTTGTGATTTTAACTGCGCTTTTCGTACGCCTGTTCTTCGTTCTACTTGTAGGTGGAGTTAGGGCGACCAGTAGCAGCTTCGTCCATTCGCGCTCTGCCCGACTTTCAAGCTCAGTCGCCTGGTGACGGTGACGACGACGACTACGACGACGACGACGACGACGAGGAAGGTGGCGACCATGGCGAATACGGTGATAGCAGGACTGGCCACAGTATCAACGTGTGGCATAACAGCAGTGGTGGTACAAACGGTAAAAGTCGCGGAAGAGGCAACACCCGTGGCAGTGGTAGTTTGAACAGCAGTCAAAGCGAGAAGCTTGCATTAGGGCAAGGCTCAGCAAGTCGCGGCGGACCATCGGTGCGCCGATTACCCAGCAACCACAGCCACAGCAGTAGCGGCGGTAGCAACAATAGCGGCTACGGAGCACGACACAACCAGTCATCTCGAGGAGGAGGAACAGCAGCAGGAAGAGGACCAAGAAGGACCGAGTCTTATCGAGCATCATCTGCAGACGATGCATTAGGGCGAGGCAGCAGCCGCTACTAACAACGCCACAAAAAGGCGGATTCTGGTTGGAAGGTTCTATTGGCAATTTGTTTGCGCCCCTTTTTTGCGGCTCTCAAGGCCGCTGTGGGAGTTTTCTCCTTCGGGGTGCTTAAGGCATGCACCTGCTGAATTCTTTTGTGTTAGCCGTCTAAATCCAGTCCTTCGGGGCCTGTGTGAAAAGGCGGGTTATATAATTAAGATATCTGCTTGTCTGTTGGATTGGATTATGATTATACTCCCCAATTATTCCCAGTTGCAAAAAAAAACAGGGGCGTTTTGGTAAGTCCTTCAGAACACAGAACAAGTAAGGCATCTGAACAGTAACCAAGAAACCCCTGAAGTCATCGGGGTTTTCCTTCAGCAAAATTAATATGCACCGGATCTTATTCTGAGCCGAAGTGGGTACTAACCCGGAAAACCCGCGGTTTTCTTGGTTGCTGCTTCTTGTTGAGCGGAGAAGCGCCCTGGTGTTCGTAGGTCCGTGACCATTCTTTTTCGCACAGCCTACAGCATTGCAGCCACGTGATCCATACCTATTTAGCAAGAAAGAGGACAGGCGATGCTGAGATCGGCTGGCGCCCGGCGTCTGAGAAAAAATATTGGGACGATGCCCTGCTGGGGCAAAAATAGCCCAGAGAAATGCCTCACCATGGACCTGGGACGTGACACACGAACAAGCACTCAGTCCCGCCGACTTGTTCGGAGGAAAGGCGCCAGTAGGAGCCTTCTTTGGCCCTCTGGAGCGAATTTGCTAGCGCACATGCAGCTCAAGTGAATTCCTTATGTGTTTATGTGCCTCTGTGACTGCTGTTGCTGTGTATTTGCCTTTTTTTTTGTTTTTTGGGATTTTGGGAGGGAATTAATATCAGTGGGGTTTGTAGTCTTCTTTAGTAGCTGCAGAGCTATACATGGAGGGTCCCTGTTGTTGGCGATGCTTCGCTCTTACCTCGTTAGCGATACTTGGTCACTTCCCAGTCCCTCCAGATCAACACTAAACTAGACTAGAGCAAGTCTGACTGGGCTGAGTGCCGTTTTGCGTAATGCAAGGTTCATATATAATTCCATGGATCCTTCAGGGCCAATTCTCGGAAGGAGACATAGCAAGCCTGTGCGAAATGGAGCTGGCTCGCGTATCCAAATCACCGGCTCCTGGATATATCGGTATTTCGGCTTGTTAATTCCCGAAGCCAAATATACTTCTTCGTCCGCTTTCTCGATAGCATTAGCACCGAAACTCACTCCACCAAATCCTCGTTCAACGCCTTTTTCTTCTCTTTTTCTAATTCGCGGTAGCAGCTGTACCTGAAGCAACAGTTGGCTTGTAGCCGTTGCGGTTGTTGGATTGCCAGTTCCACGAGTCGGCGCACATGGCCTCCACGCCACGCTTGGCTTCCCACCCCAGCAGTTCGCGGGCCCTCGACGGGTCGCAGTAGCAGCTAGCAATGTCGCCTGGCCGCCGCGGCACAATCTTGTAGGGGATGGGTTTGCCTGTTAAGACACCAACGATAAGGTAGAGTGTAAGCACGTGGACGAGAGATCAGCACTGGAATAAGACCAAGAGGGTTGTGTAGTCAAGAGAGAGGCGAATCTAAAGTAAAATGAACGTGGGTTGATAACAGTGCTCAATCAAAGCAAATTTACACCTCGAAATGCCATCAAACCATTTTAGTCCCTCTCTCTCTCTCTCTGGACTGGACATCTCCTTCACCAACCCTTGATCCTTCTCTCCATCTCTACGCTCACTCACCCGTGGCTTTTTCCATGCCCTTGACCAAATCCAGCACGCTCACGCCGCTGCCAGTGCCCAAATTCACAGGGGTGCAGCAACCAGAACTGCTGCTTCCTTCTCCTCCCCCTCCTTCAGTGCCAGCAGCGGTGGCGGCCGCGTGGCGTTGTAAAGTGGAGAGCGCAGCTAAATGGCCCAAGGCAAGGTCCACCTTTGAAAAAAATATATGCGAGTAGTTAACATAATGAATGTCATATCAAAGCACTTGCAGTGTATTGGGGGCAAGGCTTGACTCATGCAATCAAAATACAAGGAAAACAATACTTACAAGAATTGGAAAAGTAAGATAAACAAGAGGACCAAACAACAATTTCTAAGCTTTTCAATCTCTACCTCCTCCTTTTCCTCTTCATTTCTCTTTTCCTTGTTCCTTCTTTCCTCGATCATACCACATGGATGTAATCCCGCACTCCGGTTCCATCCGGCGTGTTATAATCCCCACCGAACACCGACAGCTCTGACCGCCTCCCCACGCAGACTTGGCTGATGAACGGCATCAAGTTGTTGGGAATCCCTTGAGGGTCTTCGCCGATCCGGCCCGAAGCATGGGCGCCCACCGGGTTGAAGTACCTTTTGTAGATGTATATATTAGGGATGGGCAGGTGCAAGAGCACAGTCGCAGGGATACAGAAAAGGAGTAAATGATATGAGGCAGAGATCAAATAAAAGGAGAGAGCGTTGATATACCGATGCGAGAGCAAAGAGTAGAAAAAAAGCCCGCAACAAAAAGAAAGGGGCACAAAAAAAAGGAATGGATTCGCCGTTCGTATACCGCTCTCTCCATTTGTAAGTTACATGTACACACCGCAAAATCATGATGCGCCAAAAGTCCTTGTCTGAGGCGTACAAGTCCCGCAGAATGTCTTCGATGATGAGCTTGGTGCGGCCATAAGGGTTGGTCACGCGCAAAGCAGCGTTTTCGTTGACTGGGAGCATCTCAGGGTCGCCGTAGACCTACAGGTGACAATGGGAGAAGAATTAACACGCTACCAGAAAAATCGACACAGAACGCGAAGTAGAAAGACTTTTGAATGTAAAGCGCAAGAGGGGGAAGAAAAAAGCTAGAGCCTGTAATCGGAAAAAAAATCATAAAGCTTTGGATAAACCTATAAACCTTAACGCCCTGACTCTCTCTCTCCCCCCTCTCTCTCACGCACTCACCGTGGCGGAGGAAGAAAACACAAAGTCGCGCACGTTGAACTGCTTCATGATGCGAAGCAGCACGCAGGTTCCGCTCACGTTGTTTTCGAAGTACCGGAGCGGCTGCGCCACCGACTCTCCCACTGCTTTGAGGCCCGCGAAATGCACCACGGATTTAATACGGCCCGAAAATTCCGCGAACACTGCCTCGAGCGCCTACATGCAAACATGACTTGTCAGCTCCCGATGACAAGATTACAGGCACTCTCAGAAAGCTAGCTTGATGTAGGGATGGAAAATGATTATGAATAGACTACTGATGCGAATAACACGTCGATCGCGCAAGGCTATGTGCTGATTTGAGACGAAAGCGAAAAAAATCAGGAACTCACAGTTGCGTCGCAAAGGTCAACGTTCCGAAACTGCAAGGCCTCCTCGGCACAACTTGTAAGCTCGCGCACTCGATTGAGAGACTCGGAGTCAGAGTTGATCAGATTGTCCACCACAATTAGAATTTCACCCGCCTATGAGGTGCACGCGCCCACATATACCGGCGTTTCATACGCCGGCGTTTACGTGTGTTACAAAAGGAACGGAGACACAAATGATGATGCCAGCGGTACAATTCTAAGACATCCTTCGCAAATCAAACAAGTATTTCTTTCAAGTAATGTCGCGAAGTGCACTATAAGAGCACCGTAATACCTTGTCGTGGTTTTGATTATCAGAGAGTTGGGGCCTAGTAGTTATCAAATACGCACGTTCAATTTGCACAGACCAGAGAAGCATTCTTACATTGAGGAGCTCCACGCAAGTATGGCTACCGATGTAGCCTACCCCGCCCGTCACTAGCACGTATTGTTTCTCTATGGATGCCATCGTTATACGCCTACGAGTCGACGCCGAGAGAGCAAGCAAGAGCTGACCCAAATTGTTACGATTTGCTCGAAATAATTATTTGACGACGAAAGGAACAAACTATTCTATTGATGACGTGTCAGATGACGTGTCACTTTTACTTTCTTCCAACGGTCCGACGGTTACTGCATTTAGAGCTCAGAAGTGAAACTGGGTTAACTAGGATTCGACTACACTATATCGTGCCTCAGTGGAATCAGTATTCATATGGCCCAATTCGGATGTTCCATGCGTCTGCGTGCGGTCCAAGGGGCTTAGTTTGGCGTCTCTTCGGTGAGCTCGGCTCGAACACTCAATTGCGATTCGATTGAATTGGATCTGAACGCGAACCCGAAGCTCAAAAAATATGTGGGCAGTAGAAGAGAGCGCCGTGGAAAGGCGCGCTCGAACCGGAACGATGAAAGTAATTATGCAGGTGGCACGACAAAATTTCTTAACTCGGCGCCCAGCAATGTTTGATCGTCTTCTACGTAGGTGGCAAGTGAAGGGCGCCATCAATTTTCTGCTCTTCTGTTTTTAAGCATTTCGTCGTAAGCAGCTTGAGGATTGCCCCTCGTGCGCAAGAGGATTCCTTGCAGGGCAGCCATGGAGAATTGTAGTTGCTGGGAACTGTCTTGAGCTGCTGCTGCTTCCCCAAACATTGGAGCTAATTTCGCAACGAGCTCCTAGAAGTACACAGCCGCATTTGAAAAAAGGAAGCACCGGTCAACAGAAAGGGTTTAAGATAATTAGGTAACAGATTTGATGTTTATCAAACGTCTTGCAGCATGCATAGAAATGGAAACAGCGAATGGCATGTTTCAATTTGCGGAGGAACCTTTCTTTCGTACATAAAACGGCAAAACTGCCATAATTTGCACACTACATCACCTGATCTGCCAACTCGTGGAAAAAACTGCTAAAAAGTCGAGCAGCCATGTCGGCGTCGGCATTTTTCAGTTCGACAACACGGTCGCAACGGCCGGGGCGAATCTGTTGAATGGTCAGTTGATTGATTGTCACATATCAGGTATACTTCTAGAATACTTCAAGGGAAGTTGCTGTTTGGATGAAAGTAGAAAGCATACGTGCATACTGCCCTGAGAAGATAATAAAATCTAACACGAGGCACCACAAGTCCCTCCTTCTTCTGCCTTTCCTCTCGCACTACAGATCTGTAATATCTCTCTTCCTCAAGGCTACCAAGCGAGCGAACCTCCAGTGAATCATACCAGCGCCTCGTCGAGCTGATCAATGGCATTCGTGGTCATCACCACAAGACGCCCCGCCTGGGCGCCGACGCCATCTAGCGCATTCAGCAACTCGGACAGAGACACCGCTGAAGTGGAGGAGGATGATGACGAAGCAGATAGAGATGAAGTAGGCAGTGGCGCTGCTGCTGTTGCTGCTGCAGTCTTCATTGAAGGAGCGCGCAAGGGCGAAGAAGAACCGCTTTGCATGCTGGTATCATTAGTGACACCACTGCCTGCTGCTGTTGTTTCGTGCGACTTGCTCGGGCGCTTTAAGACGCCGTGCGAAAAGACGGCATCGATATCTTCGAGGACCAGCACCGAGCATGGAGGCGCCGAGGAAAACACTGCGGAGGGGAAGAAGGAGAGGAAGCGGTGGAGTGTGAAGAAGAGGAAGCGGTGGAGTGTGAAGAAGAGGAAGCGGTGGAGTGTGAAGAAGAGGAAGTGGTGGAGTGTGAAGAAGAGGAAGCGGTGGAGTGTGAAGAAGAGGAAGCGGTGGAGTGTGAAGAAGAGGAAGTGGTGGAGTGTGAAGAAGAGGAAGTGGTGGAGTGTGAAGAAGAGGGAGCGGTGGAGGAGTGTGAATCATGCTAAAAGTGGACGAAACAGAAAGGAATAATCCGCGCTACCGTGGATAATGGAAACAACAATGTACTGTCAACTGTAAAATTGATTTCCACTTGAAGTGCTCCATTTACGCACCCATCCTTATCCCCCAAGCCCTGTAAATTCATCGAGCTTCGAACCTTCCCCAATGGTGGTGGTCGCTTCGAGCCTAGCCAGCGGGACAATCGCGACGGGCAGGGAATAATGGCTGGCCAGGGCCATCACCACGCTGCTTTTGCCGTTGCCAGGTGGGCCTGACCTCACACACAAGATAAGACGTCATGGAGAAGAGAGGAGAGAGAGGAGGCGTGAGAGAAAAGAGGGAAAATGAAAAAGAAAAGAAAGTTAGAACAAAATTAAACCAAAAGTGACGACAAAAGAAGAAAAAAAAAGGTGAAGATAACAATGACAATTAAAAATTCAACGACGAAAAGAAGCAACGATTAAAACGATAGTACACGCTCTCGCTTTTGTGTTTGTGCACCGTGCAATAAGATGCCCCGGCGGTGAGGCACGTTGTGCGAAATGTGCCAATCTTCGTCTCCAATGAACTGCCCCACGTCTCCCAATAAGTTGTCCATGAGGCCCTTTTCAAGGATCACCGAGCTAGGCGGGCGCTTTTGAGCCAGAGACGACAATTCCCACCGGGACGGTTCGTGCAAAGGAGTTATAAGCTCGTAGACCTGCTCACGATCAGAAAGTACGGAAACTATCATGACTATGCTGGCGATTATTTCACGATAGAGAAAGTCAGCCAAGAGGGAAGACAGAAAGAAAATACGTCATAAGGGAAGGAAACTAGAGAATGAGACGAAAACCATCTGCAGGAAATAACGAAAAGCATCCGTCCATATACCTCCAAATAGCGGTTGTCCGCTCTCGCCGCTTCGTCGAGCGCTTCTTGCAACAACTGCTTCAACACTTTTAAACCGCCGCCCCCGCTGTGCCCTTGCAAGGCCGACAAACCAATGTAAGGCGAATGAGCATTGCGCTTGGCGGCGCGTCTTGCGAGGCGAGTTGCTACATTCGATCGCAACGAGCCAATCATAGAAACACCGAGCTCGTCCTCTGCGCTGCCGCCTAAAGTGTTTTCAAGAAGACGCAGGTACGAAATAGTCGCATCAGTAGGATCAAGAATAAATGAAATGGGTAAATGGAATTAATCTATTTTTGATACATGACATTGTACCGCCAATTTTCGCCCACATCCAGCTTCCCTTGTAAGTGAATCGGTGCGTTTCCAGCGCCGCTGATGGCACCAACTCAATGCAGGAAGTGGCGTGAAACGATGACGGTGTTAAAGAACGCCCGCCCCGCTGCTGCATGCTGCCACCTCCGCCACCGCTGCTGCCACTGGGACTGCTTGTGCTACCACTACTATTGTTGCCCCGCTTTCCTTCAGCTAAGGCGTCACGCATGGTAGTGGAGACTGCTTTGTAACGGTTTACGCGATCGAGCATGCCTGCGCGAAAACATGCAGAATAGTACTACTGATCACCAAAAACAAATAATAAGAAACAAACATGCATCTGTTGTCAATGAAGATAATACGGTATATTATCGCGGGGCAAATTAAAAAAGACAAAAAGAGTACCTCGTTCAGTGAGCCAACGAACTAGTGCTTTGTAAAGGCGCGCGTCATCAGATTCAACGACGGTGATTTCAACGTACAAAGCCTGCTAAACGCAAAACAAGCCATCAAAAACGAGTAGAAGTAAAATAATTTTTTGCTAGCAAAGAAGGTTGGCATCCATGCAAAATTAGAGCCCATTTTAAGCAGTAAACTGTTAGCAGCTAGCTACGGTCACCGCTGAAATAGATCGATGAACTTGCCAGGAATTGAATTTCTTGAAATGTTGATGGAATAGATAGGCCTGTCTTAGTTGTGTAACCTTGCGAAGCGCTGATGAAGCTGAGATAACCGCGGAGTCAGCTGTTCGGCGCAAGAACACCATCAGCAAAGAAGCAATTCCAGCTAGAATGCTCAAGGTGAGCGGATCTGCCCGCAGACCTAATTTGGCAAGCAGAGGCCCCAACAAGTCTTGCTTGCTTGCCCTGCCGCCGTTTTTGTTGGGCATTCTGGTTCTGGGAGTATCCGAGTCTGCACACTTGTCATCATTGGACCACGGAAGAAAAGATCTCATGCCGCGACGGTCGTTTGTTGATTGCGGCGATGCCACAACATCGTCGTCGTCGACAGCATTCCACGGGAAGCTGGTCGTTGGAAATGAAGTAGCTACTACTAAGAGTACTGCTAGCTTCATCGGATAAGGTCTTGATGTTCGAGGACAACACTTGAGATATTCTGTAAATGGCGACTAATATATCATCAAGCTGCGTACCACACGTTGTAGATCACTACGGAAGAGCGCTTTCGAGAGTCCTTGTGGGAAGCCAATCCGCTTATGAACTCAACGAAATTTCGAGTTTATTGCAAGCATTGACCAGTACTGCTAGCCCACAACCTAATCTTGAAGTAAGTATAGGCTTCAGCCAGCTACTAGTAATAAGCTGAAGCTGTATACTTCTGCTAGACTATGCTGGCTCCATCCTCAAAAATATCTTTAAAATTCTGAGAAAACAGTTGGAAATGAAATTCCAATCTTTCTTGTCCGTTGGGGCAGACGGCGAGGCCGTACCTTTGACACCCCATGTGTGCTGAAGCTTAGTCCCTGTCTCAACGAAAAACGGAAAATTTGATGAAACAGAAGTTGAGAAGCCGAGAATGAAGAGCATGGCGTCTGGATGAACTAAATTAAAGGAAACTCAGTCCAATATCCCCATGCGGAATTGGTTAATTTAAGTATGAGCTCCATGCGAACTAAATATCCCTCGTTAGAGTTTGAGCGAAGCCCGCGAGCGGATTGCGTTTCCGAAATCAGGCAGGTATGGCGAATAATCCAATATCGAAATCGAAAGCGAGTTCTAAAATTCATACTTAATTTCGCTTGATTTTCGGATGATTAGATTAGATTAGATTAGATTATGATCCCCAATTGCAAAGAAACATCAACAAATAGCAAAAAAGCTACGTATTGATGAATCCTCCAGAATGGCAATCTACTCGATATCTGCCGTTACCGTCCGGAACGAACCGATACTAACGCTTCATTGGTTGTATCGTCTGGCTTTGGGACTTTGGGACATTTCCGCGTCAACAAGTACCACTTTTACTTAATTGCCATAAGTAGCCCTTGACCTCTTGCAGCTAGTTGAGCTGTATGGTAATAATGAATAGATTGTGTATGTCCCATGTCGGTTTAAGGGCGATCTCTACGGGCCGCCTACGGGCATCATCAAGCTAAGCTACGCTTAGTGCGATCTTTCTCATTCCCGTCGTTACGGATGTTCGGCCAATCAGCTCTGGCTGAACTAGCTACAGGGGGGTCTATGTTGGCATCACCCCGCATGTATATGCCCTTTTGCCTTTAGTTAAGAAGCCTTCTCCATTCCGGCCTGTATCGTGCACTTGGGGGCTTGGCTGGGAATAGCTGTTTTTACATCTTAAACGTAACATACCGATTTGACTTCTGCACTCCTGCGTCATTCCAAGCCGCGCAGACACTAGTACTAATAGCTTTTTTAGGACGTTTACCGCCTTTGTTTTTTTTTTAAAAATTCGAAATATAATTGACAATTGCGCATTTTTATTCCTTTCAATGTCGACTTCGGGATTTTTGTGCTTTGGCCTTTGGAGGTACCAAGCCAGGGCGCTGATTTATTTGGTGAGACACAACGGCGATTATATGCTTACTTCTGAACAAAAGGGCTGAGAACGGCGAAGTGCGGCAGATTGCATAGTGGATTTATTTTCGAAAGGCAGAAAGCGAAAATTGGAAATAAAGAGGGGGGAACGGGGGCTAGGAAAAGAAAAAAAAATCGTTAATTGCTTTTATTTTTTTTTCGGATTTTTTAATTCGTTGTTTTTGTTTGGGTTTCTTTTTTATTGAGTGGATATTTGTTTTTAAATTTTTCAAACCCAATTTTGGTCGTGACGGACGTGCCTATAGAGCCGCAATCGAAGATGGTGAAATGCCCGACGGTCTCGGTTCCGCCTACTATTCGTGTCTCTCTAGCGCTGAGTCAGTTGGCCGTAGGCATCATACGCCAGCGCTGGCTGTTGCTGTTGCTGCCCTCCTTGTCCGCTCATCGCAGAAGCCATGAATTGTGCGTACTGTTCTTCGGCAGTCTGAGGCGCCGCTGTCGCCTGCACTTGACCGTAAAACTGCGGTTGAGCTTGCTGGCCAGCGTAAGCAGCTGCGGCTTGAGGAGGCAGCTGAATGCCGCTGGCCTCGAGCGCCTTGATTGCACATGTACCACACAAAGAATGGTGATCAAAACAAGGGAAGGATCGAAAGAAGAATGGAACAAAGTATGAATTCGACATCACTGTAAAAGTTCCGAGTAGTCTTGATTTCTATAACCTGGCGAACTGGGATTAGGTTATTTTAGCAGCAGCAGCAGCAGCAGCAGACTTTTCATGACGTAATACACTCAAAGAACGCATATAGACCGGTCCTCAATAGGTATGTATGTTTCGCACCTGGCCAATCAAATAGTGCGCCCATTGAATCGATTGTGGCGTCCCAATGAGTGTGACGCGGCGCATCTGCCGCTCCGGCTCAATATCTCGCCCTTCGACTTGGATCTTTATGTAGAGGTCGTGCATTGAAAGCAATCATGTTCAAAGAAAAAGGATGGGTGGAACATGTATATTAGGGTGACAAAGAAAAGGCCAGCGAACTTATGTAATATGCACATTTGAGCATTCAAAACAATGAAAGGGAAAGGAGAACACTTAATTAAAATAGCTGAACTATTCATTTTCGAGGCGTTCTACGGTTACAAAAATTAATAAGGTGGCCTCCTTATTTTTGATGACATCAATTAAAAAAAAAACTCTCGAGACGAAGGAAGGCACAAAAGGCAATGGCCGATGAAGCACAAAAAGCGGAGGAATTGATTCGCCATTAAAACCACCGCTACTGTGGTATCACATGTACCTTCGCGAGGGACGCAGCGCGGATTTCCGCAATTTTCGTGCCTCCTTTCCCAAACAGAGCTCCTAATTGAGCCATGGCCACCTTGTTTGTCATGTTATTGGTTCAAATAAGAAAAAAAACGTTTCGAGTACATGAATAAGGGGAATACTGAGGCATTTATTGATTCAAATTTCATTTCATTCAAAGAGGGAACAAACTACCCCCCCCCCGCACAAATTCACAAGACCAGCAAGATAAAAGGTAAGATATGTGTATGTCCTTCATGCTTGTGTGCCTATACCTCAATCACCATCGTCTGTTCTCCAGCTGCCGGCCGCGCAGGAGCATAACCGTAGGCTCCTGCTGCCCCACTTGCTCCCATCATCAGCATGCCGCCGGCAGCACCACCAGCACCTCGGCTGGCGAGCTGCTGAGGCAATTGACCGGCGCGCGCGGCCTGAAGGTTACATGCGGTGTGAGGTGGTGTGTGCAAATGAAAGGGAGAGAGATGAAGTGAGGATGTGTGTATTAGTGTGTGTGTGGGGGGGAGAGAAAGAGAGAGAGAGAGAGAGAGAAAGAGAAAGAGAGAAAAGTGGGTAAGCAAACGTGCAAATGAAGTACGCACGTCAACAACAGAACCTTCTACAGATATAAGTAATTAGGTTTATGCTAATTTCAACTCTACTCCTTTCTCTTTCATCACCTGCATCTCGGCTTCTCCGTGCGCGAAATCGCAACGGTCGCCGTATCGGCAGCTCCCGGTGCTGCTGAAGTTACGGCACAGGGATACCTTGTACTTGCCTGAAAGGGCAGAATATTTTTTTGTTTGTGAGTAAAGTATGCATGAGTGTGAGAGAGACAGCGTGTAAGCGGTTCAACAGAAATTGACGTGAGTGTGCCAATAGAAATAATAGAAGCGACTGAGGTCCAACAACATTTGTAATTTGGAACTTATTGGGTGCCTCCTATCAAATTAGCGAGCATGATGCCACCCACCGCCGGCAGGGCCGTAAGTCAGAGGCTGGCCAACCCCCGCTGCCCCCGCTGCCGGCATAGGCAACCCGTACACAGCGGCAGCCGACGCGCTGTAGCCTCCTAGTGCTGCTCCATAGCCCCCTAGTGCTCCAGCGCCTGCCGCGGCGGCAGCGGCGACGGCCATGTACCTCTCCGCGCCCCACGCACTTGCGGTCGAAGGATTGGGCAACCCGAAAGCTGCGGCGCCCGCCGGAGTGTGAGCCTGGTAATAAGGGTGGACCGGAGTTGCTGCTGCTGCAGTGCTTTCAAACGCCAAAGCGAGCGCCTCGAGGGTAGCCCAAGTCTAGGGAGTTTTGAGGTCGCACATGTAGGTAAGAAGTTTAGTGTTGAGCACACACGCACACGAAGGAGAACACAAGAAGACGTGCGCTATTCGCGCTACTTTCTCGTAGTTCATGCATGCACCTATACTAGCTAGTACTCTCGTATATGCACTACCTGCACTACTAGGTACATGTATGTCCATGCATTTACCTGCGCCGCTTGTCCTAAATCCACGGGTTCCCCATTGGAGTGGCAGTAGCCCGCCGGCAGTTGACCGTTGCCCAAAGCCAAGTGCGACAGGAACACCGCGAGGCTGCGCTGATCGGCTCTGCCGCTTACGGTAACCTAGGAAGAACAGCGAGAACAGTGATCGAGAAAAGAAAAAGGGAAGAGAACCAATTGAGTCAGGAAGATGTTCGGTACACGTGTGTTCGTGAACTCAAGAAGAAGAAGAAAGGCCAATTTCAATCTCTTTTAATTTTCAGATCTCACGATAGCGCTGGAATGGTTCGAGTATGAGAACCATGCCAAAGAATGAATCACGCGATCAACTCACCACGCGGCTGGTGCGATGAGGTTCCACGTCTTTCTTCTCCACCGACACTCGCGCCCCGGACAGCTGGCGGATCGCTTTGACTCGGGTGCCTCCGCGGCCTAGCAAGCTCCCTAAGGTGCTTACTTCAGCGGGGAAACAAGTGTGCTCGTTGAACGAGTCGTCATTGGCTGCAGAATTGGCACTTCCGTTCGGGTCTACCGCTGTTCCCTCAGCTCCTGGTGCTAGTGCTCCTACCTGTGGGCCTATGACAGGCGCATTATCAGCTCCAGCTGCTGGTGGCACTGATGCGCTTCCTTCTTCGTTGGCAGCTGTAGTGTTGTCTTCTTCTTCTTCCTTGCTAGTGGATGAGGTCTTGGCCGTGGTCGGCTCTGGGCTTTCAAGGTCATCGCCCCACCGGAACCCGCCTTTCCCGTCCTGCTTGCTTGGCAATGGCAACTTCGAAGGATCCGGCGACATCAGGGATGGGGCTAGGAGGTCAGGGTTAGCTTCAGGCGATGAGGGTGCTGCTGTAGTTGACTCTGAAGCCGCTTCTAGGGTATTGCCACCGCCAACACCATCACCATCTCCTGTAAGACAAAAAGGCGCATTTGTTGGAGATTTGGCATAAAAATGAGATTGGTACTCCATACTAAACTGAATATAAATACAAGAAGTGGCCAGTTAGGTAGCAAGCATCCGAGAGCACGCAGACTTCTATTCCCACTGCAAACGAGCTTAGCCTGGTTGGGATGGCTAGTACGTACGCTTACCATTTGTGATCTCGGTGCTAGACGGCTCCGCTTCTGTGACGGTGAGCGCCTCGTCAGCTTCGAGCTTTTGCTTCTTCTCTGCTTCGGGCGTGCTTTCTATATCTTCGCCGCTCTTCCGCTTTTCCATTTCCTCCAATATCCACGGTGGAGCACGATGAGCACGGTGATGAGGACTATGAGGACCTGAGATATGACAGACGAGCTCTGAGCTCTGAGTGCTCGAGATTTTTGAGGAAATTTCTGGTCAAGCTGTGAGTGGATGTGTGCAGGGTGGGAATTCAATATCACTGCATCATACAGCAGCTGCTTCATCGTTCCTCGCATCTCACACTCACACCCTCGCACCTCGCATCAATCATCAAGAAGGCGTCAAGTATTACGCACAACAGGTACCGCTGAATTGCTCCCTCGCCCGAGTGTATTTGTACCTTTCTCTAGATATCGCATTTCACAACGTTGACTTTTGATGTATCGATTAGCATATTGAAGATTAACTCGCGTTTCTTTTCCCCATGATGATATCTATTCCCTGTGGATACGATGCGAAAATGCAACTTAACACCTGTGTAGTAGATCCCTACAAGCATGAAGTTTGGCCTCGTACTCACAGCGCTGGTGGCTGCACCTGCGGCTGCCAGCCCCCTTGCTCCTGTGCGGTCGCACAAGACATTCACTGCTGCTCGATCGAAAGCTTCGGGCACTTCTGAACGCAGCCCTGCCAACCTCGCTCTCCAGCTGCGGGGCGGTGGCGCGGGGGATGCGTCTTCGAACGGGGGTGTGCTCAGCGCCATTGTGTCGCAAGTAGCGTCCGAGATTGCGAACTGCAACACCTCGCCCGCCAAGAAGTTTGGCTTCATTGGCGCTTGCTGCAACTGGTTCCTGGGATTTTCTGCGGTGTACGACTCTCTGAACACGGGGCCGCAAGTGATTTCGCTGCCCATGACCTTTGCTATGCTCATGTACTCCATGCTCTTTGGCCGCTGGGCGGCTTTTGACGTGTCTCCTAAGAACTACGTCCTCGCGGGCTCCCACATCTTCAACATCATTGCCCAGTAAGTGCATGTCCCACAGTGAGAGAGAAGGCCGTGTTGTCGACCCGGATTGAAAAGAAGGCAACAGTCTGGGTGTCTTTGGAGGGTAATCATTGTGAACTAATTGCCTGCTCAATTTATTTATGCCGAGCTTCTAACAAGTCCTTTTTTTTCTCTGTTAATTCAATCGGCTCTGTTTGCCCTTCTTCGACCATCAGGTGCAACCAACTCCGCCGCGCGCTCGCCTACAAGCTCCAAACTCAGCCGGGCGCCAAGGCTGAGATCACGGCGCTGGGCACCAAAGCAGCGAGCGGCTTGACTCTGGCCACCCTTTTTGCACTCTCCGCGCCGACGCTCAAGGCGCACATGCCAGAAGGCACTTGGCTGGCCTCGGACGGTGGCCCCTTCACCATTCACCCGTGGCCACCAGTTACCAAGCTCTTTTTGTCGGCGGCCTCCCTCACAGACCTGCACCGCCCCACAGACAAGATTTCGTTGACGCAGTACGCGGCGCTCACCGTGACCGGGTTCATCTTCTCGCAGTACGGCCTCCTTGTGACGCCCATCAACTATCCACTCACGGCCGTGAACATTTTGCTGTTTGGCTCGTCTGCATGGCACCTCGGGCGCAAGGTTAAGGCTGACTTCCTTTGAGCTGCCCTCTCCTAAGGCGTGGTGCTCTTTTGAATAAAATCTACGTCTTGTGACTTATTCTCGAGGAATACGATCAAATTTCTCTCCGCTTGGCCAGCTCCCATGCACACGCTTGGCTTCGCTGCCTCCCTATACTCAGCACTTTCTTTTTGTTCTTGTGCTAAAAACTAGAACGTTACGTTTTGTACTTCTCACGATCGCAGCACCACGTACACGTCAAGAACCATGCCAAGTTGATTTAGGTTAAAAAAAGGGCCTTTTCGGAAATAGTTGCGTGGGAGATCACACTCAAATCAGGAAGAAAATTATGCCGCCAGTTCCCAGTACCGACCTGAAACTAGAAACTAAAAAAGATGGGAGTATGAAACAGTATGAAGTCGTGGGTTTAATTAACCGAAACCCCCTGTAATTTCCTGCAACTCTCTTCCAAAAGCTCCAAACAAGCTTCCTACTTCTACGAGCTAGCAACTAAGTAGCAACTTCATAGACTTCATTGAGACCCTAGACGTATAATATGACGCTTTTATGATAGAGCGAAGCATCCTTTATCAACTCTGCTTATTTTGTGACAATTTAAAACTACTTTTGACCAAGAAGATGTGCTAGTCGGAAGCGCCCATTTTAATCCATTCACTTGATTGCTTGGAGCACGACATCTAGCTAGCAGGTTTATAATAACTAGCCACTCGCAAATTTAATTTCAAACAGTGCAAAAGATAATGCTGAAACAAGATACACGTGGGCTAGAAACGAGGCTCTCGTCGACTGCGTTGCAGATTCGGTACCGCGAAATTCAGCTGTACCACGAGAGTTTCACCGAGTCTGGCTTGGGCCTCATGGCGGCGCTGCTGACGGAGATGGCTATCATGGGCCTAGTCCGCGGCGCTACCAACTTACACCACTACTCTCGCAAGGACGTTGGCGACCCCGTTTTAGTGCCAGGCAGCGCGACGCACGCTGTGTTTGTGTTGCTCCTGGTCGGATCAGCGTGTGCGGCATTGAATGCCCTCGTTGTTGCTGGTGAACTCTATCAAGTTTCTTCCCATTACTGCACATTTCTGCGAATCAGTTGGTTTGGTAGCTGCCTAGAAGACTTTGTGAAAGGCTTTTTGATTTTGTTTGCTATCTGATGGCATTCGTGTCAATTCGCCTAAGGCAATGTTATGTCGCTGTTCCCTTGTGCGTGTTCAGGCGCTACTGTAGTATTTGGCCCTGCCCTCGGTCTCCGCGGCGCTCACAGTCGAGACGTTGAGGCAGCTGCTGAAGGCATGCGCGAAGAGCGTCGAAACGTGCACCGCTGCCTCCTCTTCGGTGGGAAGCACAACCCAGCATCTCATGTACCTATGTTTTTCCCGCGTGAGCATATTCGCTTGATTAACCGAAACTAGGCGCATACAATCTTCCTATAAGTCTGACGCGTTTGCCTAATCCTTTTTTTTTAAACTCATTGTTGAAATAATGGTTGTATGCATATGTAGCGCTCGTTCTGTTCGCAGCGGCAGCGACGCTTCTCGCAGCCCTTCGCCTCACGACCAACAACACCAGCTACAATGGCGAGAGCAGCCACGATAGCGAAACTAGCAGCAGCAGTGGGAATGACAGTCTTTCTGCGGACGCCAGCAGCGAAGCTCTCCATTACATCGCACTTGTGCTTACCGTAGCCCTGCCGATCGCTGGCTTGGTCGCTGGGCGGTTTGGAGTCGCGCACTTACAGCGGAGGTTCAAAGTCGACTGATAAACACCGCTGTCCTTCTTCTTCTCATGCAGTGGGTTGTTCTGTACCGTGGCTTCGGCTAGCGCTTCTTACATTTGTCGATTGGGCCACAATGCTTCTATGCGCTTACTTTGAGAGCACTTGTTGCTGATAGCCACGCCACGCCTCTTCATATGGGCCAGATTCATGGGCCGTCATGCCATGCTGAAGGCTAGTGTGCACTTGCTGCTGGTGTCGAAACGGAAAATGTATTGTTATCGGTGAGCACCGCGGACGATAGCCAATGAAACAAACTGCTTATGTACGAGCGACGGCCAGGCAGACTCCTTTTACCGGCATGGACCGTTGCTCCGGTGATGGTGCTGATTTGTGTTGAAGATTTGCCTCATTTCGCGCTTCTTTCAACTCGGTTGCTCGAGATGGCATTCAGAGTAAACAAACATATCGATCGGCGCTTAGAAGCAGAAGCCACTTCCAGCTCCCAGTATTCTCTACTTATATGTTCTGTCCGGCGTACCCCTTTTCACTCGTTTTTGTCGCAATTGCCCTGCTGCTGCTGACAGCTGCTATACTTCCCTGTTTCCTACTTCACATTTCCCATTTCCCACTTGCCAAACGTGTGCCGATTGCCGATCGCCGCTAACAACGAACAATTTCGCAGGTAGACCTAGACCTATATACTATATAGATAAAATTATCCAAGAACCATTTGCGATGCCATTTAAATGAGCAAGGGTTCGATTCACGTACCCGCGGGAATCACGCGCGAGATCTTAAAAATTCACTTCACGCGGTATTTACGCGGTATTTACGTGGGAATCACGTGCGGTATATATACGGTAACATCCTCAAATATACGGCAAATACGGGGGATTCGGTGTTCTTTTTGGTGGTGGGGGTCGTAGTGTCTTCAAGTTTCGTGTGTGGCGCGCTTGCCTTTCTATTTATTCACTCTTTCTCTCTTCGCGCCCTTTCCTCCCGCCTTGTGCGTGCGCCTTCAGCTGCAGTCTTCATCGCCATGGGCCATGGTTGTGCGCATACAGACAAGTGCGAGATGTTACTGAAAATTTTGAGTGGATTCCGTGATGACGTCACTCTATTCTGAGCCGATTCCCGTGACGGAAATCACGTCTGATTGGTGCAAATTTCACTTTCCGCGTTATTCCCGCGTAATTCTAGTCTAGTCTAGTTAATACTCTCCCAAAAACAAAGAAAGGCAAGTACACAGCAGTCACAGAGGCACATACAGAATACACTTGAGCTGCAAATGCGCTAGCGAATTCGCTCCAGAAGGCCAATTAAGGCTCCAACTGGCGCCTTTCCTCCGAACAAGTCGGCGGGACTGAGTTCCCGCGTAATTACGTGCGTGAATCTTACCCTAGTAATACACTAGTAAATGAGCCGTGATTAGATTATTAGATTAGATTATACTCCCCAATTGCAAAGAAACAACAACAAATAGCATAAAGCTGCGTTTTGATGAATCCTCCAGAACAAGTCTGACTGGGCTGAGTGTCCTTTTGCGCAATGCA
>Ga0307982_1000442_pt1 | contig 32832 bp, 47 predicted proteins | sample OrgLakmetagen989_FD_201847 | JGI IMG/M metagenome (GOLD analysis project Ga0307982, IMG submission 201847) | Saline water microbial communities from Organic Lake, Antarctica - #989 | ecosystem: Environmental > Aquatic > Non-marine Saline and Alkaline > Saline | place: Antarctica: Organic Lake...
TGGCCTTTTTCCTCTCAAACCGTTGGGAGAGTAAGCGGGAAGCGCAGGCCACAATGTTTTTAACTATGGGTTTATTCCGGCCCATTGTGGACTTTACCCCTTCTGGGCTTGCACCCTCCCAAATCTGTGTTATTGTTAACTCATCGAAGCAACCAAACCACAAAAAGGAAATCACCATGTACGCGCCAAGGCAAGAGAAAGTCAAAGCGTCCTACCCAGCCTGCCAGGCCACCGTTACAAGCTGGCACGAAGAGGATCTGATAGAGCAGCATGGCCATTGCGCAGATTGTGAGGTGCAGGCAGTGCAGGACACCACACAGGCCACGAACACCGATTAACCTTAGCAACCCCACACACAAAACCAATAGCCCGCACAGGGCACAGGAGAACGATATGAGCAATCCAGATTGGACAGAGGCACCGGAAGGCGCAACGCACTGGGATAGCAGGGGCGATTGTTTTTGTACTGAGTTTGGATGGTGGAACCGCGGCGAATATCAAGAAGGAAAAACCCCACAGTGGGGCACAGACCGCCACACACCGCGCCCTGTAGGGCCACCATCAAACGATTGGGTAGACGGCTGGCCACCAGTAGGCTTTCATGGTGAGTGCCGGTGGGGTTCAAGCGTAGAGTGGTTTGAGTGCGTCGTGATACCTGTCGGCCAGGTTGTTGTGCAGGGATCGGCGGGTAACTGGAATGTGGTTGATGACATCAAGAGCTATGGCTATGAGTTTCAAGAGTTGCACCTCAAACCCCAAACCGTAGAAACAGGCATGGCATGGGGCGGCATCGGGTGGCCACCAATCGGCAAAGAGTGCATTTTTATCAGCGACGATGACAGAGAGTGTACAGAGAGTGTATTGTTGTTCCGGTTGCATATTTTAAAAATTCAGTCGTATTTGCGGCTGGTGACGACTACCACTTTCGTATGATGGATGCTGCAATTTAGCGTGTTTCGCGCACTGCCTTCCAAGAAAGAAAAAGATGAAAGAGAAGACCTAGAGAATTTGTAGAATTAGCAATCGCATCCGGCCTAAAGCCAAAAGGCATTGTTAACGGCATGATTGAAAAGGGCTACCGCCTAGTCAAAGACTGATGTTATAGTGAATACCTCGCTGCGATAGCGACACGTACACGCAACCCATTCAGCGTATGAGTGGGCACTGATAAGGGCTTCGGTCAAAGTGTTGTTGACGTTAAAAGCGTGGTCTCGAAGCGACAATATTCCCAAAGTCTTTTTCCATGTAGTTTGTGTCGACAGCCTGCCGCGGGCGATCTACGCGGATGCGTTTTCCGGGTGTGCGTATCATTAACCGGACTTGGCTACCTCCGGGTAGTCTTTTTTTTGTGTGATGGTGTATAATTGGTGTATGGAAATACATCGGGGCAAACAAATGAAAGAATTTCCCGTATATAAAACAGTTTCAGTGTCAATGAAGCGGAATGGCAACGCGAATGAAACTAATGGAGATAATCCGTGCAACAGCTTGAATCATGGCCGACAGACAGCCTTATAGAATACGCACGAAACCCGCGCAATAATGACCACGCAGTTGATCGTGTGGCAGCCGCCATTCGTGAGTTTGGGTTCAGGGTGCCTATTCTTGCAAAGTCTGACAAAACAATCGTTGATGGACACCTACGGCTGAAGGCAGCGAAGAAGCTGGGCCTTGAGGAAGTGCCCGTGTTGTTATGCGATGATATGACAGACATACAAGTCAGGGCTTTTCGTCTAAGCGTGAACAAGGTTTCTGAGTTCGCCGACTGGGACGACGAAATGCTGCGGGTTGAGCTGGACGCGCTAGGCGTGGATGGTTTTGATCTTGAGCTTACCGGCTTCTCGCTGGACGAAATTGCCGACCTACAGATCGAGGAAGTGCCGGAAGGTTTAACCGACGAGGACGCCGTACCAGAAGCCCCTGACAAACCGTTAACGGTTGAGGGTGATGTGTGGGTGCTGGGCAGCCATCGTTTGCATTGTGGTGATTCTACGAGAATTGATGCGGTTGAAAAGCTGATGGATGGGCATAAGGCGGACATGGTTTTTACTGATCCGCCCTATGGGATATCAATTGTTGGTAAAGCCGGGAGTGTCGGAGTCGGAAAGTTAGCAAAAGTTGGGGTATACGCTAAGGTTGCCGGTGATGCGTCAACTGACGTGGCAGTTTCAGCCATTCATATAATTAAAACGCTAGGCGCTAAAGTTGAAGTAATTTGGGGCGGCAATTATTACAGCTCTCACTTAAAAGATTCTTCGTGTTGGATTGTCTGGGATAAAGACAACACTGGGAATTTTGCCGATGCGGAGCTTGCGTGGACAAATCAAGAAACCGCCGTAAGAATATTTAAGCACACATGGAACGGAATGATTAAAGAGTCCGAGCGTGGAGAAAAGCGACTACACCCAACACAAAAACCTGTTGCGCTTGCGCAGTGGTGTATTGAAATTTATGGAAGTGAATGTGATTCCGTAATTGACTTGTTTGGCGGTGCTGGCCTTACTCTCATAGCTTGCGAATCTATGAATAAAAAAAGCTACACGATGGAGCTTTCGCCCGCTTACTGCGACGTAATCATAAACCGCTGGAAGGATTACACCGGCAAAGAAGCCGTACTAGAATCAACAGGCGAAACATACAACAGTAAGATGACCGTATGACCAACAAACACCAGACTAAGCCGCCACACACGCCTACAGAGGCCACACGCCAAACCGTGCAGCTTCATACGATGGTAGGCACAATTCAGCCAGACATTGCCCGCGTGTTAGACATTGACGAAAAGACCCTGCGCAAATATTACCGTGATGAACTGGATCTGGCTAAGGCAAAGGCCAACGCTACCATCGGCGGGGCACTGTTTAACAAGGCAAAGACCGGCGACACTGCGGCCATGATATTCTGGATGAAGACACAGGCGGGCTGGAGGGAGTCAACCAACATCGACCACACGAGCAACGGTGAAACAATAGGGAAGATTGAGCGTGTCATTATCGACGTTGCAAATACAGACACCTAGATGGGCTGTCCCTTTACTTCAGCCAAGCCGGATCAAAGGGGCAAAGGGCGGGCGCTCTAGTGGGAAGTCTCACTTCATGGCAGAGATGCTGGTTGAAGAGCATGTAAAATATCCAGACTATCAAACCGTGTGCGTTCGAGAAATACAGAGGTCACTCAAGTTTTCCGCAAAGAAGTTGGTCGAAGATAAAATACGGGCGCTTGGTGTTGCTCACCTGTTTGAGATAACGCTGACCGAAATCCGCCGCATAGGTGCGCAAGGGATTATCATATTCCAAGGTATGCAAGATCACACCGCAGACTCCATAAAGTCCCTAGAAGGATTTGACCTTGCATGGTGCGAAGAAGCCCAAAGCCTGAGCTACCTATCTATTGAACTGTTAGTGCCCACAATCAGAAAGCCTGGCAGCGAACTGTGGTTTAGCTGGAACCCAGAACAGACCGATGACTCAGTTGAAACCCTGTTCAAAGACAATCCAGACGCGATCCTAGTGCACGTTAATTATTACGACAATCCTTGGTGCCCTGAGGTAATGATTAAGCTGGCGGATTGGCAGCGTCGTGTAGACTACGAGCGATACGCACACATTTGGCTAGGTGAGCACAATACCAAGTCAGAAGCGCAGGTATTTAAAAACTGGCGCGTTGATGAATTTGAACCTGACGAATCGTTTGGCGACCCGATGTACGGGCTAGATTTTGGCTTTGCAAATGACCCTAGTTGCTTTGTTCGGACCTATATTAAGGAAAAAATCCTGTACATTGACCAGGACGCTGGTTGTGTAGGTTTGGAACTAGACGACACGGCCAAGTATTTTATAGACGCCGACCCGATGGTTTTTAATTACGCTATGAGGGCAGACAGCGCAAGGCCAGAATCAATAAGCTATTTAAAGCGCCACGGCCTGCCAAAAATTACCGGGGTGGAAAAATGGCCCGGAAGCGTTGAGGATGGAGTTGAGTTTATCAAAACCTTTGATGAAATCGTTATCCATACTCGATGTAAAGATATGCAAGAAGAGGCCCGTCTTTACAGTTACAAGACAGACAAGCGAACAGGTGATATACTTCCCAAAATAGGGGATGATAACAATCACAGATGGGACGCGGTAAGATACGCTCTAGCCCCATTAATCCGAAATCAAGGCTATGACATGATGGCGGTCTATTCATGAGCAACTGGTTCTCCGATGTATCACGCGGCCTAGTTAACGCGATGTCCAACTTGGGCAGCGAGAAAGACAAAGGCGCTCAGGGCAACTGGTATTTCACGCCATTAGATCAGCAGCAAGCCGAGAACGCATATCGATCTAACTGGATGTCCAGAAAAGCCATAGACATTCCTGCGCTTGATATGATGCGCGAGGGCTGGGCTTGGCAGTGTAGCAAAGAAGAAATTGCACTGATTGAAGCCGAGGAAAAGCGCCTGAAGGTGCATAGCCGAGTGTTCAAAGCCATAAAGCAGGCTGACCTACTTGGCGGCTCGGGCATCATAATCAGCGACGGCAAGAACAATCACAGTGAGCCCTTAGCTCTAGACACAATTCAGAAAGGTGGTATTGATTTTATTCGGGTCATGGACCGCTACCAGTTATCCAGCGGCCTGCTAGACTTTGATCCCATGTCGCCAACTTACATGGAGCCCCTTTATTACGACCTGATTGGCGCGGCTGGCGGCACTATCCGCATTCACCCGTCCCGAGTAGTTCGGTTTATCGGTGCAGAGCTTCCTGTTGATTCGCAGATCTTGTATGACCGATGGGGTGATAGCAAGCTTGACTCTATAGAGATCGCTATACGGGATGCGACAGCGGGCCAGCAAGGCATCGCGGCATTGGTTCAAGAAGCTAAGGTCGACGTTTACCAGATTGACGGGTTTATGGAAGGGATGAAAAGCGAGGTCTATAAGCGGGCGGTTGTGGAGCGGTTCAGTCTAGTACAGAGCATGAAGTCGACCGTTAACGCGCTGGTGCTGGATAAAAACGACGAGTACCAGCAGAAGACAATCAATTTCGCGCAACTGCCCGAAGTCCAGCGGTTGCAGCTACAGATAGTATCCGGCGCGGCTGACATTCCGGCTACCCGGTATCTTGGCCAGTCACCCAGCGGGATGAATGCCACAGGCGACGGCGACCTTAATAATTATTACGATCGCATCAAAGCCGATCAGGAATTAAAGCTGCGTGAGCCATTAGAGAAGCTGATGGATGTTGTCGTTCGTTCAGCTTTAGGTGACAGGCCAAACGACTGCCAGTTTCGGTTCCGTCCGCTGTATCAGATGAGCGAAAAAGACAAGGCCGATATATTTAAGACCAAGGCGGACGCCGCCAGGGTTCTTGCAGGTGGCGGTGATGACTTACCTTTGATCCCAGTAGAGGCGCTATCCGACAGCCTAATTAACTCATTTATTGAAGCAGGCGACCTGCCGGGGCTTGAGGCGGCAATGCAAGAACTAGAGGGCGGCGAAGATGAGTAGAGCAAAAGGAGGCTTGCAATGCAGTTTGTAGACAAAGTTTCGATTGACGAAAGCACAGTCAAGCGCACAGTCGACGGCTACTTGGTTGCATCGTCTCGGGTCAGTCGCGCCGGCAATGTCCAACTGTATACCGGCGATGAGATGAAACAGCCGGGAATGGAGTTTGTTCGTGTGCTCCGGCCAGAGTCCGAAGTGTTCTCCACTGACTCAATGGCCAGCATCGCGCATAAGCCGATGACGAACAATCATCCCGCGGCAAGCGTTACCGCTGACACTTGGAAGCTAGATTCCATAGGCCAGATGGGTGATGAGGTTACACGCGACGGTGAATATATCCGCGTGCCGCTGATTATGATGGACGGCACCGCAATCAAAGATTACGAAGGCGGCAAGCGCGAACTCTCCCTTGGCTACACTGCCGACGTTGAGATGGTGAGCGGCCTCACAGACAGCGGCGAAGCATACGACGCGATACAGCGAAACATACGAGTTAATCACGTTGCACTTGTCGATCAGGGCAGGGCAAATCAGGAATTACGCATCGGGGACGGTGCGCAAGCATGGGGCTTTGTCCCACTCAACCACGACCAGAAAATTAAAGGATCAGCCATGACTATGTTAACAGTGGTTCTGGGCGACAAGGCGGTGCAAGTTGCCGCTACCGACGCCCCGGCGATTGAAGCGTTTAAAGTAAAAATGGCCGACGCCGAGGCCAAGTTAATCAGCGACCGTTATGATATGAAGATGGAAATGGACGCGATGATGGGTCGGATGCAGGCTGAGATCGACGACTTGAAAGACAAAATGATGGATGAAGACGAAGTAGATAAGCGGGTAATGGATCGCGCTGAGCTGATCGGCAAGGCAAAGTTGATTGCAAAAGACCTGGCTATTGCTGGCCTAAGCGATGCAGATATTCGCAAAGCTACCGTTGTGGCCAAGCTGGGTGATTCAGCAGTCAAGGATAAATCAGCGGCGTACATCGACGCACGCTTTGACATCTTAGCAGAAGACTCAGCAACCACCACTGACCCGCTGCGCAACATTGGCCAAGTCCAATCCAACGACGGCGCAGGTAGTTGGAGCGATTCCACTTTTGCCTCTGCTGGCATCAAAATGAAGAAGGGAGCGTAAAAAATGGCAACTCTACAGAAACGCCAAGCAACAGCGTCGTTTATTGTCAGCGAGTCTAACGGCTTCCGATCACGCGATGACGTAACCGTGACCGTTCCCGCAGACACCACCCTATCTGCCGGCATTGTCTTAGGCAAGATTACCGCCACTGGAAAGTTTGTGCGTCACAATGTCGCGGCAACTAACGGATCGCAGAACGAGGCGGGCGTACTATTTGAAACCATCGTGAACACCACTGCCTCGGGCGTTGATTATGCAAGCGTTAACTTTGCACGCGATGCCGAGCTTAACGGTCACGAACTGACCTATGAGGTTGGTGCAGACTCCGCCCAAATCATCGCATCCGACCTTGCCCTAAAGGCACTCGGCATCATCGTTCGTCGATAAAGGAAAAAATCATGGCTTCAATGAACGTTTTCAATAACAGTGCTTTTTCGATGACATCTTTGACAGGTGTCAGTAACAAAATGGATTTCAAACCTCAACTTCTAGGCGAGCTTGGCCTATTTGAGCCTATGCCCGTACGCACCCGGACCATTTTTGTGGACCGCCGCGACGGCGTGCTAACCCTTATTCCTACAAGCCCGGTTGGCGCTTCAACTTCTGAGTTGAAAGAAGACGACCGCGATGCGGTTCCCTTGAAAACGGTCCGGCTTGCAAAAGGTTTCACGCTCTACGCTGAAGAAATCCAGAACATCCGTGCCTTTGGTTCCGAGACTGAGCTGGAGCAAGTTCAGGCAGAGTTCTTGCGCCGGTTCGCTCGCGTCCGTAATGACGTTGAACTGACTCAAGAATATCACCGCTTGGGCGCGCTGCAAGGCAAGCTGTTGGACGCTGATGGCTCAAGCGTTATCTACAACTATTTTGACCAATTCGGCGAGGCAGAAACCACAGCTATTAACTTTTTGCTGACCACTGCAGGCACTGATGTGCGCGAAATTTGTAACGGCGTCGTCCGTGCGATGGCTCGTTCTGCTAAGGGTGCTTTTACTACAGCAACAACCGTGCACGCGCTTGTCGGTGACACGTTCTACGACTTGCTGATTAAGCACCCGAAAGTGCGTGATACCTTCCTTGGCTATGCCGCTGCGGGTGACCTTCGCCAGGGTAATGCTTTTCAAGCCTTCACATTCGGCGGCATCACCTTCCACAACTACCGTGGCACTGACGACAACTCGGCTGTTGCAATTGCTGACACGGAAGCCAAGTTTTTTCCAATCGATGCAGAAGGTGTTTTCAAGCACGCAATGGCCCCGGCTGAGTTTGGTCCGTTTGTAAACACTCCTGGCGTGGACACCTACGGCCTGAACATTCCTGACAGGGATCGCCAAGCCTTTACTCGCGGCGAGATTTACAGCTACCCGCTGTTCTTGTGCTGTGCTCCTCGTGTGTTGCGTCGTGGCGTGTCTAACGCTTAAACTGAATGAATAGGCGGGGCTACGGCCTCGCTTTTTTAGGAGCGTCACAATGTCAGCGTACCAGGTTAAAAATAACTCATCACGTGACAAGGCCATACGAGTCTTCGGTGGAACGCAAACCGTAAGAGCCGGGGCTTCTGTCATTCTTGAAAACGCCTTGCAATTAAGCGAAGCGCAGATCAAAGATTTCGCCGATATGGGTGTAATAATTACCGTGCCAATCATTCCAAAACCTGCCAAGAATCAATCCAAATTTAACAAGGGGTAACGTATGCCCGGCTACGGCACAGATATCGGCTTTGCAGACTACATTGAAGCCAACGGCCTAGAGATACCCGCTGGCACTGTAGCCGCTGCCCGCTTGCGTGGGTCTGTGTATCTTGACGGCCATTATTACCAGCGGTTCCCCGGCCAACCCACAGGCGGCATAGATCAGGAGCGATCATGGCCCCGTAAAAGCGCCATTGATCGCTTTGGCAATTCAATCCCTGATAGTTCTGTTCCGGTACGCGTGGTCAGCGCATCTTATGAGGCAACACTTATTGAACTGCAAACACCGGGATTTTTTGCTAAGACATTTACCGAGTCAGAGCAGAAAGTGTTGACAAAAGTGCAATCAATATCTTTCACGTATATTGGAAGCAACAAGGGCGACAGGTCCTCATCGCCAACGGTCACAGCAATTGACAATCTTCTGTCATCTATCTTGACACCGGATGACCTACCTGCCGCGTTGATCGTATCGTGAGCATAAACTGGGCAGAGATCGCCGCCGAAGTAAACGCCGCTATCAAGTCGGTTGCGTCGACCGATGAAGGCTACCCCGCAACCATCCGCCAGCAGTCTGGAAGCGGCGGTGACCCTTGGAATCCGGTAACGTCACACTCCTATACAACAGTAAGCATACTTGAAGACAACCGTCGCGTTATGGCCGCAGATGGCACGTACGTTGAAATCATAAATCGAACCCTGACTATGGCCGCGACACCGGGGTTTGCTCCAAAGAAAGCAGATGATGTTGCGGTAGGCATTACAAGAAGCCAAGCGACCTCTGGCAGTGATTGGATAAGCATCACTAAAGTTCGCACCCTAGCCCCCGCAGGCGTTGCTGTGCTGTACGAACTGGACTTGTCAGCCTAATGGCAACCGTCAAATTAAACGGCATCACAAAAGAGCAGGAGGCGGCTTTTCGCAAGGCGTTCTCTGACTCTGTTGCTAAGCTAAAAAACGATGCCGTCATTAAGGATCTGATCGACCGTATTGCCGTGGGTGATATTGATGGTGTACTAACGGCAATCGGAATTAGTGAGGCGTCGCTCGGGTCCATTGAGCAGGCCATTCAGAACGCCTACCGCAAAGGTGGCGATACTGCGGCAAGTCAAGTTGGCCGTGTTCCTGCGCCCGGCAGTGATGTGTCGTTTGCGTTTGCGTTCAATGTCCGCAACACCCGCGCTGAGCAGTGGCTACGGCAGAACTCATCCAGCTTGATTGTTGAGATTACGGAAGGCCAACGTGAGATGGTCCGACAGCAGCTTACCGCCAGGTTATCTAAGGGCGTTAACCCCAGGCAGTCGGCGCTTGATCTTGTGGGCAGAAAAAACCGCGTAACCGGGCGGCGTGAAGGTGGGTTCATTGGGTTGACTGAGCAACAGGCAAGATGGGTAAGCGATGCGCGGCTGGAACTAGAGTTTGTACATCTCACGAAAGGAACGGATTACCTTAGCCGCAAACTGAGAAACAAACGATTCGATGCAATGGTCAAGCGGGCCAACAAATCCGGCAAGCCACTGACCGCTGTGCAGATTCAACGTGCGATAACAGCACTACAGAGCCGTACGCTGAAATATCGCGGTGACGTAATAGCGCGTACCGAATCTATAGACGCACTGCGGGCAGGCCATCACGAAGCATTGCTCCAGGCTACCGAAGCGGGCGAAGTTGTAGACGATGACGTGACGCGGGAGTGGGACTCAAGCGGTGACGCACGCACGCGAGAGACGCACGCTAGGGCAGACGGCCAGAAGCGCCAGGGCAATGCGCCGTTTGATGTTGGCGGCTACCAGATGCTCTATCCGGGGGATTCTTCGTTGGGTGCGCCGGGTGAGGAAACCATACAATGCCGCTGTATTGAAACTACATCTATCGACTTTGGCGCACGCGTTGCTCGGATTGAAGGCTTTGGCTAGAAAATCGCCGCTTTACAATGGCCTGCTAAATAGTGGGTTTTTTTGTGTCTAGGGTGTCGCAATGCTGCGGTAGTGTGTTATTGTTGAGTCATAGAGAGACACCAACCACACGAAAGGAATACGAACATGGCAACATACAACGTAGTAATCAACGACGACACCACCGGCACCATCGACGACAGCACATTGGACGGCCAGCACGCTGACGACTTCCTTGGCGAGATGATGACGATCCATGCACACGACGAGAACGGGAACCCTGTTGAGCATTACGGTCGACTTACCGAAGTTCTGTCATAAACAATAACAAGGCCCTTCGGGGCCAATCATCAACCACGTCACCGAGTAATGAATTATTATGGATAATCAAGTGGCAGCAGTAAAAAAATCTAATAAAATTCATAACCCTGCAACAGGTGCGGAAATAAGCAAATCTGTAGGCGGAGGCGGCAGCGGCTCAAGAAACAATTTATTCACAAACGCTGGAGGTGAAGGCGCTGGAAGTTTAGCTAGTAGTCACCAACCACACAGAAGGAATACGAACATGGCTTTAACGCCAAAACTAGGAGAGATCATTGCCGTATGGTTTTCATGCGGAGCTGCCAGTGCAATTGCAGCAGCCGAAACTGTCAGATTGTACGGTGACATTTGCACAATCAGAATATTAAACAACCCAGTAGCCGAGGAAGACGCCGACAACCAAAGATTTTTAAAAGACGTGGAAAAGTGGATAGGCGTAAAGATTGAATCAGTCATTAACGAGTCGTTCCCAGATGCGTCAGCGGTGTCAGTCTGGGACAAAAAAGCATACATGGCAGGAAACGCCGGGGCACCTTGCACAGTAGAGCTAAAAAAACGTGCCAGGCAGAAATGGGAAAGCAAAAATCACGTTGACTGGCACGTTTTAGGCTTTACTTCAGAGGAAAAACACAGGCACGTTAATTTTAAGAAAAAGGAAAGAGAGAATTTACTGGCATATTAGTCGATCAAGAGATCACTAAGGGCGAATGTTTTAATAGATTGTTTGAGGCGGGCGTAAAAATTCCTGCAATTTATGAACGCGGCTACCCGAATGCGAATTGCATCGGATGCGTAAAAGCGTCTAGCCCTACTTATTGGAACCATGTGCGAAAGCAAGACCCAAAAGTTTTTGCAGCCAGAGCCAAGCAATCACGTAGGATTGGCGCAAGGCTAGTAAGAGTCAAAGGCGAGCGCATATTTTTAGACGAGCTAGACGCAGAAGCAAAAGGCAGACCTATGAAAGATATGAATTTTGAATGCGGCATATTTTGTGAAGAAAAACTATGACCCAAGCAACCCCAGTCTGGGAGTACATAGCCACCCAGCACGAGCGCAACGTTACATGGGCGGCGTCAGCACTAGGCGTTGACCCGTCTACATTGCACAGGGTTATGAACACGGCTTACGTCATCAACGGAAAGCTTTATACAATCAAAAGGAAAGCAAAATGAAAACACTAACAGCCCTAACCCTAGCCATCCTCATGGCCCTATCCACCACGGCACTGGCAGCAGAAGGAGAAGAACAGGCAAGTTGTGATCAGATCGCAAATGTTGCCAAAAGCGTAATGTCCGGTCGGCAAGGCGGCGTCAGCATGGGCACGCTGGTGGGGATAGCCAAGGGGAACGCTTTGATCGAGAAAATGGTTGTCGAGGCTTTCGAGAGTGGCAGGTACTCTACTAAGCAGGTACAAGATCGCCAGATTTCTGAGTTTAGAGATAAGTGGTTTTTATGGTGCTTTAAGTCACAATAGCATCAACCGAACAGCCCAGGCAGAGGTGGCGCTAATAACACTGTCAGCCAGAGCCTACCGCATCTCCTAGCAGTACGATTTAGGCGGGTGATCTGGACGGGGAAGCTACGAGACAGCTAGACCCGCAAGGTGCGGGCATTTTTGCTATACTCCAGCAACGGAACTTAACAGGTGGTGAGCATGGCTAACGTAACGATAGACCAGTGGGTTTCTAAGTCTCAGGCGAGGCTAGAGGCTGTGTGGAAGACTGCGGCTCAAGACATTGTGAGAGAGGTACAGACCCCAAGGGCTAAGGGCGGAAAATTGCCAGTGGATACGGCCTTCATGCGCAACAGCTTTTCCGCAGACGTGAACAAAATCCCAAGCGGCGACGGAAGCTCATCGTACACTGCCGGGCCAATTAGCATTGTGATAAACCGGGCCAAGATTGGCGACCAAGTTGTATTTGGATGGGCCGCAAATTACGCCATCTACATGGAAGTGCGTTACAGTTTTTTAAGATCAGCGGCACAAAACTGGCAGCAGATCGTCGATAAGGCAGCACAAAAAGTTAGAGCGAGGGTAGAGGGATGACTATTAAAATTGTCTTGCCAGAAGGCAACGGCCCAAAGTCATCATGGGGCACAAAGATTTTTACAGAATCTGGCCACGAGATTAAAGGCGTGACCAGAATAAATATAGAGATTCTTCCAGATTGCATCGTACAGGCACAGTTTACAGTAGAGGTCAGCAACCTTGAAAACTTTGAAGGAATTGAAGGCGCTTACAGGGTAGAAAATTTCCCGGCAAAGAAAGTTTGCCGCGGGATTGATCGGATAATGAAGCGGATTCGCCGGGGGAACCATGAGCACAACTAACACAGCATCGCAATCCCTGTTTGCAAAGATTGTTAATAAAATCCGACAAGGGAGCGCAAAAAAGCAGCGCATAGCTTTGGCTCAATCTAAAAGCTATAAACTTGTTCTAGCGGACTGCTCAGCTGGAATATTTGCAAAAGTTTATGCGCCAAACGGTGAAGAATTGCCGGGGGTTCTTGGTTATGAAATTTGGCCTTGTGCCGATGGAACGCATAACATTTTTCTTACTTTGAAGATGCGGGAATAAATCATGCCAACACCAACTAATACAGCAATAGCACAAGCCCTGTTCACAAAGCTTGCGGCTGAATCTCTCGGCTATCCCATTTCCTATCCCGGCCAAGAATTTACGCCGCCAAACTCAGGAGTGTGGCTAGAGCTTATGGTCATGCCTAACACCGGCATAGACAATGGCTTAGCCCCAACAGACGAAACAGTACCTCAGGGTTTGTTTCAGGTGTCCGTGTTTAACAGGCCCGGACCCGGCGCTTATATCGTAACCAGCAGGGCAGCGGATGAGGTCAAGGCGGCATTCTTGAAGAACGCGACAATCACAGGCTCCGTTCGTGTGCAGCGCAACCCCTACAGCTTTGAGATACAGCCAGAAGATGATCGACTTGCGGTGATTGTCACAATACCGTATACAGGGTAAACTGTTGCTTGGCTCGTCGTGATGACGCCCGGTATACCAGCCCCGGCTTACAACCTCCGCTTTCAGGTGGGGTTTTTTATTGGTAAAGGTGTCGCAATGATGCGTCAGTAGGTTTAATATTAAGTCATCAATAGGCACTCACACAGCAAAAAGAAATAGAGATATGCCAAGCATCAAAAAAAGTAGTTTCACAGCAAGTAAACGGGATTTTTGTTAAGAGGTTGACGGCAGAAAAAGGATGGACAAAACAGGAAGCTGCAAATTTCATTGTTGAGTTTTTGTTCAGCGGAACCAAAGAATCTTTCGGCAACTGGATGGAGACTAAATAAAAATGACAAATGCCAAAGATTCAATAAACAAAACAGGAGCCGGTGGCTTCTGGGCCATCGCAAGAAACGGATACATTCAGTATGACCTTGATACTGGATTGCTTGAAGTTTACGTAACAAAACAGCTTGCACAGGCAAACGCAAAACAGGGTGATATTGTGAGAGAAGTTTCTGTAAACCCCCTTTTTAACGGAGCCCTTACTGACTACGGTTTGATCTGTAAAAAGACCAAAATACTTGAGGCATACAGGCCAGGCGACATATGAATAAAACCACCCTGGCATAGTAGCACAAAGCCTTACACTGGGGCTTTCTCCACTCCCTAAACCCCCGCTATTTTCCTCGCCCGCGCATGTGCTATACTACCCTCAGCAGTTTCTAGGACTGCCCGTCGTGATGACGAATTATCCAAATTTGGAGCACAGCAATGCCGCAAATCACCAGTACAGGCACGATCTTTTCTATAGTAGCGGGTGACCCCGCAACCTTTGACGAAGCCGGTTACGATGCAATGACTTTTGTCCTTGTTGGCGGAGTTATTGACCTGCCCGAATATGGCCCAACCGTTCAGGTCGTAGAATCAAACCCTCTTGCTACTGGCGTGACTGAGAAGTTTAAAGGCTTTATCAACAACGGCAGTCAGTCAGTTGGCCTTAACTTCGACTCCGAAGACGCTGGCCAGACGGTCCTCAAAGATGGCACTGAAGGCTCAACCAAAAACCAGCAGCACGCTGTAAAGATTGAGTATCAAGACGGCTCTGTTGACTTTTACAGCGCCCGAATCTTCAGCTACACCAAGGCCCCAGGTTCCGCCAACAGCATGGTAGGATCAACCGCAAACCTAGAAATCAACACGGTTATTGTGCGCGTTGCAGCGTCTTAAGTTTTAACCAGTTTTGACGGGCTAGGGCAACCGAAAAGCGGCTTCATCCACCGCCTGCCCGTCAACCTAAATCCCGGATGCTTATCGCAAGGCATGAGATATGAAACTTGCAAAAGACGAATCCAATATTCTACAAATGTTTGACACCGAATCAGCATCTGAAACCGGCTCGTGGTTGCATCTAACCAAGCCCGGCACTGATGGCGATTTGGCGTATGCCGAAAAAGGCACAGACAAACCCCTACGCATCAAGCTCAAAGGCCCAGACTCCGGCACATGGACAGCATTCCAGCGCAAAGCAATGAAGGGTAGCGGCAAGAAAGACACACGCACGGCAAAAGAAATTGCCCGCGAAGATGCAAACCTGTTTGCGCGGATGACGCTGGAAACCGAGAACATTCCCGGCTATCAAGACGCTGACGAAGCCGCGCTGATTGATATGTTTGTCAAGTACAAAGACATCCGTATGCAAGCTTTGCGCTGGGTGATGAATCAGGAAAATTTTACTCAGCTGGCCGAGACAGATTAAAGCTCTGGGCTGGACAGATTGGATGGATGCACTCAGTACCACAGCGGGCGCGCAAAGAGGACAAGCGCAATCGTTACGAGCAGTACGGCGAAGGGCATCCCTACACTTGCACCCCTGAGATCAGGGGGCTGGAGTACCTGGCAAGCGCAGTGCAAGAGTTAGGGCTAGTTGGGCAGGGGGGTATGTCAATCAGCCCGACTAGCTGGCAAGAGATCGAGAGCTACATCCGGCTAACAGGATCATGGCTTTCTAGCTGGGATGCGCAGATGCTGATGGAAATGTCTAGGGCGTATGTCAATTGGCGCAACAAAGGCAGCGAGCAGGGCGACATTGCAGACGACGTGCCTTACATTGAGCGCAATGAAGATACGCTAGCGGCTATGCATAGTCATTTGATAGAAAGCCGGGATAGATCAGCCGATTTGGCGGCGCAAGCAACGAAGTGATCTTAGTGTGTGCAGGAACGGCTTAGAGCTTTTCCTGCTTTTTTGTGGGTGACTTCTAATTGCAACAACATACGACAGCAATAATAAAAAATGCCGCGAACTGTTGACAGCAGGCGGCAATATAGATAATCTGGGTTTGCGTTGTGAGAGGCGCATGAAATTAAACCAGACCAAGGAAAGCATTATGACATTTACAGCAGACAAAGTATTGGTTACTCCGCAAATGGCCGCAGAGTGGCTGGCAAAAAGCAAGGGTAACAGAAAGATGAGGTCATCAAACCTTGAGGCAATCAAGGCTGATATCTTGGCTGGGGAGTGGCGGCATAACGGTGATAGGATAAGGTTTCTTGCAGACGGAACTTTGTACGATGGCCACAACAGGCTTACTGCTTGCGTTGAAGCCGGGAAGTCAATACTTACTGATATTTTTGTCATGGACGAAATAGCAAAAAAGACCGTAGACAAAGGTGTAAAAAGAACAAGCGGTGATTATTTAGCTATGGAGAGAAACGTAAACCCGCAGGAGTCCGCGTCTATTGCGGCTTCACTCAGGATTATGATAGCGCATGACAAGACGCAGTTAAACGACTGGGCGAGAGCGTCCACTTCTGCAAGTTATGCCAAGCACTACACTGAGTCAGCAACATTTGACTATTATGACAAAAACAAAGATGAAATAACAAAGGCATCCTCTTGGGCACAGGAAAACGTAAAGAGAATAAACACGGTAATATCTAAATCCCAGGTGACAGCAATAATAGCTATGGCTTGTAGAGATTATACAGAGCAAAGCGTACATGAATTTATGAAAACCGTGATAACAGGTTATGGAATTGTCGCAGGAAGTACTCAGGATCATTTAAGGAATATGCTGGTTTCCGCAAAGATGGGACAAAGGAAGCTATCCGTAAGCCAAAAGACGTACACTTTAATAAAGGCAATGAAAAGCGTTATGGCAGGTCGAACAATAAAAGTGGCACACAATGTTGCTTTTAGAGCGACGGCAGAACTTCCTCCAAGGTTCACAGTAAAATGATTAAACACACTAGAAAACAAATGCGCGTAACCCTGCCAGCCACAGCCTTTGAAGCGTTCAACAAAGCAAAGAAGCGGGCAGAAGACATTGCCGGAATCACGCTAACAGATACTCAATTTGCAAGCCGACTGATTGAAAAGGCAATCATGGCAAGCGCCGAAAAGTAAAACCCCGCTACTCCACAACAGCCCCGTTTCGGGGCTTTTTCATTCCTGAACGCTAAATTATTTGTGTGCTATAATTGACCGAGAATTTTACAAGACTACCCCGCTGAGAAGCGGCACCGTCCAAGTTTGGAGCATTTGCATGGAAGACCTCGCGAGTCTGGGCTTCAGAATTAATACAGACGGCCTTCGCCGTGCCACTGGCGACCTTGACCGCCTTGACCGACAAAGCCAAACCACCACTTCTACAGTGCAGAAACTTGGCGCGGCCTTTGGCGCGCTTGGCATCGGCGCTGCACTGCAAGGCTCGCTTGCTTCATTTGCAAACTTTGAGCGCGGCCTGATTGGCGTCGGAAAAACAACTGACATAAGTGGTAAGGCACTTGCCGACTTAGGCGAAAGCATCCGCGAACTATCCCGTGATCTTCCTGTTACGTCTGCCGAGCTTCTATCTATCGCGCAAGGTGCTGGACAGGTTGGCGTAGAAGGTGCCGAAAATATTCTCCGCTTTACCGAAACTGTTGGTAAGCTCGGCCTAGCTTCGGACTTGGCTGGAGAGCAAGCCGCCGTCGCTCTTACTCGAATCTTAACGACTACAGGCACCGCAATAAGCGAAGTTGATCGACTCGGGTCAACCATCGTTCAACTCGGTAACAACTTTGCCGCTACAGAGTCAGAGATTGCAGAAGTAGCGACTCGTGTCGCGCTGTCCACCTCTCGCTTTAACGTCAGCGCGGCTGAGGTGCTAGGCATATCCACGGCGTTGAAAGCGGTGGGTGTACAGGCGGAATCTGGCGGCACACAGATTGGACTTTCCTTTCAAGCGATTAACGATGCCATTCGCAGCGGCGGTGAAGAGCTGGCACGGCTAGAACGGATAACCGGGCGTACGGGTGACGCGCTAAGAGAAGACTTCTTTAACGGACAGTCAGCCAAAGTATTTGAAGACTTTGTGACAGGCTTAGGCAACATCCAGAAATCTGGAGGGGATGTTTCAGCGGCTTTAAGCTCACTTGGTCTGAACGGCAGTCAAGCAAACGAAGTTCTTAGCACCTTGGCCACTCGAGCCGACGTGCTCTCAGATGCCCTGTCGCAGGCTAACACCGAATATGAAGACAACGTGGCTCTTAACAAAGAAGCGGCGGTTGCCTCTACTTCTTTTAGCGCACAGCTTCAGCTAGCAGGCAATGCCGCAGACGAAGCCGCAAGCGCGATTGGCTCTATTATTGCACCCGCTGCACTAGAGGGACTGAGCGCGTTCCGTGATGCGTCAATTGCCGTTGCTGAAAACATTGATACAGTTGCGGATGCCGCCGCAGTGTTGGCCATTGTGTTTGGTGCAAGAGTGTCCAGCGGCTTGTTAATTGCAGCGCAGGCGCAGCTTGTCTACACGTCTCAGGTAGTAAGGGGATCATCTCTAGCCCTAGCCGCCGAAGCACAAATAGCCCTCGCATTAAAAACCACAGCCATTGCGGCGTCGCAAAGATCAGCGGCAGCACTGGTGATTGCTCAGTCAGAAAACGCTGCATCGGTAGCTGTTTTAAACTCGGTTCGATCTGAGGTGCAGCTAGAGTCTGTTAGGTTGCGCTCACAGATGACAGCGCAAGCCAGAGCGGCAACTGTTTCTAGGCTTAACTCTGCCCGCCTAGTTTTGGCGAACGCAACTAGGGCGCTTTCTGCATCCGAGGTGGTGCTGGCAGAGGCGACCACCGTTGCAGCAGCAGCAGAAGCCAGGGCCACAGTAACAACCACAGCACACGCTGCAGCTTTAGCAAGAACCACCGTAACCGCTAGGGCTGCGGCCTTGGCAATGCGTGGGCTAAGAGCTTCAGTCGCGTTTTTTGGAGGACCAGTAGGTATATTGCTGATAGCAACCGGTTCCGCTTACTATTTCCGTGATGCTATATTTAACACAAGAGCAGAGCTAGGCGCGGCAGACGAAGCGGTGCGTGGTTTTACCGACGGGCTGGAAAAAATGACAGCCGCAACGGTAGATATGAACCGCCAGTCACTTGCTCAGCAGATGCGAGAAAACACCATTGCTATTGCCGAAGCCGATGCAGAGCTTGACCGGTTGCAAGAAAAGCAAAAATTACATTACGGTTCTAACCCAGGCAGGATGAGTGCTGCTGCCAGAGCGCGGGTGCGTGAAGCACAACAGGAAGTCGCAGTCCTTACAAGGCTTGCCGGGGTTATGGGCGAGCAGTTTGAAAAGCTAAACGAACGCGCCAATCAACTTGCCACAACCGCCACAGCCGAAGCAGCCGAAGCAGCCGCAATCGCTGCCGCAATCGCTGCCGGAAAAGTTACCGCTGCCCTAATTGTAGAGCTTAAGTATTTAAGATTGCAGAATGGTTTGGTGGAGGCTGGCATATCAGCGTCTAAAGTTGAAATTGCAATCATGGAAACCAAGCGCGAGTTAATGCTTGAGTCTAAGGGGCTTACTGCCGAGCAAGCCGTCGAGATGGTAGCGCTAGAAAAGGCCATCAAGGCCGGCATTGAAGCACAGCGCGAAGAAGATCAGATGTTGCAAAACTTGCGCGACCAGTACGGCGACACCACCAAAGCCGCGCAAGACTTTACTGACCAAGTAAAACTATTGTCTGACCTGCTACTAGCAACGGGCGATCCAGAATACGCACGGATGCTAAAGCGCCTTTCTGATGACTTTAACGACGCGGGCGAAGACGCAGCCGAAGCCTTCAAAAACCCATGGGAAGGCGTAGCGCAAGACGTCGCCAGAAGCCTACAGGACGCCATTGCATCCGGTGATTGGGACAGTCTAGGCGAGGGCATCGGTAATGCTTTCGCGGCATCCATGAGCGCCGTGGTAAGCAAGTCTGTATCTGATAGCTTGTCGGAGGGTCTGACCAAAGACAGCGCGGCCATCTCTCAAATCAGCGCAGCGTTTGCCGGGCCTATCGCCGGCGCGGTTGTGGGCGGGCTAGTGCAGTTGGCGGTGTCTAAGTTGGGTGACTTCTTTAGCGGTAGCGACTTTGATCCAACTGAAGACCGGCAAGATGCGCAGGGAGCCGGTACAGTCCTTGGCTCTATCGATGCGAAATCAGACAGCATCGCAAAAGCTACAGAGATAACGGCCAGCACTAACGAAGAGCTGGTCAACATAAACACTGGGATGCTTCAGGCATTAAAGAGCGTGAACGCTGGGATTTTAGGCGCGTCCGCAATGATTGCCCGGGCACAGGGCAACGTGAACTTTCAAACCCAAAACGAATTCAGTCAACAGCAACAGGCGGGCCAAGCAGCCACGGCTTTAACTGGCGGCACGATAGGCGGACTTTTCGGAGCGGGAGCTGGTCTTGTTTTGGGCACTGCTGCGGGCCTTGCAACACTAGGTGCCGTTGGTGCCATTGTTGGGTTTGGTGTTGGCGCTTTAATTGCTCCAATTGCCTTGCTTTTGGATGATCTTCTTGGCGGCATTGTCAGTAGTGCCGTAGGGTTCCTGGACAACCTGACCGGCGGCCTGCTCTCCAGTATTGGCAGCTCTGTGTTCGGTGGTGACCAAAAAATAGTTGACGAAGGAATCAGGATTGTAGGCGGTCAAATAACGGACTTAATTGACAATGTTCTGGTGCAGTCTTTCGCAGAAATCAAAACCGATGGCGGCTTTTTCAGCAGCGACGACTATGACACCGAGTTTGCGGCACTGCCTGACGAAATCAGAAATCAATTCAGCCTCGTGTTTGAAGGCATTGTTGATTCGGTAAGCGCTGGCGCTGCTGCAATCGGCCTGCTACCCGCAGACATCCAGTCAGCGCTTAACCAGTTTAGAGTTGAATCGCAACTAATCAGCCTTGAAGGGCTAAACGCAGGCGAGCAAACAGCTGCCATTCAAGAAGTCTTCGGCACCATCTTCGACAACCTGGCCACCTCAGTCGTGCCCTTCCTTGACGACTTCCAGCGGGCTGGTGAAGGCTTAGGTGAGACTCTGGCGCGAGTGGCTACCCAAGTACAGCTCACAGAAGAAGCGGCCTTGTCGCTTGGCCTAGCACTGAATACATCCGTTGGGCCTGAGCAAATAGCCAGAATATCAGGTTCACTCGTGGATCTAGTTGGCGGAGTAGAAGCTTTTGCCAGCGCGATTACATCGTTTGAGTCAAACTTCTTTAGCGAGTCAGAACAGTTTGACGTAAACGCCCGCCGATTGACTCAGGCATTGGGCGACCTGCCACTGGCTGATACACGTCAGGGCTTTGTTGACTTGCTGCAAGCGCAGGACGTTACGACCGCAAGCGGGCGAGAGGCAGTGGCTACGTTGCTACGGTTGCAGGGTTCGGCAGATGATTACTACTCATACTTAGAAGACGCTTCAGAAGCAGCGGCGCAGTTAGCGCTAGATGCACTAAACGGCATCAAAGGCGCAACCGATAGCGCCCTTGGCGACTTACAGCGGCTGGTTAACGACCGCAAGAGCGTACTCCAAGAGGGCTATAACGCCGAGGTTGCTCTGATTCAAGAGCAGACAGACGTTCGCTTGCAGGCAAACCAGCTTGTTCTTGATGCCGCAAAAGCCGGAGTTCAGGCATTGCAGCAAGAGCTTACCGGCATTACTTCAGCCGCTAACCGTTTGCGCGAAAACTTTGAACCGGCTCAATCGGGTATTCGGTCCGGCGCATTGGCTACCCTACGAAACGCCATTAATAGTGGCGACCTTACCGGCACAGGCCAAGCCGCAGACGTTGCAAGCGACATCAACGCGGGCACCTACACAAATTCGGCAGAATACCGGGCAGAGCAGGCGCGGACGCTGTTTACACTTTCAATGCTGCAAGATGATGGCGAATCACAACTCACGGTTGCAGAGCGAACTGTAAATAGGCTGTCTGAGCAGACGGCTGCAATTCGTCAAGAGTCAGAGCGACAAATCCAAACTGCAGAGGAAGCTCTTAACCGCGAATTAGAAGCACTGGACTTGATGTACCAGACGGAACTAAGTCAGCTTAACGAGCTACGAGGTATTAAGGAGGGCTTGTCTGGTGGACTTGATGCAATAGCAGCAGCTTTACGCACCCTCGGGGGTGCTCTGTCAGTCGAGAGGATAGCCAGTGAAGGCGGCAACCCTGAGCAGTTGCAAGGGGTAGCAGGACTATTTCAAGAATTGCTGGGCAGGCCCATTGGCCAAACCGGCGCTGAATACTTTGCCGGTGACCTTGCCGCTGGGCAGTCGCTTGCAGACATCCGAAACAGTATCATGCAAAGCCCCGAATACCTGGCGAGAGTGCCAGGCTTTGCAGACGGCGGAATGCACTCAGGAGGATTACGCATAGTAGGCGAACGCGGGCCTGAACTTGAGGCTACCGGATCCAGCAAAATTATGAGCAATTCCGAATTGATGTCATCCCTTGGCGGCAATCAGAAGCTAGCGTCTGAAATGAAATCCATGCACTCTGATATGATGCAAGGGCTTAATGTGATTGCGAAGAATACAAACAAGGGGAGCCGCCAGCTAGAACGCTGGGACTTGACCGGCCTGCCAGCTGCTAGGGAGTTTGTATGAGGATTGTAACGCCTTTTAACGTGGATGCTGGGCAGCTCACGACTACGAACGTGGTTAATGAGGTGGCCGATTGGGAGCCTGCCGCGACAAACTTGCTGAGTTATCCGAGGCGGTTTGATAATGCTTATTGGGCAAAGGACGGCGATGCACAGGTTTTTCCTGACACCTTTCTGGCACCTGACGGAACCTTGACCGCAGAAAGGATCACCGGGTCGGGTTCTGGTGGGTATGTTATAAAAGCAGGCGTAGCTCAGTCGGGAATGGTAAAATCCATCTACCTTAGAACCGTGACGGGCGCTGGAAAAATAGGATCTTTAATAAACTCTGCCACTCAGGTTTTTGACATTAACGAGAATTGGCAGCGATTTGATTATCCTGCGGGTGATTTTGGAGCGGATGCAGTTTTCTACGTTGCTGACTTTAGAAGTCCGGCTACTTTAACCGAAGTGGTTGTATGGCACGCCCAACTAGAAGAAGGCTCATCAGCCACCAGCGTCATTCCAGACGCCACCACTTTCACCAGTCGCGCATCCACAACCACGTTTATCGACGCCACTGGCACGCTGCAAACAGCCGGTGTTGATGTGGCTCGTGATGCTGCTTACGGGTATGTGGATGGCGTGTTGAAGCCTATTGGGTTGTTGCTTGAGGGTGCGGGGACTAATTTACTTACAGACAGCGAAGACTTTTCTTCGAGTTCTTGGAGTGGAAATAATGTATCTGTTACTGCAAACAGCGCTGTAGCGCCTGACGGCACGACTACTGCTGACACTGTAAATAAGATAAATACAGGTATTGGTTTAATATTCCAAAGCTCTACTTATTCGTTGTCAGGTAATGTTTTAAGCGGGCAAATTTACGTAAAGGCGAACACAAGCAATACCGTAACTTTTAACATATATAGCGCAAGCGAGAGTGAAAATAATATTAATGTAAACCTTTTAACGGGAGAAGTTATTTCGGAAACTGGTGCTAATAAAATATCTTCGTCGGTAACATTGCGGCCTGATGGCTGGGTACTGTTAAGTTTTGTCTATACGGTAGTAGATAACACAAACCTTGTTAACTTTAGGTTTTGGCCTGTAAACAGGAATACTGGAGCCGACACTGGAAGTGTCTACGTCTGGGGCGCACAACTAGAAGAAAACCCCTATCCCACAAGCTACATCAAAACCGAAGGCGCACAAGTAACCCGCGCCGCTGATGTAAGCGCAAGTCCACAGGCTACTCGTGATCTGGCGACATACAATCTTGGCGATCAGGCTGTCGATTTGAACCAAGTCTATAAAGTCGTTGCAGATCCCAGCACAACAGATCAGCCGAGTGTGGGCGCTGCCGCCAGTCCGCCAACATGGGTGCTGATGGGCTGGTCTAACCAATACCGCATGTTTAGAGATGGCCGTGACAGCTACTCAATCCGTGATGAATCCATTGACGTTACGCTAAACTTTGCAGAGATAATCACAACCGTCGGGGCGCTCGGGTTGCAGGGCATATCAGCCACGTTAACGGTTGTCGATTTGGTAGAAGGCACTGTTTACGATGAAACCATTTCACTGGTGGATATAGGCGTTGACGACTGGTGGGGATATTTCTTTTCACCCTATGAGTTTCAAGACACTGCGATCTTTGACGGCTTGCCGCCGTATTCTGGCGCTGATATTAATTTGAGCGTAGATGCCGCAAGCGCGACAGACCAAGCGCGAGCCGGTCGTGTTGTTGCGGGCTTTGAACAACCGCTTGGTGTGACCAACTACGGCGTGACCGTTTCAATACTGGACTATTCAACTAAAGACCGTGACGGTTTTGGTAATCTGATACTGGTGCTACGCCGAACAGTGAGGCTTGTTGATTACAATGCAAAGGTTCCGACTGCGCAAGTTGATTTTGTTGTTCGCGCACTTGAGCGCACAGCTGCAACGCCCACGTTATTTATCGGCGATGAGTTATACTCTAGCTCAATCACGTTCGGGGTGTACCGCGACTTCACGCAAGGCATTGACACACCATCTATTTCTGACTTAACGATTCAAGTCGAGGACTTTTAAATATGGCTATACCAGCAAAACCAACGCTAACAACGCCACCGACTGCTCCGGTTCGGGGTGAGGATCGGGCAACGTTTGCTACTAAAGCTAACACCTACGTGGTGTTTATCGGGACTAACGTCACAGACTTAACTGCGGCGATTGACTGGCAGAATACGGTTTTTACTGCTACAGAAACCGAAGCAACTGACGCAGCGCAGAGCGCCGTGGATGCTGCGGCGGAGGTTGTGCTTGCAGGAGATCAGGTAGCCCTTGCCATTGCGCAGGTGGCCTTGGCAGCGGATGAAGTGGATTTGGCTGAGGCGGCTGCTGCTGCTGCGGTTGCAACTGCTAACGCGGAGGCATGGGTGTCCGGCGCTTCTTATGACATAAACGACAATGCCATTTCACAAATCAACTTCAAAACCTACCGCGCTAAATCTACATTTACAGGCGAGACAACGGACCCAAGCGCAGACGAAACGCGGTGGGTTGACGTAATTCCCGAGCCTACGGCCATTCTGCAACCCTCAAACGTCTCACCGGTTGACAATGCCACAGATGTAGGCAGCGGGCCTCTACTGACCGGCTCGCCCTTCTACAGCTTGTACGGCTTGCCTATGGTTGCTGGCCAATGGCAAGTGTCTACAGATGAAACCTTTGCTACCACGGTTATTGATACGGGCGACGTGTCGGGGGCGGCGGTTAGCTTTACGGCGACTGGGCTTCTGGTATCGACTACTTATTACTGGCGATTGAGATACAAAGACAGCGATGGCGTTTATTCTGAGTATTCTGATGCTACTGAGTTTGTGACCGCTGCATCATTTTTCCCGCAAAGTGAAGTGGCTAAGCTGGTGGCCTCCGATGCGCAGGCGAATGACAACTTCGGTGGTTCAGTGGCGGTGTCCGGCGATACGGCGGTGATAGGCGCCTACAGTGAGGCCACCGGAGGATCGGACGCCGGCGCAGCGTACGTCTTTACCCGCTCCGGTGGAGCATGGACACAGCAGGCTAAGCTGCTGGCGTCGGATGCGCAGGCGAATGACTACTTCGGTTACTCAGTGGCGGTGTCCGGCGATACGGCGGTGATCGGCGCCTACGCCGAGGACACCGGCGGCAGTACCGCCGGTGCCGCGTACGTCTTTACCCGCACCGGGGGGTCCTGGACGCAGCAGGCTAAGCTGATGGCCTCCGATGCGCAGGCTAGTGACTTCTTCGGCGCCTCAGTGGCGGTGTCCGGCGACACCGCGGTGATCGGCGCCTACCGCGAGGCCACCGGCGGCAGTACCGCCGGTGCCGCGTACGTCTTTACCCGCACCGGGGGGTCCTGGACGCAGCAGGCTAAGCTGCTGGCGTCGGATGCGCAGGCGAATGACTACTTCGGTTACTCAGTGGCGGTGTCCGGCGATACGGCGGTGATCGGCGCCTACGCCGAGGACACCGGCGGCAGTACCGCCGGTGCCGCGTACGTCTTTACCCGCACCGGGGGGTCCTGGACGCAGCAGGCTAAGCTGATGGCCTCCGATGCGCAGGCTAGTGACTTCTTCGGCGCCTCAGTGGCGGTGTCCGGCGACACCGCGGTGATCGGCGCCTACCGCGAGGCCACCGGCGGCAGTACCGCCGGTGCCGCGTACGTCTTTACCCGCACCGGGGGGTCCTGGACGCAGCAGGCTAAGCTGATGGCCTCCGATGCGCAGGGTAATGACTTCTTCGGCGCCTCAGTGGCGGTGTCCGGCGATACGGCGGTGATAGGCGCCTACAGTGAGGACACCGGAGGATCGGACGCCGGCGCAGTGTACGTCTTTACCCGCTCCGGCGGAGCATGGACACAGCAGGCTAAGCTGCTGGCGTCGGATGCGCAGTCGAGTGACCAGTTCGGTTTCTCGGTGGCGGTGTCCGGCGATACGGCGGTGATAGGCGCCTTAAGCGCTGACGCCGCGTACATCTTTGAATAAGGAGAGAGATCATGAAATGCTTGGTTGAAAATGACGCAGTCACACAGTGGCCACTGAATGAAACGCACATCAGAAACCGGGGGCTTAGGCCGCCGCAGGTGCGCGAGATAACGCCTACGCAAAAACCTGCTATAAACGCATTGCTTCAGGCTGTCTATGAGCGCAAGCCGCTCATGCAGGACGGCGATCCGGTACAGGTGTGGGAGGTTGTGGACTTCACAGAAGCGGAGCTAGCCGTAAAGCTAGAAGCTAGACGCGCCCTAATGGTCGTCACAATGCGCCAAGCCCGGCTGGCATTGCTGCAGCAAGGGCTGCTAGCGAGCATACAGCCTGCTATTGACTCACTGGATGAGCCGCACAGGTCAGGGGCCAATATTGAGTGGGAATACAGTCAGACAGTTGAACGCACCCGGCCATTCGTGCTGACACTAGGCGAAGCGCTGGGGTTGACCGATGACGACCTTGACGCGCTATTTGAATTGGCCGCAACGCTATGATGGTTCACTTTCTCAAGTCGCACACGGTCACTGGCTGGCTAATCCGCTCGTTTACGTTCTCACAATGGAACCACGTCGCCATTGAGATTGACGGCCAAGTGTACGAGTCAACGGGCATAAGCGGAGTTACCCGATGCAATGCTCGGGGTTATCTAAAGGGCTGGGCAAAGAGCGCAACGATTGAAATCAACGCACCTTCGCCCGCGTCGGCTGTCATATTCCTTGAGGCGCAGCTTGGCAAGGGCTACGACTACGGCGGCATATTTGCGCTGCCATTTCGCAAGCCTTGGCACGGGGTATCAAAGTGGTTTTGCTCTGAGCTGGTTGCGGCGGCTTTGCTTTTTGCGGGCCTGCCAAAAATGCGGGTAGAGGCTCACCGGATAACGCCGCGTGACTTGTGGATAAGGCTTTAATAATGGAGAACGCTATGACAACTGAAACTCTTGGCCAGAAGCAACGGCGCTTTACTGGTATGATTGCGCAGCTAATCGCGTTCGCCTATGCGAGCGGCTACGAGCTTACCATGGGGGACGCCTACCGCGATCCGCGTGTACACGGCAAGGTTGGCGAAAGGCTGTCTTATAGCAGCGCTAACAGCTTGCACAAGAGCCGCCTGGCAATAGATTTTAACCTATTCAAAGACGGCATATTTATGACCCAGACGGAAGACCACAAAGCGCTTGGCGAGTTCTGGGAGTCTATCGGCGGAACTTGGGGCGGACGGTTTAGTAATCCTGACGGAAATCATTATTCTGTAGAACACAACGGGCGCAAGTAGCGCCACACTGGAGCAATAAAAATGCTAGAAACAATCGCAACGCACATACCTGAGTTGCTGCAAATCTGCACATTGATCGTGGCACTGGCCGCATCCATTGCTGCGCTGACACCCACACCGAAAGACGATGGCATAGTGAAGAAGATCCGCAAAGTCATCGACTTCCTAGCGCTGAACTTTGGCAATGCTAAAAACCGCGATTAAAATCCTGTCCGCATTGTTGGCGATTGTACGGAGCTGGCAGTTGCGGCGGGAACTGGAGGAGCAACAACGTGCTGCGGACGAGCTGGCGAATGATCCTGTGGATTGGTATAACAGCCACTTTGATGGGATGCATGACGACAAATCAGATGATGCCGACAAAGCCGACACTGACAGCGATAAGCAATAACGGAATGGTGTGCTTTTCGGAGGCTGACGCGATCCTGCTGGGTCGGTACATACTTGATCTTGAGCGTGCTGCAAAATAGCAGGTAAGAGCCATGGCTGATATAATGCCGGTAAATCAACTAACAGCGGACGTTCTCAATGCCCGAGCAGACAGATTTAATTCCAGCGCGGGTCAATGTTCTAGAAAAGGATATGCACACTGTGCAACACCGGATCTTGCAGCTTGAGAACCTTCCTCCAAAAGTTTCGGAGCTAGAAAGGGCGCTTAGCGTGATGGACACAAACTTGACTCACATCAAAGAGAACGGCGCTGAAACAAAAAGGCTTCTGTATGAGCTTAACAACAACCAAAAAAAGTTAATGGGAAAACTGGAAAGCTACCCCGGTGCTTTGAAGCTATTCACGGGGCTAATTGTTCTTGGTGGTGTTGGCGTCTCTGTTGTTTTGTTCTTTCAGTAATACGGCTGTGCAGGCCCCGGCGATGCCGTTATCGGCTGCGTATACATCCGATGAAAGGCGCTTGGCTTAGACCGTTTAACTGGCTTGCCGTCCCTGAAGTGCCGAGCGTAGATATTCCTGACCGTGTTGTGTGAAACTCCTAAGTCTTCCGCAATCACTTTTGGTTGATCCGTGTCCATTAGCTTTCCAATCCTTAGCCCTTCTTTGTGTTCTGCCCTTATCTGCGCAACTATTTCATCACTCAGGCTGCTGGACTCCCAGCCATGAGCAAGTCTGTTCACTGTGGAGTTGGCTATGCCGTGCCGGTATGCCAAGTTATTCAGGCTGTATGGCCGGCGCATCTCTGAATGTTTCGAGTAGCGTTTGCAGCGCCGGATTATTTCGGCTGCTTTGTCTAAGGGCGTTGGTGATCTTCTTTTGTTGGTCACTGGGGTTGCTCCTGATCGTCAAGTAACACTCTCGCTTCTTTCACTACAATCAGATCACGCTCAATGCGTCGGTCAAGATCGCCATACCTGCGGGCTTCAATCTCGTTTTCCAGATCATCAGCAAGCTCTTTCATAGTTGTGCGCCATTCTTCCGGCACATCGGCGCTGGCAGGGTGGGTGTAGAGCGCTGTGTATATCCTCAAATCTTGCGGGCTTCTATGTACTGGGTCGCCTGCAATCTCCGATGCCTTACCGTTAACGTCTGTGAAAACCCACGTAAACGGCTTAACATCAAGAGACTGGCGGCTGGCCTGCCATGCCCGCCATGACGACTCTGCTGCCTTTGTTGCGTACGTCCATCCGCCGTGACCCGTTGGCATAGCTAAAGACAAATCTAGCCGTCCTGTAAAATGCTTCATTGTGGAAACTGCCCACGCCTCAAACTCTGCTCTGCTATCCATTAGAAATACTCCCGCTGATATTCGTCAATTTCTTTGCTGCTCATACCCTTAGCCATCTCGAAAAACTTTTCTGACAGCCAATCGCGCCAAGTTTCGGCCATGTCGAAATCGGGATTAGTCAGCACGGAGAACAGGTAGCCTTCCATTTGTGACCCTGCCTCGCCAAGCCACTCTGCGACCTGCCAGCTTAGCTTATGGTTGTCCTCTAAATACTCCTGCATTAGCTTCTCGGCAAACTCTGCGCGGTATGTATCAAGATCCGCGTCTTCGTCTGCCAGTTGGTCAACTATGCCTTGATAGTGGTCTAGGGCTTGCGTGTTGTAGTCGGTCATTTGCATTCTCCTGTGGCCTTGGCTAGTGCCGACTTGGCTCGTGACTGAATATCTCTCCAGATAACGCAGTCAGGCTCACTCATGTGAGACAGTGCAAGGTCTAGTGCCGCATAAAGCTCAGGGGCTGCGGCGATCAAATCCCGGTCAGCATCGGTCAACCCTTCTTCGCCAGCGTCATCAACCGTCGCAAACCACGCGGCACCGTCATCGCCGTCATTGCAGCTTTGAGGCACTAGCACTGTCGTGTCGTCGTCTGAGTAAAGGCCAGACCATCCGCCATTCCATTTGTCTTCGCGCCAATGCCAACTGCCGGGAGTAAACCTTGTATCAGTCATTATTTTTCTTCCTTTTTACTGTGTTTTTTCAAAATGGATATGACGGCATCGCGCCATGCTGAATCAAAAAGGCGCTTATCGCGTTCGACGACAAAACTATCCAGTTCAAAATAACAACGGTGCAACCCAAAACAAGCCAGTCCATCACGTGGTACCGGCAACATCTTCACCGACAGTTTGTAATCAAGATAACTGCCTTCAATCCCCAGCATGTGCGCCGCTGTAACAAAATCGTCTGTGCTGACATAGAATCCAGCCCACCGCTCAACCAAACCCTTTCTTGCGGTAGTCCACCGTGGCTTAGTCTTAATGCGTTTCTGGAATGCCAAAAACCGGTAGCATGCCCGAACGCCGTCGCCATTGCTGGACAAATACCCTCCCTTCTCCAAGTACACGCCAGTCTGTGCCAGATTGTCCCGTGCCGCTTCTATTTCCTCGCCAGTGGGGAGGTGAAGGTTTTTGCTATTTTGTTCGGTCATTTGCACTCTCCATATCCGTCAAGTTTGGGCCACCCGTAAAGGCCACCGCTGTCTGTGTGTATCTGGCGCATCTCGCAGTAGTTGGCCTGCTTGCCTGCCAGTTCGTCTTGCGCATCCGTGACGCTCAGAACCAAGGCAACAACAATAACTGCTATCAAAATCATAATTGCCGGGAAGGTCTGAATACCTGAGATCTGTTGGCGTGATTGCATTTTCTGATTCTCCTGATTGTTGTGTTACTATATACCCATACTGATTAACTGTAAACACAAAAAGGAATAAATTATGAGATTGAAAGTCTACCTTCTGCTGGCAATAGCGCATTACTGCGGAATTCAACAAGGTACGCTTCAGAAAGCATCCGGCCTTGGCGCTAACACACTGAGCGTGTGGAAGACCAACGACCGGCACCCTACTGCCGAAAGGTTTCAGAAGGCCCAGTCTGCACTGGTTGACTTGGCTGGCCTGCCGCCTGAGTACAAGAATCTGGAAATTGAGGCTATGGCGCGGATAGTGATTAAGTAAGCCCCTGAGCGGGGCTTTCCTTTACCTGCCTTGTATCGTTCGACGCTGGTAGTCATCCCGGCACTCACCGCCAGGACAAAAAGCGCCCTCACTCACAGGGTGGTCGCAATTGCGGCAGATGCCAGTGAATGGATGCTGCCGGGGCTGCTCTCTGGCATTCTGCAATGCCACCTGCAAATAGTTCTCTGTTATTTCTGCTGCGTCGTCAGCGAAATCAGCCATTGTATCTATCCCTAGTCTTCTCAAAAAGACTCCGCCGATCAACTACGGCGGGCATGTAAATAGATTTCTCAAACGCGGCCAGCAGATCATCGTAAGCTATGCGGCTGGCTTGTAGTTGCGCCTTAAGCGACTTTGTTTCGCGTTTGGCGTGCATGAGGCGGTCGCCTAGGCTTGCGATGCTCATAGCTCAAACTCCCATCGTTTCGCAAAATCGGTAACATGCCTGAGCCTGTCCTCTCGCGTAGTCAGCGCACCGAAGTGGTCAGCAGCATCTACCGGACTGCCATGAGGCAATAATTTCAAAAAGTCATATTGTTCACGCACTGCTGCAATCATGCAGTCAAGACCGCTCCCCATGTCACGGCCAATCTTTTGGAACTGCTCAAAGTTTCTGCGGCTTGTTTCTATTCTGCTGGTCAAAATAGCGCCTCCTGTTTGGTTGATTCGTCAAAACGTTTCTTAGCAGCCTTAAAATAATCCTCATCTAACTCAATGCCAACAAAGTTGTGACCGGCATAGTGTGCGGCAATAGCCGTAGTTCCAGTTCCAAGAAACGGGTCAATTACACGGGAGTTTGGCTGCAAAAAGCTGTTCATTATTTTTTGCGGCAGAGCCAAAGGAAAGCCCGCGCCGTGATCTTTTATGCTTCTTTTTTCGGTGGGAATTTTCCATAAATTGGATTCCGTACCCCTGTCGAACTGAGCATTCTTGAACTGTCGCGCTATCGGATTTCCCCCAAAAACATAAATGAACTCAAACTGACTATTGAGGACGCCTTTGGCAATGCTTGGCTGTGCAACGCGCTTATCCCAAATTATTGTTTCTTTCAGGCTGTCGGCCATTACACCCACAGCTCTAGCGACAGCCGGCTTGTTTCCGGTTATTTGCTGTATGTTTAAAAATGTCAGACCCGAAACCCTTAGGCATTCTTTGAGGAATTGAATCAAAAAATCTTCATATTCCCTCATTGGCAAGTTATCGCTAAAGCATGAATATTTGCTTGAAAGCTCCTTAACTATCTGCCTACTGCAATAACCGTCTCCTTTCTGATTGATTCTCAGGTTCATGTTATATGGCGGGCTTGTTATCACTGCATCAAAAGCATTATCTGGCAGGCTGCGCATATAATCCATGCAGTCCATATGTATTAGCTCAATCATCGCACCACCCCCCACCGCTCACCCTTGCGGATCTTATAAACCATAGACGCCGACACGCCAAACACCTTTGCCTGATGCTTGTCAGTGCGACCGTGGATGTTTGAGCGCATAGCCTGTACATCGTGTACCGTTAGCTTCTTTGCCAACTGCGAGCCTCGTGGAGCCATCTCTACAGCCCGTTGTACGTACTCGGCGCGGGGCAAGCACTGATAGCTCGGGTTGCGGTTGGCGCGACGGAAGTCTGCTGAGCCGGGGTTCATCGCCCTTGCTCCACTTCCAGCCATCTATTGCAGTAGTCGCGCATCTTCTCAATCTCACTGATCAGATCGTCCTTCTTGCCCATGCGCCGGTTGTACTTGCC